>PDVH01000039.1_pt1 | contig 24256 bp, 47 predicted proteins | sample 1369781 | NCBI WGS metagenome assembly PDVH01 (sample SAMN07795378, study PRJNA414565) | Alkali sediment metagenome, whole genome shotgun sequencing project. | isolation source: glacial lake sediment | place: Bosnia and Herzegovina: Donje Bare Lake | collected 2016-06
TGCCAAGCTTGTTCCGCCTTTGGATTGGATGTCTCGATTGGGTCTGGTAGTAGCCCAGTCCATAGGGCTAATTGCTTAAGGCCACCGGGGGAGGGGGCTTGTAGGCTTGGTCTTGCCTTGGCTACTCTCTCCAAACGCCTTGCTTGTTCACCATTTATTCCCGCTACCTCTTGGATGATTTCGAGGTCTAGTCCCTCAACCCTTGCTGATAGGAGGATGTCGCCTGCATCGGCGGCCAGCCCTATCGCTTGCCCCATCTGCTCGATGGCATTTTCCTTGGCCTTTTCTAACTGCTTGACTGTCTTTTGTAGCTCCATTCCGATCTGTTTTTCGCTCATTTTAGGATGTCCTTTTTGGGTTATGCGTAAGCCTCGGCCAACTCTTCGGCCTCGACTTCTGCGGGTGGTTCTATCTCTCGAAATCTATGCTGTGCAAAGCCTCGCTCTGGGTGTGGTGGGGTCGTTGAGCAGGGGTTGTTTAAGCCCTCTAAATAAACCACCACCTCCCCTGCCTCTCCGTTCAAGCCTACCCCTATGCCTATGCCCCTAACCACATACTGCCTATCCTTTATGGGGAGGGCGTTGTAGAATGCCAGAAGGTCGGGTGGAAATCTATCGTCCACACACACTACTTTTGACCCAGTTGTCACCGTTTTTTCCCTCGCTTTTTTATGCCTTTTTCCCACGCTTCCTTGTTCCATTTCGGGCATTCTTCCCGCCTCTTTTTGTGAACCCTTAAGGCTCGTTCCTTGTAAATCTGGCGTACCCTTTCAGATCGTTGGATGCGTAAAACCAGCCCAGTGCGTTGGCTCAACTCCGTAAGCCGTGCCGAAATAGCCGCCCTCGTATAAGGCTTGCCAGTTGAGGGGTTGATGTACCGCTTGGCTATGGCCGTTAGGCTGTCTGGGCTTCGGTTGCTGGCTAGGGCTAGCAGGGCTTCGTCCAAGGTATCGTCCCGCCTATGCCTCAACATTTGCGAATCGCCTTCGTGCTTTATAGTCTGTTCAACCACCTCTGCCGTGAGCTTTGCCAGTTGGTCTAGGTCTATCATCGGGTTCATCGCCTTCATTTTGGCGAGCCGTTCCTTCACCCGATCTTCCAGCGTGTCGATATGGTCTGCCATATTTGGCGTATAGCTTGCCAAGATTGAGTCGGCTGGGTCTTGGCCTTGGTGGTAGTTCATTATTGGATTTCCACTAACGCTGTCCGTCCTACCCTTGCCAATTCACGCCTTGCTTGCCGTTCCGTGGCATAAAAAAGGTCAACAACTGGGAGCTTGGTGTTGCCCGATGCCTTCCTAGAAATTACCGCCGTTCCAGTATCGTGAGCGTGGTATGCCTTGCCCTCAATTAGCAGGGTAGTTCCGTAGGGGATTATTTTAGGGTCAACCGCACAAGATTTGCCAGAAACCAACCGTTTTCCAGTTGAGCTTTTCCACCCAAACTCGTCCTCCCCTAGCCAGTACGCCGTGATGCGAGCCTTGATGGTTTTCTTGGCTTGTGGCTTTGGGGTTTGAATCATTATGTTAGCCGCTTGGCTTGAGCATAAGAGCGTGATGGCTAGGATTATGAGGGCTTTTTTCATCGTTAAGAAGTGGAGTCGCTCGCACAAGTGGCGGTAGCGTCTCGATGGGGATTCGTCTCCCTTGGTTCTTTTGCCTTCTGCGTTGTCAATCGGGGTCTTGAGCTTGTCGATCTGTTCCTCGATTACCTTCGCTTCCATCTTGTTAATCTTCACGCTTCACCTCCGTCCAATGGCATCGCTTGTTTGGCCTTTTGATTTTTCCCCTGCCCTCAAGATATCGTAGGTGGTACTGGATTGCTCCGTGGGTTTTCTTTAGTACTTCGGCAATCGTGCAAGTGGGAATCTCGTTAGTAATCAAAGTGAACACGGCATCACGAAGCATATCGATGGTCGCTTGATTGCGAGTCGTGGCGTAAAGTTTTTCTAGTTCCTTGCCGGGGTAGCGGTCAGAAAGGATGCCCCTCGCCTTAACCTCTGGCGTTGTGTATGCTTCATTCATCGAGTTTGCAACTTACTTTGAGTTTTGATTGAGGCAAGGGGTTGTTTTGGGTTATTCGACTACTTGCTTAATGCAATAAGTTTCATACCATAATTGTTTATTCCATTCGGAACAACAATCCCGTCTTTTAGTTTTAGCTTGTTTCTTTTGAATGGTTGATAATTTACTTGATGATGCCACCTATTAAACCTCCATACTCTTGTAACCACATCTGGATGCTGTTTGATTAGTGATTCAACAAATCCATCCCTCAAATCACCAGTTGTGTATATTGGCGTATTACCGCCCTTCGTTACCATCGTTGCGTCCTTGTCGCCAGAGAAAGCATTAAAATTTAAGGTGCAGTATCCGTCCTTTAGCATACGCAAGCAAATATCTGTATCATCGTTGAATACCCCCCTCCACATATACGGAAGTTCGTTATTGACCAAACTCATTGAATAGACTCGGCTATTCAAAAAGAATGGTGGCCTACCATCTGGAATCGCAAAGTTCATATAGTTCATTCCGGCCATCCCAACATTTTCATACCTATCCACAAAATCTTCAACACATCTAAAACAGACCCCAGATAATACCTTATGCCTTTTATTATTATTTAGCCTATAAAAAGCCTTAATGTTATCGTCTAATTGCCAATGTCTTTTGTGCCCCTCCTTGATCGAATGCTCCTTAATCCAATTCCTTGTCTGAACAAGCTGACTAGACTCTGTGGGCTTTGAATATGGCAACACTAATATCTGATTATCTTTTAGTATGCTTGAATATAATTTATGTTCGTGTTCCTCGATTACAACACGAAATAATACATTCATTTCCATCAGGGCTTTCAATGTTTTCCTACTTTCAAACCGCCCCTTTGTTGGAATGTAAATTGGATATTTAGGATTCACTTGGTTCAACAACATAAATCATTTCGCTCGGCCTACTCGCCAACGGAAACCAAGCACTCTTTTTGTCTTTTTCTTGGTTGCCATCAAACACTCTTTTACCGTCATACAATTCTCTTTTAACCACTTCCATAAAAGCAGTAAAATCATTCTCTGTTCTAAACTTGAATGTGGCTGTTAATAGGGGTTCTTCTTTTTGGTTGCTGTATTCCGGCATCCCCTTCCATTCTTTCTGCCAATCCGTAAATTCACTTAAATCGAAAAGCGTTTCGTCACTCACAAATAATACTCCGCCACGCTCTTGCCGCTGTTCGTCTTGATGGTTCGCTTCTGCACATCATATCCAGCCTTCCGCAAATCGCACACTCGGCTTGCCAAGCGAAAGCACTTGAACCAATCGAGTGCTTCCAGAGCCGTGAGTGTTCGCCCAGATTGCAAGTGGGCTAGGATTCTAGCGTTTTGGTCGTGGCCTTCCGTCTTTTGTGGGTGGGTTGTCCTCATAAAAGGCAACTCAAACTGCTCCGCTTCTACCATCGCAATCATCGTGAGCCTCCTTTCGCTTTCCTAACAATGAAGTTTTGCTTTTTGGCGAACAGAATAGTGGTTGGATGAACTCCCCAAGCCTTTGCAAGCTCGCTCATCGACATACCACTCTCTAATTGGTGCTTCCAGAGCGTCCATCGCTTCTTCACAGTCGAATACTCACGATTTCGTCTTGCACCACGCTTTCCAATGGTAGGAACAAGCTCTTTTGGGATGTCGAGTGGGGTAGTTACCCCTATTACGAACTTTTCAAGCCCTTTAGAGGCCAATTCCGCTCGATTTTGTGCCATTGTGGCGGTAAGTGTGGTCACCATCTGCTCAAACTCCCTTAATTTGTCCTCGCACATCTTCACCCGGTGGATTGTGGCCGCTAGGACTAGCTCTTGAGGGTGGTTCACGGACACCCCGCATTCACCCACTCGGAGTGAGTATTAAATCCAGCTAGTTTATATGTTGGAGGGGATTCGCACCCCGATTTGATTGGTTTCTTCATTGGTTGGTTTCCTTTGGTTGGTTGTTGGTTGCTTCTCCGCTGACAATTTCTGGCACACGCTTGCCAATCTTTAACTGGGGCTTTGCCTCCGACCTTCCAGCCGTTGCTCTGATAGTAATCAAAAGACGACTCTGCGTCCGTCTGCCTCCACCCAATCTCTTTAGCAAAGGCAATCCATTCAGCGAGCGTAGGGCGTAAGCCCTCTCTCTCTTTCTTGTTATTGATCTTACTATTATTGTTACTATTACTATTACTATTATTATATACAATAGATGGCTCATCTTTGGTACATAGATGGTTCATAGATGGTGCATCTATGGTACATCTATGGGTCATCCTTCGTGCATATCCAGCCGATCTTTCCTCCATCTTTGCTAATCCAGAGGCCACTCCTCCGTGATAGATTGCCCCATCCTTTAGTTCATAAACCCCAGCAACCTCAAGCTCTTGCAGTAAAGGCTTGGCATCTTGACCAACCATTCTGCTAATCTGTTCTGGGGTTGGGGCGTTGCCATTGATGGTCAGCTTGCCGCCGGCGTTGGCCTTATACATAAGGCAGACCAAGTGAATCCATAGCCCTTTAGAGGCAAGGCTTACCAAGGCCAGCTTCTCATTAGCCAGCCAGCGGTTAGGCTCAAAGGGAAACCAGAAGCTATCCCGCCTCATTTCTTTTTGTCCTCCATATCACGCTTCTGGTATTTCTTGGCTCTTTCTAATAGCTCTTTAGTCATACGATGGCTATAATCTAGGTGACTGATGATGTCTTTATAGTTCTCACGCTTGGCGTGGTCGAAGTCCTTGAATAAATCCTTCAGCCTCTTCGACACGATTGCGTGGAACTCGTCCACCAGTTTTAATCTTTTAACGCTCATTTCTTTTTCTTAATCCTTTCGATTGTATCTTTTACTAAATCCCACAATGCTCCGCTCACATACAGAATGGTTAGATAGAGAGACAAGCACGCCATACCTATGACGAATAAGTCCCACAAAACTTTCACGATGGATGAAAGGAAAGTTACCATTTGGGTGCTTTCGGCCAGCTTGCCCAAAGCCGAACATCATTTTCAGAATGCCCCCAGCTTCGAGACACAAACGAGCCATCAACGAAACGACCGACAACAACTTCACCGCCAATATCCATAAGAACTCTCTCGTCATTTTTTGGTTTCTCCTCTGGTGTTTTCCATTCAAGCATTGACCACTTGACCCTTGGAACATCGACATCAACGCTCATCCGAGCCTCCGCAGGGCTACGACAACCTCGTTGAGAATGTCTTGGATTACTTGATCTTCTGTTCCGTCTGCTAGTTTCTGGACAAGCTCGGCACACCGCTCCCTTTCGAGGGCGGCGGCCTTGCTCATCGCATCATTTATAATGTCTTGGAGTAGGTCAGAATGGGATTTCATCGTTGGGATTTCCTTTCGCTATGGCATCTGCTTCCGCAAGAATTTCCGCTATGATTTCGTTGCGAATGATGTCATTCTTGTAGGGCTTGCCGTCTGCTCCGGGTTTGAGGTCTTGCTTCGACAACCACTCCAAGTAGTCCAAGCCCTTGTTACCGAATGCGGCGATCTGCCGCAGGGTTGAGCCTTTGTGCTTGCCGAACTTGAGTTCCATATCTCTAGGCTCGCCACCATTAGTCTTGACCGCAACTCCGTTGAGCTTGGCCGTGATGTCTGCTAGGTCTGCCTTGCTGATCGAGTCAGACTTAACCGTGTCGATCTTAACTGCCTTTGGTGCTTGCTCATACTTGTCCGTGTTGATGTCCTCGAACCCACCGTGAGGAACTTCCTCGGCTGGCGTGGTTGAGAGGCTCTTATCAATTAGGACTACGATATGGGCAAAGGCAGACCGACAAGCCCTGCTGATTGCTCTTGTCTGGCACATAGCCCTTTTAGCATAAGTGGGGCGATTAGCCCACATCGGCTCGTCATCACCCAAGAATCCCTCGGCACTTGAGATTACTTGTCCGTTGTCCATTCGCTTCACTTCACCGATGCAACGATATCCATCTTCGAGACGCTCAACATCTCTTGCCGACGCAACGCATCCGTGAGCGACTGCGATTGCTTGCCAGCCCTCGACCCGGACATAATCCTTTTGGCCGATGCGTTGGCAAGTTTCTTTTACTATGGCTCGACAAGCCCCGGCCACATCAGTCGCCTGCCGAATGTGGGTTGAGACTCCGTTGCCGTTGGTTACTGCTAGTTCATTCATTTTATTTTCCTTATTGTTATTGGTTGTTGGTTGTAATCGTAGTCGCCAAGCGACTCTCGATCTTCTCTGCTTCCTATCTGGGGTAAGTTCAAACTCCTAACGTCTTTTGCTTGATCATGTTCAGTATCTGGAAATGGTCCACAGCATCTAATAATCCATTCATCTTGCGTCTCTCCCGGAAGTCGCTTGGGCATTGGCTCAATGTCCCAGCTCATTTTGATCTTTCCTTTATCGCCTTAATAATGGGCGAAATCCATTTTGCACTAATATCGTGTGATGGGATTCGATAAACAAATATGCCCAAGGATGAGGCAAGATTGTATTTTTCCATATCGTTCAAGAACCCGCTGGGTCGGGTATGGCGTCCTCTTGTCCAAACGCCGCCCTCCAATTCAATCGCTACTCCATAGGAAAAGAAGTCGACAAAATAATCAAATCGGAATCTTCGATTTGTTGCAAACTTATATTCTTTTTTCAGTTCCATTCCGCCAAGGCTTTTCCATAAAAGCTCGAACTTGGTTGATGCGTTAAGCTTCATTTAATTACGCCCGACCCAATTCTTTGTTGGTAGGACTATCTCTGGCTCTTTGGGTTGGTTGCCCTCGGCTACAATCTTATCCAAGCGGTCGAGGTCAGCGGCAACTGACAAATAGAATCTGCGTCTCTCATAATTTTGCTGGTCGATGTGTTGGGCGACTAGATAAAGCCCCCGGACTATCACCAACCCCAAAAAGATAATAAGGCTAAATATCACCAGCATCTCCTTTGCTTCTGCCAAGTGGATGAGTGGGGAGGGGCTTTGAGGATTTCACTTTTTCTTTTCTAGGGTTTTATCAGATTGTGTAAAGCCTTATTTCAGTAATTGCTCAACGATGAAAAGGGTTGAGCCAGCACCTACGATTAGGCCGATGATGTATGCGATTAGGATTTTGTTCATTTGGTTTGGTTTCCTTTCTTGGATATATTTTTAGTCATTGTTTGCCTAGCTTTGTCTAGCCGCACTTGCCGATTCCATCGCATAGAGAAAGCAAAAGTCTCTACTTGCATTCCTTTATTTACGATGTCCTCGGCATCTATGACCGCCTGAGCATCGCTCCTATCTGCCCCAAGGTTTTCCAATTCTTGAACTCGATCTTCCCAAGTTCGGATTTTGACTCCCTTGCCCACAAATCCCTCGTCATCATACTTGGTGTAGCATCGGGTTGGTGTTGATATGCGTTCTAGTATTTTCATTAAGCATTCCCCCTTCCCGCATCGGCAAACATCCATTCCCTTCCCATCTTTGATATGTCTTTGATGAATGCAATCGCTACCCGCTTTGTGGGGAATCCAAAGACTTCATTCTTCTTGCGTGGGTTCTTTGCCCTAACTGCCACGAGCCATCGTGGCTTTTCGTTTGTCTTTTTATTGTGCTTCATTGTGGTTGGTTGTCCTTTCTTTATATGATTTCGAGGTGTTTGCTCATCCAGTCCCTAGAAATTCCCTTCTCTGCTAGCTTGTCTTTGATCGCCTTCTTGTATCCTTTGGGGACGTTGCTTTTCAGCGTTGTCTTTTTGTCTGTTGCTTTCTTTCTTTGTTTCATTTGCTTGCCTCCTCTTTCTCCTCTTCCTCATCCTCGTCCAGCTCCGATTCGATCTCGTCCCGGATATTATTAACTTCATCGAGGTTGTAGTGTTCTCCATCAATCTCGTCCGATATTGTCTCCCCTATTAAGGAATCGGCATAGTCACTCACACCACAACGGAACGCGGTGGGGTCGAGTTCTTCGATGATTCGGGAGGCAGAAAAGGAAAGTCCCGCCACATTCACTACCGGCTCACACTCATCGAGCATCTCCCGATAAAGCTCTTCAAGGTCTATCGGTTTTAGTTCCTCCTTAACTCGTTTCTCTAGTTCGGTTTCGATCTTGTTTTCTCTTTGGTCTTTGTTCATTTTGTTCTGGTTCTTTCTTTAGTTAGTATTTCTTAATCGCCAATATCCCCCGACCGCAACAATTTGAAACCTCAATTCCAATAAAGGATTCATTTTCAAAATGCCGAAAACGGTCTCTAGAGCTTCCAACTATGTATACCCCTTCAATCCCTATTGCCTTCTCTGCACTAACTCCGGCAAAAAAGTCCTCGACCTGCTCAATAGAGTCTGTCATTCCATCAAATCTCGAACGAGTCTTGCAGAAAAGCGAATCTGCATTCTTGCGGATAAAGCTCTTCAGCGTTGCGAGGGTGATCTTCTTCTGGGTTTCCGTCGGTTGAGTTGTTGTTGTTTCTTGCATACCCACAACCTACCATACTCCCCCGAGTTGTCTACTCTTTTTTTATGCTATTTTGACGATTGTTTATAAGTCCCTATCAATCAACTACTTATGAGGGTGCTTAAGGGGTAGAATCTTGTAGATTTGTAGTTGTCGCAGGGCTGGTTTTGATTTTGTCGTGATGATAAATGGGTGCTTCCGCATCTCTAGCTTTTTGTTTTTCATCATATCTTTGATGAGTCTTGCAGTCGTGTTTATTTTCAATCCCCATAACTTCGCAATCTCTGGCCGAGTATAAAAGCCCTCTGGCCGTGGGGGCGTATAGCGATTATAGATGTGTTGTTGCAAAAGTTTCTGCCAAGGATTTCGTGGGGATTTCATTAGAATGATTTTATGTTTGTTGGTAGGTGGAACTTATTGCCTCGTTGTCGTGCTTGAAATACATCGTGGGTTTTGTCGGGGTAGATCATACCAAAAGCCCAGCCGTGTTGCCATCGTAGCCTTCGCAGTTGTCCTCTATTGTATTCGGGGGTTTTGTTGCAGAGGCATCCGATGTTGTACCCGGTTCGGGGGTCGATGGATACGCTACGGAAATAATCAATGGCGTGAGTGTGGCCGAAGATAACATCACCATAAGCATCGGCGTGTTGCTTCCCGCTGTGCATAGCGTGGCCGTAGCCGTGGACGAAGGAGAGGTTGCCGCACTTGTAAATTCCACCGACTGAATCATAAGGGAACATCCTCGCCTTGGTATCCTTCATTATCTGCTCAATGTTTTCGATGCCATCGTTGGCGTAGTCCCTTGCCAATCCGCTTCGGCTGTTCCTAGCCATATCGAAAATCCGTTCATCGTGGTTGCCTCTTAAAAAGATTCTCTCATCTCCGAACTTAAAGAACTCCCGCAAGAAATCCTCCCCACAATCCCAATCTTTTTGCAAGCTGGATGCTTGCTCCTCATCCCCTGCCCCCTTGCGGATTGCTCGGAAGTCCCAGAGGTCACCGATGCAAACGACTAGATCGGGCTGGTATTCTTTCGTGAAAGCAAGTAGAGCCTTTACCGAGGGGGCATCTTGTTCATCGCCGTGGATGTCTCCACAAGCAACGAACTTTAATGGCTTCATAATGGGGGTTTAGTTTGTCCAGTTAGAGTTGTGTAAATAAGATTGCAACACTCTCTAGCACGAGGGTTTGTCAATGTTTCGTCCGTGCATCCATCCCTTGCTAATTCTAGAACTATGTGCATTTGTGAACGAAGGGTGAGCAGATAGGTTAGCTGGTCGGTTGCTTCCTCAATCGCATTCTCAACGAGCCTCACCGCTGGCATCTCCCAAAGTTTTGTCCCGCCGTGTTCCTCGACTCCCCGCTTATATTTTTTATCCATCGACTCGACTGCCGCCATTTGCAAAGTCGTTAGATGGAGTTCGTGCTTTTGTGTAAAATGCTTTTGGGTTTTCTCCACTACCTTTTGTGATGTCATCCTTTTATCTGCTAGACCACGGGCGTTTGTTGACTAGAGAAACTTTTTGATTATTCACTTGTTGCTTTTGTGGGGATACCAACTCCCTCCACCCAGAAATTGTTGCGTCCTCAAGATGGGGTTGTTCCCAATCAAGATGCCGTAGCTGGTGTTTCTCGGCTATCTTTTGGCAGATCGAGTAGGTCTGGTCATCGTCCCAAGATGCCAATAGATTGCCACTAGGGGTGCGGGATAGGGGTACATAGTCTATTGCGTGTGCCCCCCTTCCTTGGTCAATGTGGAGCGATTGCGGGGGTATTCCACGAGCGTTTGTGACTTTCCTCCCCGCCTTTGTCCGTCCTTGGGCGTATAGTTCCTCTTGCTCTTGGGGAGTTCTGGTCGAGCAATAGATAAGAACTGGAATCTTTTTCGACATCAACTCGCTATACCAAGCCCCCACCCTCTTCCCGAAGCTAGGCTCACACTTTTCTATGTGGCCTCTTGACCTCTCCACGGCCTCCCGAATCGTCATTACTGGTCAAGCCTCTTTCGGAGTTTTTCATTCTCCTCCACAAGTCGAGAAATCGTTTTGAGCGATTGCCCAAAAAGCTGGCGGTATTCGTCTGCGGTTGCTTTCGTTCTGTCGAGTTTGTCCCACCGCATAATAAAGTCGCTAATCGAATCTTGGTTCGGGACTTCGCCAATGTCGTAGGGTCGGGTGGTTGCACACCCACAAATCAAACTAGCGGCGATGAATCCAAGAATCGACTTCCGAATCACGGAGACGGCGGTTGTAAGCAATTTCTTCATCGTCTCGCTCTTTTCTTGTCTTGGCTCTGTTCTTAGTCCACCAAGAGATAATCCCAATCAATCCAGCAATCGAGGCGAGAATGGCCTCCCACATCTTTTATTTCCGTGAGAACTTCGAGAGGAAGGAAACGATCTTGGTTAGGGTCGCCTCCGGCTCGTCACCGGGAATTAAAGAGGCAACTGCAATCACGGCAGAGAGGAGGGCAACCAACGCACCCAACCAAGCAAACACATCTTGAGACTGAATGAATGTTAAGATTTGTTCCATAAGAAGGGGGGGGTGTCAAAGGCTAAACCCTTAATCCTGTTTGGGTGTTATAAAGAGGAACTCCGCTCTCGTCTCTGTACGGCCACCATTCAATAGCTTCTATTTTGAATGTAGATAGAGGAGCAAATCTCTCCGCAGTTTGATAGTATGCGGGTATATTTACAGTTGAATTTGATAGAACTAACGGAATGTTAAATTTTGCAAGTCCGGGCATGGGGCCAAAGTTGCTGGTGCTATACGCTTCAAATATCTCCAAGCTTACGGCTATTGCCTCTAAATATATAGACATATAATATCTATTTTCTGAACGAGAGTAAATTGCTGGATTTGTTGATATGAGGCCAACATTAAAAAGCCCCCCAAAAACCCCAAAATTGCTTTCTGAATAACCAAATGGGCAACCAATAAAACTTTGCAATCCCTCCCCTATGTCTGCGACATCTCCGCAAACAAGCTTATTTTCTTCATTGTCTTGAGGAGGACTTGCATTAAGCCAATTATCTACTTCATACGATATGCTGAATGGAGATGTTATCGATACCCTCCATCTCCTTACTCTCCAATAAACCTCTAAAAGCTGTGTGAGGGTAACTATGGTTTGATAGTTAGTAAAGTCTGGCGAGTGCGTCTCTACTTGGCTTATGCAGTAACCGGGCAAAAGCTTCGGAAAAAGAACTCTAGCCATAAGGATTTCTTTAGGGCATCAGCCCTGCGTTAATAACCGATGACGGTGATTCGGTAGGTTTGCGAAGATTGAGTGATGTTGCTGTTGGTCGCATTAACCGCATCCACCTCAACCAGATTTCCAGTTGTAACATGGCCAAGGAACGACAAGCCTTGGCAAACCGCCGAGGGTAAGCCCAGCAGAACGATATCGTTAATCGCACACCCTGTTACTGTGACTGGCCTTGAGACTGTTGAGTTTGAATTCACTAGCCCAAAGTTTATGGAAGCAGTCGTGGTGAGCGTCCGAGGAGATTGTGGAAGCACTCCATAGGTTGCCCCATTTGCGATTAGCCCGACATTGATAAGCCCAGAAACAACATTGATGTTTTCGGGTTGGGCGGTAACCGTTGCCCCATAGAATCCCATAGGGGTGTTAGCAAAAGCCAATCCAGTTCCGTAAGAAACTACTTGCGTTCCAGCGTTATTGTTGAGCGTCCTTGCTCCGAAATTAACAGAGGTGACGGCAGAAGAATCAGCAAGGCCACGAGCCGTTGAGTTCACCCCAGTCGTTGAGTTGCGAACAAAGGCGGCAAAACTCTCGGCGGCGGTAAGGTACGAGGCTTGTGCGGCTGGTACGGCAGAACCGCTAGTAATCAAATCACGGCGAACTGTCACATCAGTTTGAAGAACCGTCTTTGGATTACCATTTTGCGTTAGCTCAACCTCAAGTTTAGGCGAGATTGTATCTGAACCAGTTTCAGAAAAAAGCTCATCAAGCTCGGCCGTAGCAAGGGTGCAGGTAGTCTGAAGAAAGTTTCCAAATATAACTCCGCTTGCATCGAGGGTGAGAGCAGTTGTGATATTGGTTAAGCCAAGGTTACGAACAAAGGAAATGGAATAGTTCCCAGCGTTGTTTCCAATATCAACGCTTATGTTCCCGGTACTGATTGCCGCGATTGATGTGAGAGCCTCTTGGAAGCTGGCCGCAGTAGCACCAACTGGGATAGCTGTAGTCGAGTTAGTTCCGTAGTTAAGAACAACCGAGCCACCTTCTGCGTCCGACCCAATCGCCAAGTCGTAGATTTCGTTTTGTGTAGCAGAGCCATCTTGAACTTTAGTCAGAGACACAACCCCAGCGGTTGGAGAGGCCACGAATGTGTCGGAATACACGGCGGGGTTGCGAACTAACCGGATTACTTGCTGGGCGGCAACCGATGAGGTTGGAAATCTGCGAGTGCTTACGAGAACCGAGCTTGTTGGGAAAAGCGTAAAGGCATCGCCCCCAAAAGACATAGCCGTGTTGAGCGTTGCGGAAGTGATTAGGTAGGAAAAATTCTCATTCCCATAGGTTGCAACTCCAACCCCGGTGCTGGCGATTGCAGAAATAGCATTATAAACTTGAGTGGTAGTTGCGTTAAAGGAAATAGCCGTTGATGTTACGCTATTGAGAACCAGCTTAAATTGTCCGTCCGTTGGGTCACCATCAATGCCACCGATGCCCAGCTTAATTGAAGAACCAGTTGTATCTAAATCACGGAGAAATCCACTAGAATCTCTCTCTTGCAAGCGAACCCGCAGATTGTAGGAGTCGTTGCGTGTAAGCGTGGGAAGCGTTCCATTCCTAGCTGACCCAGCGGCCACTAGGTTTCCATTGGTTGTGTCAATGTAGATGTCGAGAGATTGAGCCATTTAAGTGTTCTCTTGTGTCAATTACTCCTCAACTGGTGTGCCAAGCACAATAATTTGAGCTGGTTCTCCGTTGGAACATACATTGAGAGTGATGGCTGAATATCCCGCAACACTACCAGCACCACCGCTTGCAATTTCAAACCCATTCTCTTTTTCTGATATTGTAATTCCAGAACCAGCCAAAGGCTTGGTACATTCAATCCTTCTAATCAGCTTATTGAAAAATGACTTTGTGAGGATTGATGTGCCTTGAAGTTCGTTTAATTGGTTTTCTCTCATAACGCATTATACTAATGTGAAAAGTGCTTCCTTCTCTATGTATGTTGTTCGGGCAACAAGAAATATCCCCCTTCTTTCACAACTGAATGACTCTACGCAATAGCCAAAATATTGACCAATCTGTCCTGCCTTGCGAAGATATCCGGGCTGTCTGGGGTTTGCTGGCATTTGTGTTCCGTTAATGAATGGAGGCATTTGATTGACAGAACCAAAAGATATAATTCCTATTTTGATCTCTGCTGTTGCATTTATGTTTCCTTGAATAAACATTGTCTCGGTTACATCTGTTACAAATTCTGCCTCAATAGTTAATGGTGGACCGAAGATACCAGCACCAGCCGTAGGGATTAGGCGAACGATTGCTGGGGGCAACCCAGTCGCTGTCGTTAGCCCCACAAAGGTAACAAGCATTTGAGTAATCCCTCCGTCTTGTTCCTCGGTGGTAACGGATTCCACCACCATTCGAGAGTATTTCTTTGTAGAGGACGAGAAGGCAGAGTGGAGTGTGTTCTTCTCTGGAACAATCGCGTCTCTGTTTGATGTTGCGATTGCGTAAGCCTCTATGATTGTCTCTAGGCCATTAGGTTCTTTATTGAAGTTCTGTCTTTGAAGAACCTTTGCTGTCGTGGATGAGTTGAGGGATGAGCCAACAATTGAAAATGCCATATTATTGTACCACGGTTCCAGACTTCATAAGGTCAACCAGAGTCTTAATTGCTTGCAATGTTTCTTTGCTTAATGTGTTTTGCTCCTCGCCGAGCTTGCCCGATGGAGTTGCCCCACCTTTTGCAAAAGCCCTATCTTTCTCAAACTTGCTTGCGGCGGCCTCTCTTGCAAGTTGCGATGGGTCAACCCCAGAAATGCCACCTTGGATTCTTTCAGCCAATGAGGGCATCTCCCCAGCAACTTGTTGGGCGGCTAGTTTTTCTTTTTCCCTTTGAGTGGGTGCAATTTTCTGTGCGGTCTTAAAGTTTTCTGTTTTGAGTTGTCTCTCTCTTTGTTTCCTAGCCACATCAAGGGCTTGTTGACCAGCCCGACTTGACCCAAGAACACCACCAGAAACATCGGTGGTTGTTTGTTCAGCCTTCTTCTGTTCCTCCCTAGCCCTATACGCATCTCGAACCAACCGCTTAAACCTTGTATCATCTGCATCTGCATCCATCTTAATCTTTTCATCTGTGTTGTAGCGGTCTTCACGATAGATTCGATTGTTGTTATCTATCTTTCTTTGCACTCGCTCTTGCTCTGACTTTTTCTCTCTCTCAACTGCTTGGTTTGCCAATTTCTGTTCCGCATCAAAAACCATTTTATCAAACTTAATTTGCGACTCAGCACTTTCCTTTGCGTTCTTATCAGCTAATTTTTGAAGCTCGGCCTCTTTGTCTGCTCGAGCCTTTGCCTGCTTATCAATCAGGGCGTTCCTATCTCTAGCATATATTTCTCCGCTTTGTTCTTGGAATTGCTTCCGAGCCGTTGGGTTTGTTATTGATTCGGCGTCCTTGTTTCTTTTTTTGTATTCTTCGGAAATTGCATCAAGTTGTCTCTCTTCTTCGGTGAGTCCGGCTAGTCTTTCTTCATTTATGTTTTGTGCCGTAATTCCTTCGGCAAGCTTGAAATCCCTTAATCGTGTTTCGGTTTTAAGTAATGCCTCAAGTTCTGTCTTTGCACCAGTTGCTCCAGCTATGAAATTCTGGAATGGGCTTCTGTTAAGTTCGGATAGCTTGTTATTGATAGCAGTAATATTTGTATCGAGGGAAGCTGTTTGGGCGATGGCTTCTGATAGGCTCATCGCTTGTCCAGCCTTCTCTATATCATCAAAAGATTTCTGTGCGTTGGTCGCTGTCTCTTTAAGCATTTCGCCCATGCGGGTAATCTGGTCTGTAAATAGCTTTACCGCCCCAATCGCTACCGCACCCACTAAAGATTTTCCAACTATCTGCGAAAGACTTTCTGCCGCCGATGATGCCACATCGCTTGCGTTTCTTGCCTCTGCAAGACTACGGCTAAAGTTCTTAAATGCACCACCAGCTTTCTCTCCGCTAATTGCAAGTTTTTTGACTGCCCGCTCTGTCCCAGCTACTGCCTTGTCTACTCCGCTATTATCCCCCCGGACTCGGAGCATTAGTTCTTGTGTTGCGTCAGCCATACTATAATTTTAGTTTGTCACTTGCTTCTTTGTTTTTTCTGGCAAGGTAAACATTCATATCGTTCATAACTTTATCAATAGCCATCTTTAATCCCGGAATCCCCATCTTTGCCGCACCAGATACAGACCTTTTTTTGGGCGGGTAACTCTTAGTATCCAAATAACCAGCACGATTAAATATGAATCCTTCCATTAGACTTGTTTTACTGTCTGCCTTCTCACCTCCACCTAGTCTCTTTATGGCCTCCTTGCTATAATCTCCCTTAGTCAAAGAGGGGGATTTGCCAAAAGCATAGGCCGCCGCCGCCCAGCCGTTTCGTATGTAGTTCACAGCATTTTTTCTGCCAGCAACCAGCCTTCTAGCCAAGGCACCGATTGTTCCGGGTTTTGTTCCCATTCCAAGTCCACCAGTCCCTTGTTTGGTTTTTCCAAGCGTTGGTAATCCTCGATTCTTAAGCAACCAGTTCACTAGCTTGTACGTTCCTATGAAATTTACGTTTTTTGCTTTATAGCCTACTGCATATTCACCAATTTTTCTTCTCTTCACCTTTCCATTTTTCGTGAACCCTATTGGCTTAAATACTTTTTTTGTGATCACCTTGTCCTCCACTCTTTGAAGTTCAGAGGCGATCTTTGCCGCGGTTGTTCGGTACGTAGTTCCGATTGCAGTAATAGCAACATCACCTAGCTTTGAATTTATTACATCAGCCATATTTTTCTTTGAGGCTTTCTGATACTGCTGAAGTTTGTGCATAAACTTCGCTTGGTTTAATAACTCCACGGTAATCATATTCTTTGTCTTATGTTAAGCCCAATAGCCTCTCTAGGTTTTCCCTATCCTCGCCAATCTCTGTAAGCACCCGCCTACACTTCACCCCATTTTGCCATAGGTAAGTGTGGTTTGCTTGAGTGATTAGGGCTAAGGGGATGTCCCATAAGATATAGTCTATGCTCCAACCAGTTCGTTCTGCCAACGAGAACACGAAACTTGCTGTTCCCGCTGGCGTTAGGCGTTTCCCAAGTCGGGCTGGTGGGGAGCTGGGATAACATCTACTTTCCCCTTCTGGGCTTCGTCCAAGATGTTAGAGACGATTGTTGTGGCAACTTCTCGATCTGTCTCCGTCTTGCCCTCGATATATTCCATTATCTTTTCACGGAACAAATCTTTATTCCAGCACAGCTTGATTGCATCCTTCTTGTTCTTGGCTAGGAGAAGGTGGACATAGATAAACGACCATATAAAATAGATCGATGAATCGTTATCGTCTCTTACTTGCATTAGCAACAATCTTGAGCCTTCTGTATAGGGAGCTATTTTTTCTCCCATAAACTCCTTTTGTGGGGAGATAAAGGCCGAGTTTAGTTCTTCTTCTAGGGATATGCTCATAGATGCTTTAGGATTGCCCTTCTTTGTTCTGACGTTGCGTTTTCTGATATCAATAGCGTTTGACCGCCCCTTTGTATTACCCGCACCGGCACGGCTCTTTTAAGCAGTCCTAGGAATGTTTCTCGGTTCTCTAGGGCGGCTCGGACATATCGAATGGGGCTTTCTGGGTCGCTTTTCATTTCTGCCCAAGTGCGTTCCATTTCTGCCTTTGCCTCTGCCCCTGCCCCCGCCTCGAACCAAAACGTGGCTTGGGTGCTTCCGTCCTCTTTGATTGTTCTTGTTACTGGGTCGAGGGAGCGAGGTTTTGCCCCAAATGAAGCAACGGCACTCGCCACTTTTATGTTAGTCGTTCCCCAGTAGGCTTCGGTCATAAGTTTAGGATTTCATTAGAGGATTAGAACCTCTATTAACTTACGTTCGGGTATCCAGTAGCCGAGATGTCGAGGGTCACAAACGCATCGTTGCTCTTGTTCAGCGTGATGGAGTCGATGCGGGTAGTTCCGAGGGTGGTTGCATTCGCCAAGGCCGCAAGAGCCGCCCCTGCGGTCACATTGTAAGCACCAGTAATAGCAACGGAGAGTGAATAGGAGGTCGTGGCGTTGTAGTATCCGATGGCAACGATGTCGCCAGCGTTGTTACGAACTTCGTTCTTCTCTACATTACGAGCCTCTGAAAAGCTCTGAACCAGTCCGATGCCAGCTTCCGCAACCAAGCCGAAGGAAAGCCCCGCCGTACCAATCGTGACGGCGGCCATTAGATTGAAACCTCGTTAGAAAGTGTGTTTTGCATAATGTCCTTTGCTTATGTCAAATTATCGAGGGAACACTCTTACCTTAATTAGCTCCCAGATTGTAGAGAATACAGCCCCAGACACTAGGGCAACCAGCCAGAGCTTTGTTTTGATGGTATGAGCGTCTCTTTCTAGGGTATCAACCTTTCCGTTCATCCTACCAGTCCATTCGGCTATTTCGCTAGTGTGACGCTCTAAAACGGAAATCAGATTTACTTGTCTCTCTTCGATTCGGGCGAGTCTTTCTCGTAGGTCTGCAACTTGGTCCGCACTCATAACCTAGCTTTCTCTGCACCGGGGGCGATCCTTACCATCTGCTCGCCCCTGTCGTTATAAAATATCTCTATAAATCCCTCGGCCTCCAAGAATTTAAGGCTTGCCATAAAGTCACGCCAGCCGGGCGTGTTGCGATCGTCGGACGCAGTCATTCATTTTGCTCGGCCCGCATCGGCCGCAGCTCCCATTTCCCCGTAATCTGGCAGGCAGTTGTTCTGTTCTGGCTTGGGTGAACAAGAGCAGAGCAATAGGGCGATGAGGAGGAGGGGCATTTTAGGCAACCACTAAGCCAAGGAAAGGGCATCTTGAATACCAAGCAGCGGCACCAGAAGTTCCAGATCGAATGCCAACATTCGCACTCCCATTTGCTGGCAAGCCAGCGGTTAGTGTTGGGGCAAATCCAGAATTTCCATCAGATAAATAAGACGGACTAAAAACATTATCAAAAGCATAAACTCCAACTCCTCCTCGAAATTGACTAAATTCTCCAGTTTTTTCTCCAAATAGCATACTAGCAACTATTGATGAGTTTTCGTTTCCTTGAACTATCGTGGCAAAAGTAGAATTATTTAATCTTCTTGATGTACCAATACCAACCCAATGCATCCCAGCGGGTAGGGTTATATTTGAGTCAAGGTTTGTGATTACATTAGATGTTGAAGGAAGAATGGCACAATCGGCCAATTTATTTCGTGGCAAAAGATTGCTTCTGTCGTAATCATAAATCGCACAACCAACAAACTCTCTTGCTGTAATTGTTCCAGATGCCGATCCAGTTCCAGCGGTAACTGCAAATGTAAATGTATCTACTGTTGGTGCTGTTAAAATTACTTTTGTTCCGTTGTATATTGATGGTGTAGCACCAGCGATTCTTATTCTATCCCCAGCAACAAATCCGTGAGCCGTTGAGGTTGCTGTTGCCGTTCCGCCACTTTCAGTAATTGATGTAAGAGTTTTTGTGGTTGCCGTGTTCGCCGTAAATGCAAGAGAAACGCCACTAATAGTTGTTGGCCTAGCAATTAAATATCTCCAAAAAAAGATAACCCTATCATTAAAAGATGGCGCACCAGTTGAATCAAATCTTGTTGTTGTTACTGGCAGAATACATAGAGAGCCACTTCCACTGTAAAAAGATGAATTTATGTATCCAATCTGATCTGGATTCCCATACATCCCAGTAGATTGGAGCGTTGCTTTAGTAAGAGGCATCGCCTACTCCTAACTAACTTGGCAAACCCTAGCCGTGCCAGCCGTGGCGAATACTGCGGTATGGGCGAGGGAAAGTTGCCCAGCGGGACACTCCCAATAATCTCCCGCCGACAACCGAACTTGGTAGCTAATCGTGGTGCAAGTCGCACCGGGCGAGATGTGAAGATTGCCAGCCCCTTCGTTAAACACCGTCAGCACTTCCCTGTTCGCCACTGCCGACACAAGCGTGGTAGAGGCCGTTGTGCTGGTGAAGTTTGTGTTAGATACACTCGTTCCCTGCATTGGATAGAATGTGACTACGCTATTTGATATGGATGCGGTGACAGAGCCGATTTGTGCCGTGCTTGCTCCTAGCGTTACAGAACCTGCAATCGTCTGTGTGCCAGTTGGATTGGCTGTGACTGTGCCAGCAATCGTGACCGTGTTGCCTACTGTGACCGTTCCAGAGATGGCTAATGGATTACTAGCCAATACTGCCCCATCAAGATTAAAAACCCTGCAAGGGAGAGGATCTCCAAAGTTAGCCGCATAGTTATCTAAAGCAGTTAGTAAAGAGCTAGACTCTACATTCGCCGTCACCGTGCCAGAGATGGGGACACCTATGCTAAAATTCAATCCCGCCCCGCCGTCATCAACTATCTTTGCAACAACGGCCAAACCTCCACCTGTATTTTCATCAAAGGGGGCAAGAGGAATTGGGCTGTAGTTTGAGTTATTAAAGTCAAAACCATTAGCCGTTACTGCCCCGCTAATTGCAGGGAGAGACGCAATGGTGACGCTGTTAGAAATAGAAGCCGTGACGCTCCCGATTTGAGATGTGCCTGCTCCGATGGTGACTGAACCCGCAATGGTTTGTGTGCCAGTTGGGTTAGCGGTGACTGTTCCAGCAATCGTGACTGTGTTGCCGACTGTGACTGTGCCAGAGATGGGGAGAGGTCGGCTGGAATTTACTGTTTTGTAGCTTTCGTCGTAATATCCTAGCTGTACCCCATAACTAGGCTCATCTCCTCCGTTATCAGATGCTATACCCCCTTGGCTTTGGATAAAAGCTGCAGTTGATAAATTCGCCGTCACCGTCCCCGCAATCGTCTGTGTTCCAGTAGGGTTAGCCGTGACTGTTCCAGAAATGTTAATTGGAAAATTTGTGTTTTCGCCAGAAGTTCTTCCACCTACTGCAAGGAAAAAATTACTCCCATCATATTCAAGAACATCAGATAAAACAGAATTATTCGCCGTAACCGTGCCCGCAATCGTCTGGGTGGAGGGTAGGTTGGAGATAGAGACAACGCTTCCGCTTACTGCCCCGCTAATATCTGTAATCGCTTGAGTGCCAAGGCTAACAACCGTATGGGCTGTGATGTGTTGCCCACTAGAAAGAATGGTCGAGAGCGTAGTTGCCGATTGATTGCCGTCTAAAATTGGGAGTGCCATATTCTCAAGCTCCTTGTTAAATCAAACCAACATACATCGAGTTTCTGCCCTCGCTGAAATCCAAGAATCGCAAGCCATCGTCTAGTTCAGATGGGGTGCAAATAAGGCTCATCTTTAATCCTCTTTGCCAAGCCCTTTTAGCCGTTCTGATAGTTGGGGTTTGGCTAGTGATTCGGGCTGTGTAGACCTTCGTGTCTAAAATGTTGTTCTGTATCTTGGTAAAGAGGGGCGGGGTTTCAGAGTAGAACGCCTCAAAAATTGAGCAGTATTCAGCGTCAAAATCCTCTTGGCTAATCTTGGCCGCTGTGTCGGAGTAATCGATTGTAACTGCAACTTCATAAACGCCAGTATAGTTTCCCAAGAGTTGCCCACCTACCGAAGCCGAGATTGTGGCAAATGGGAATAGCTTTGCCCCTACCCTATTAGTCTTATAAACATTCAGATTGGGGATGTTGGCTAGGAGATTATCCAAAGCATCCTCTACATTGATTTGAACGCTATTGTTCATTTCTTTGCAGTTGCCGTGATGTCTAAAGTCATAGCCCTTGACCAAGTGCGGTTTTGGCTTATCACGGCAGGACTATCCCCAGTCACCTTCGCTACATAGAAAGTTATGTTTGAGTTGGTTGTGAGGTAGCTCGCTAGGTCTGGGTCACGATAGAGTTGCTCTAGGATGTCGTAGAACTTGGCATCAAAATCTGCTCTTGCCGTTGTGTCTGCCCTAGCCACATAAGTTATCGATGCGGGGGTTTTGAACACGCCAGAGAAGGGGATTAGTTCCTCCGACCCAATCTGTGCTTGGACTGTGACGCTTGGTAATGTCCTCGCCGTGCCTCTCTCGCTCGTAAAGAAGTTAACCCCGCCTATCCCAGAAACTACATTAAGGAGGGCGTTCTCAACCTCCCTCTCTATTGAGGCCATTAGGTCGTAATCTCCGCAAGTTCGATGGTAAAGGAAAGCCCATCTGTGCTTTGGGAAAATCCTCCGATCATACGCTCCACCCCGCTAACTGTGCATAGCGAGCCGATAACTGGGGCAGAGATTCCAGAAGCCAAAACAACTAGGCTTTGAGTCACCCGGAACACTTCCCCGCCTATCTCCAACTCGCTTGCCGTGGTTAGGTCGGTAACAGAGGCAGAAACAGAGGACGAACCCAAGCCAGTTACGGATTGATATAGGTCTTGAATCATATAAGACAAGTCCGTTGCGAAGTAGGAGGTGGGGATACTGCCAGCCATAAAACCACCTCTTATGTCAATCCACTCTTACTAGACCCTGAAAGTTAAAAACATTCTGCACTTCTGACTCGTTTTTCTCTCCCCAAAACTTGCTTTCCTTCTCCCTCCTAACCGCAGAGGCTATGATGATAGGGCTGGAATTGACCGCCCAGAACTGATCTGCCCCCCTAATGGCCTTCACCATTTGCTCAACTGATTGTGCTGTGTAGGTGTTCAGCCCTTGAATCTTTATGTCTGGTGGACACAAAACGAATACGCTCTCTTTGCCAAGCTCTTTTACTGCGTCTTGGATTAGGGTTAGCGGGTTGCGGTAGAATGTTTGAGATATGCCAAAAGGGGCAACTAGGTTGTAAGTCTCTGGGAGTCCCTCGGCTGGTTTATCATCTAGCCTATCCAGCACAATGTTTGTCTTGTCTGCTTCCTTAATCTCTGGGTGGCTATAAACAAAGTCGTGCCAATTCTTTCTGCTTTTGATGAAGTCGTTGTATCTGTTCGGCCATATCTCCAAATCTAAAACATCCCCCTTGCTCCCAGCCTTCACATAGCCAACCAAATCAAAAACTCCGTGATACTGGTCGAAGCAATCAAAGAACACATCGTGGCCTTGGTCTGCTAGGTATTTGCAAGCGGGAAGGCAACGAAGCACATCCCCTAACCTTTGCGAGTATTTGATTGTTTTAACACTCATCAACTACGCTCTTGTCTGTTATAAAGGGGAAGTAATCACGCAATCTAACTGGGCTGGTGGTTTGTTGTAGTTTTTCCCATCCTTCGACTAGCCCCTTATAGCCATAAAAATCTTCCTTGAATTGGGCTTGCTCCTTGGTTGCGTAGGCAAAATGGTCAAAGGTTAGCCCCCAAGTTTCTGTAACTCCCCTTGGAATCATCATAGATTGTATGTTCAGTCTTGGTGGCTCGTGACTGGTAAAGTGAACATCTCTGCCCCACTTCCAAGCCCTAAACCACTCGTACCAGTTCGAGCCAAAGCCCTCCCTAGTCACTACTTTTTTATTCTGTCCAACAAAGTAATTACAATGGAACTGCATCGCTCGCCCATCCTCGCACCCCTTGAGATGCCCAAAGATTGCGTCTAGCTGGTCTGCTCTCCACATCTCGTCTGAATCAATCTGCATTACAACGCCCTTCTCGACTCCTTGTAACGCCTCGTTAATCATCGCCAGCTTACCGGGGAAAGGCTTTGCTTGCCAATAGACAGAAACATTCTCGCCCCTAATGCTCTCAAGATATTCGTGCGTTCCGTCTATGCTAACGAAGTTCTTGTGGTACTTGTCGGGAACTTGCTTGCACCAGCGGGTACATCCAAGAGGCTCGCTCACTCCCTCGACAATCCTCCATTGCCAAGGAATCTTTAGCTTTTGAAACTCTGCTAGATGCCTTTCAATGTAGGGCATCCCATTGAGAACGATGGTAAAGATGGTTAGCATTGTTTTAGCCAGCAAGAATCTATTTTTTGAGCCTCTGGAAATATCTCATTAACTGCCCTTATGACTCCCGGCCAAGCAGAATTATAATCGTGTCCGGCCAGTATCCCACCCCTGCGAACTTTGGGCATCCAGTTTTGAATGTCCATCTTTACGGCCTCGTAAGAATGATCTGCATCTATAAAAACTGCGTCTAAAGATTCGTCCTTAAAAAGCCCCGCCGCCTCGTTTGTTGTCATTCTATGGGCTTGGTAGTGTCCATCAAGGGCAGACATATTAGAAATGAATTTATGATAAGGGTCAGCAGATTGATCTTGCGAGCCATCAAAAGGATTCCCTCCCCAAGTATCAACAATATGAACCTCGATCTTTGGGCTTTTGTTGTATGCCTCAACCACAAGAAATGCCGAGCTTCTCCCCTTCCACGCCCCAAGCTCGACAATCTTGCCGTCGTCCCTGCAATTCTCTACAAGCATTTTATAGACACTAGGAGAGTTAAACCAGTCCTCTCCAAAATCTGCTGTAATATGGTTCATAGCTCGTAAGCCTCGTTATGCTCGCCAGCTTCAACTTGCTTATATCCCAAGGCTTTTAGTTTCTCAATGCAAGAGTTATAGTTTTGGCCTTTTGTAAAAACTCCGTCAGTATGGAGAATCTCAAACTCAATTCTTCCAATGTTGTATTTCTCAATAGCAGAGTTTAATACAATCGCACAATCCAAGCCCTCTGTGTCTATATAAAGCCTATCGC
>PDVH01000092.1_pt1 | contig 24168 bp, 23 predicted proteins | sample 1369781 | NCBI WGS metagenome assembly PDVH01 (sample SAMN07795378, study PRJNA414565) | Alkali sediment metagenome, whole genome shotgun sequencing project. | isolation source: glacial lake sediment | place: Bosnia and Herzegovina: Donje Bare Lake | collected 2016-06
AAGGCGGGCAGTCAGCAGCCCGGTTCGGGAGACTCCGTGAGATTGCGATCAACGAGTTCTACACAAAAGTCGGGGAGCGGTCGAGCGCCATATTCCTTGCGGAAAAGGACTTCTTTGAACGGTTCAAAGGCGTGCTGATTGGAGGACCGAGCCCGACAAAAGAGGAGTTTGAGGCAGGAAATTTCCTTCACCACGAGATCCAGAAACGGATCGTCGGTTTGTTTGATGTTGCCTATACCAATGAGGACGGGCTTTCAGAAATTGTGGATGCAGCAAAAGATGCACTCAAGGGAATGACCGTCATCAAGGAGAAGGCGTTCATGGATAAATTCCTCAAAGAGCTCGTGAAAGATGGGGGGCTTGCAGCATATGGGGAGGAAAGTATCCGTAAAAACCTCGAGATCGGTGCGGTCGACACCCTGCTCCTCTCGTCAAATCTCCGGCAGTCGAGACTGAAAATAAAATGCCAGAGCTGCGGGCAGGCCGAGGAACGCACGGTCAGCATGGAGCCGGGCAAAACAGTAAAAGATGTCACGCTCGGCACCTGCCCGAAATGCACGGCGCCACGTGCGCTTGAAGAAGAGATCGATATTGTCGATGAACTGACAAAACTTGCCGACCAGAGCAGCGCGAAGGTTGAGATTATCTCTGACGATTTCGAGGAGGGCTCGATCCTCTTCTCCGCATTCGGCGGGATTGCCGCGCTCCTCCGCTACAGGACGGGATTCTGATGGACGAAGATGCTCCTGAATTTTACAAACGATACCATGCGATCGTTAAAATACTGCAGGAATCTTCCGGAAGTGCGGAGGTACAGCTTATTGACGGGGGTGAGCATGCTGATCTCTCATCAACCCAGGCATTTGTTGTTGCAAAGGAAAAGAAAATACCCCCGGTAAAATGGGCACATGATTTCGTCACAAATTATTCCCAAAAGATCAACGATGCAGCAGCCTCGACCGTAAAGGCATCCGGGCCATACCTGAACTTTTATTTTGATGATTCGTATCTGAAAAATACCCTCAGGGAAGCGGTGAAACCTGAGTACGGCTCGCTTTCAAAGAAACCGACCCGTATCGTACTCGAACACACAAGCGCGAACCCGAACGGACCGCTCCATGTCGGGCACATCAGGAATTCGATTATCGGCGATACGCTCGCGCGGGCGTTCCGCAAGGCAGGGTACCGGCTTGAGGTGCAGTACTATGTCAACGACATGGGGCGCCAGATCGCAATCGTTATCTGGGGATTTGACAAGCTGGACAGCGCACAAGCCGAAGGGGAGAAGGAGGATGCCCATATTGCCCGCGTCTACATCGCAGCGAACCGGGAGATCGAAAACGACCCCGGCATAACGCAGCAGGTCGACACACTGATGCAGCTGGTTGAGGGGGGAGATCCGGCGACCGTCAAGAAATTCCGCAAGGAAGTTTCCCGCTGCCTCGATGGATTTGCGGTTACGCTGAAAAACCTCAACGTCGCCCATAACCGGTTTGTCTGGGAGAGTGATTTCATCCGGAACGGAGATACAAAACGGATCATCGGCAGGATAAAAAAACTCCCGCAGGCAAAGGAGGAAGGTACGCTCGCGCTTGATCTCACAGAGTGCGGGTTTGAAAAAGAGTACGTAATCAGGCGGAGTGATGGCACCTCGGTCTATGCTGCCCGCGACCTCGCGTACCATGCATGGAAGGCCGCCAACTTCGACCGTATCATCGATGTGCTCGGCGCAGATCACAAACTGATCAGTGCGCAGCTTATATGCACGCTCAGGCTTCTTGGGGAAAAAGCGCCGGAGATTGTCCACTTCGAATTTGTCTCGCTTCCAGAGGGGTCGATGAGCACCCGTGCGGGCAAGTTTGTTTCTGCTGATGACCTGATCACCGAAGTTACAAAGCGTGCGTTAAACGAGGTGACGATCAGGAGACCGGAACTTGAAGAGAACACGCGGACATCGATCGCACAATCAGTTGCACTCGCGGCGATCCGGTATGATATCGTAAAAGTGTCACCGGAAAAAAGTACGGTATTTGACTGGAAGGAAGCGCTGGACTTCGAGCGCCAGAGCGGCCCCTACATCCAGTACGCCCATGCCCGCGCCTGCAGTATCCTAAAAAAGGCAGGTTCATACACCGACTGTTACGATCTGGAGACAGAGCAGGAGATTGCCGTCGCCAAAAAGATCGCAAAGTTCTCCCTTGTTATCGATAAGGTCGTCACTGAACTCCGCCCGCACCTGCTTGCCACGTATGCCCGTGAACTTGCAGACACCTTCAACTCGTTCTACCATTTTGAGCCGGTGCTGAAAAGCGAGGGAAAAGTCAGGGACCGGCGGCTTACGCTCGTTAAAGCGGTTCAGAACACACTCAAGGAGTCCCTTGAGACACTCGGGATCGATGCCATCAGTTCCATGTGAAGCCTTAAAAAAACAGGGCTACCAGTTTTTTTCGGAGACCTCATCAGCTGCCCTCAAGCCCTGTATGTGGTGCAAGAGGGCACTTTCCGGCGGAGAGATGTGCTATAAACACCAGTTCTACGGTGTCGCGAGCCACCGCTGTGTCCAGATGACCCCCACGCTACGGTGCAACCAGCGCTGCCTCTTCTGCTGGCGCTCGTTCGAACATGAAGTAACTGAGGAGGAGGAGTGCTCTCCCGAGACGATCCTTGCGGGTATCCACAAGCTCCAGAAGAAAGCGCTTGCCGGCTACAATGCAATCCTTGACAATACGGTGACAGAGGAGAAGTGGCAGCAGGCGCTGGAACCCAAGCATGTGGCAATCTCCCTCGCCGGCGAACCCACCCTTTACCACCGGCTCCCCGAGCTCATCGATCTCTTCAACAGGAGGGGGTACATGACGTTCCTTGTGAGCAACGGCACAAACCCCGATATGCTTACACGCTGCCGTCCGTACCAGATGTATGTCTCCCTCGACGCGCCTGATCCGGACACCTACCGGTCAGTCTGCCGCCCCGCCGGTGATTACTGGGAACGGATCGGGGAGAGCCTTGCACTGCTCGGTACGAGACGGTCAGCGGTGCGGATCACGCTCGTTGAAGGTTTGAACGACATCACACCGAAAAAATATGCTGCGCTCCTGCAGGACTCCGGGGCAACGTTTGCTGAAGTGAAGGGATACATGTATCTGGGATACAGTAGATACCGTTTAAAACGAGAGAATATGCCCGAGCATGAGAAGGTTCGCGCGTTAGCGTTTGCAGATAGGATCGCCTCTTCGTGTGATTACCAGATCAGGGATGAAAGCCGGTTGAGCAGGGTGGTCTGCCTGGAGCGTCTGAGATGAGATTTGTTCCCGAGGACTGGAAGAGAAAAGCGCATGAGAATTTTGAAGGGGCTTGGCATGAAGGGGTCTCAGTACTCACCCCGGCAGGTCAGGCGGAAAAGTATCCCCGGCATGGCTATAAGCGGGCGCAGGAGCACCCTGTCTTTGCGACAATACACCGGTTACGCACAACCTATCTTGCGCTTGGCTTTGATGAGGTTGAGAATCCTGTTATTGTTGATGAAAAGGACATCTACCGGCAGTTCGGCCCTGAAGCGATGGCGGTGCTCGACCGGGTCTTCTATCTCGGGGGGCTCCCACGACCGAATGTCGGGATCTCCCGTGCACAACTCGACCAGATCAACAGCATTCTCGCAAAGGATATGCCACCGGCGACCGAAGAGAAGCTCCGTGAGACGCTCCACGCCTACAAGAAGTCCGAGATTGACGGTGACGAACTCACGATCGAGCTTGCAAAAGTGCTCGGAACCGATGATGCCCGCGTGGTGCACATCCTTGACGCGGTCTTCCCCGAGTTCAAAGCGCTTGCTCCCGAATCCTCACGCAGTACACTGCGCAGCCACATGACGAGCGGCTGGTTCCTCACGCTTGGCTCTATCTGGGAACGGACACATCTCCCCCTCCGGCTCTTCTCGGTCGATCGCTGTTTCCGGCGCGAACAGGCTGAGGGGCCGACCCGGCTCATGACCTACCACTCCGCGTCATGCGTAATTGCCGGTGAAGATATCACAAACGAGGAAGGCAAGGCTGTGAGCGAGGCGCTCCTTTCCGCATTCGGGTATACTGATTTCCGGTTCCAGCCGGACGAGAAAAGGTCAAAGTACTATATGCCGGACTCGCAGACAGAAGTGTATGCACGCCACCCTGTGCACGGCTGGGTTGAGGTTGCAACCTTTGGCATGTACTCTCCATCGGCGCTGGCGGAGTATGGCATCGGAGTCCCGGTCATGAACCTCGGGCTTGGCGTGGAACGGCTGGCGATGATTGCATATAATGCAAATGACGTCCGGCAGCTTGCATACCCCCAGTTCTTCTCCCGTCATATAACGGATATGGAGATCGCCCGGGCCGTTTGTCTTCGCGAGGAGCCGGTATCACCGGAAGCAAAGTTGCTTGCAGCTGCCATTACCAGCATTGCAGCAGCGAATGCAACCGCCCAGGGGCCGTGCTCGTTTGATGCATGGGATGGCATGCTTGAGGGCACAAAGGTGAAGGTTACGGTCGAGGAGCCTGAGACAAACGCAAAGCTCTGCGGTCCGGCATGTGCCAACGCGATCTTTGTCCACGACGGTTCAATCCTTGGCGTGCCGGACACCGAGAAATGGAAGGCAGTGCGGACGGAAGGTGTGGCCACCGGTATCACATACCTGAGCGCGGTTGCCTCACTCGCAGCTGCCCGTATCGAAGAGGCAGCGCGGTGCGGTAGATCCACAACCGTGCAGGTCAAGATGGCTAAACTGCCAAGCGACATCAACTTAAGGATCGAGGAGTACGCGATGCGGGCAATCACTGATAACAAAAAGAAAGTGGATGTCCGTGGGCCGGTCTTTTTTTCTGTCCGCTCCACCGTCGAAAAATAATATACTTGTTTTTTCACACCCGCTCTTCCATGAAGATCCTCCGGTGAATAATGCGCCACGAGAGGATCAGCTGGACGATATCGGTCGCAGTCACGGTTCTGCGGTGCTCAAACATTGCAATAGGGTGAACCCCGGTCTGCTGTTCAATGCTCTTCTCAAGTTTCCGGATTGTCTCGTAATTCATCTCACCGTCAAAGGTAAGCGCACGCATCATGACGCAGTCTACCGGCAGGGTGGAAAACTCGATCAAAAAGTCATGATCATGAAATGAGAGCAGGGAGTGAAGGTCGATGTTGAGGTCAATATCATCGATCGCCCGCTTCATCTGGTTCTGCAGGAGGGAGATCTGGTAGATGTTCCGCAAGGCACCGTTCTCTTTACCGTATTTTGAGTACCCGATTCTGATGACCGCATCTGCATCACAGCGCTGCGGGGCGATAAACGCTTTATAGTCCCGTTCGCGCCGCGCAATCTCATCCTCCACCTGGTCAGAGGAGTATCCCCGCCGCCTGATGTCACGGCACCGCTTCCACTCATACTTCACGTCATTTTCCGGGTCAACAAAGATAGAGAAGTCCATCAGGTCCCGGAGATTTTGCGTGAACAGGGTATGAAGCCCCTCAAGGATAATGATCTTCTGCGGGACGAACGGAACGGGTGCATCGAACCGCCCGGTGCTGTGGTTGTAGACTGGTTTTGTGATCGCCTCCCCTGCCTTCAACCGGGTAATATCGGATTCCAGCTGAGAAATATTATTGGCATCAGGATCGAGCGGTGTGATATCGAGTCGCTTCCGCTCTTCGCGATCATATTTGTGGTAATCATCAAGGGTAATTGTCGTAACAAGCTCCGGGCCAAAGATCTGTCGGATGGCATTCGTGAACGTTGTCTTCCCGGACCCGCTGTCCCCTGCTACACCGATAGTGAATATAATCGGTGAATGAGCAATAATCTTCTTAAAATTCGGTGGTTGTTTCATGCCCTTAATAGCTAGATACGATGATATGCTATTAAGAATCTGTGAAGGTGCAACGACTCATTTCATCGTCTCCTTCCACCAGCCTCTTATTGTCAAGAAGTCATGGATGTTAGAAATAAATAACATTTATATCTGACAATGTTAGAAATAAATAACAAAAGATGTGACTGAAATGAGACAGAGAAATATATTCCGCATAATTATCGGCACGCTGATGCTCATCAGCGGCCTTGTTTCGATTATCCTGACTTCTGGCGAGGCAGGCATTGGTTCCATTTTTCTTACTGCAGGACTTGCCTTTCTGATTACCGGTATCATCCGGCACAGGAAATATGGCGATGATCCGGAATCCGATGAACGGCAAAAAAAGATCGGAGGCTTTGGCCTGTCAGATGCCTGGCTTACCGGACTGTTCTTCATGGTTGGGCTGCTCTGGCTTGAGTATCTGGGCATACTCCGGATGGGCACGCAGCTTGCGCTCGCCCTTTCGATTGTCGTTCTCGCTCTGTCTGCCCTGGTATACCAGATGTGTCTTTTCAGGAAAGGGGATGTAGACTGACATTCATGGTGCCGGGAGTTGAACCGCAGTGCAGACCAGACTAAAGGAATACCGGGCCCGCTTTTCCATGACCCAGGATGATCTCGCAAAAAAAGTTGGAGTTCGGCGGGAGACAATCGTCTTTCTGGAGCAGGGAAAATACAACCCTTCGCTCAGGCTCGCTCATGATATCGCCAGGGTTCTGCATGCGAAGATAGATGACCTCTTCATCTTTGATGACCCTGAACCGGAACCGGAAAACAAGGTTGTGCTCGTTGACTGACGTGCACAGCAGTTAAGGGATTGCCTTGCCGGGTTTCCCTTCACGTCCGGCATACTCACGTTTCTCTTCCGGTTGAGCCAGTTCAGCAAGGATCAGCACTGTCCCCTCTTTGTCGAGCGGCTGGTTGTCATTCCCGCACTTGGGTGAGTAGATGCATGACGGGCACCCTGTTTCGCACGGGCAGTCCCGGACAAGTTCATGCGAAGTGGCAAAGAGCTCGGGAAGTATCCCGAATGCCTTCTCCGCAAGCCCAATCCCGCCTTCATAGGCATCATAGACAAAGATGGTCGGTTCACCGGAATCGCCAAACTGTGGTGACGATAAACCCCCGATATCCCAGCGGTCACACATAACATGCCGCGGCATCAGTGCGATAATCGCATGCTCCGAACCGTGCAATCCTCCTGCAAGATCAAGCCCTGCATCAATGATGCGCTGCTCGGCATCCGGGGGTAGCACAAACCAGAATGCCTTTGTCCGGAATGTAAGGGGCGGGAGCCGGAGTGGTTCAACCCCAATGACAGTGTCCCCGCGTTTAATCTTGTAACCGGTATACTGCTCGGTCACCTCAACCTCACCGAATGCGTAGTTCACGCGGTTTAGGTTCTTTGTTTCAAGTGTTTCAATAACAGCAAGGCTCACGTCTTTTAACGGCTGCGTGTAGTAGTCGACATCGGTGTTTGCAACCCTCACAGTATGTGTTGTGAGATCCATTTCCCTGACAACGTAGCTCTCCCCCTGGTGGAGCATGATCGCCCCTTCATGTGCCTCACGGTACGCCTGTGCCCGGTCCATCGTTTCAAGCAGCCTGCCATTGCACAAGATCCGGAAGGTCTCTGCCGGTATGCCATCAAGCCTCACGGCATCTGCAGCCCTCCCCCGTCCGGCATACACCCACCCGCGTGCAGTCTGTTTTACCAGGTTCTGGGACGCAAGTTCCGAACGCAGGGGAATGAATAAATCCCCAAAGAATGTCCTGTCTGTATCATCATTAAGCGGCAGCTCCGCTGCGGCACAGAGCATATGCCCGGAGACAATGTACGGGTTTGCAGTATCAACAATCGCATGCTCGTGCGAACGCGAAAAGAACTGGCCGGGATGGTGCATGAAGTACTGGTCGAGCGGGTTTGCCTGTGCAACGAGGATGGCAAGCGATGCCTCCCCTTTCCTCCCCGCCCGCCCTGCCTGCTGCCGGGTCGATACCATGGTGCCGGGATACCCGGAGATGATCACAGCATCAAGAGACCCGATATCGACACCGAGCTCGAGCGCATTGGTCGAGATGACTCCTTTTAACTCCCCCGCCTTCAGTTGCCGCTCAATCAGCCGCCGTTCCTCAGGAAGGTACCCGGCGCGGTATGCGGCGATTGCTTCGGTAAAACGGTGAGAAGAACGCCGGGCATCCTCTTGTGCCCACACCGTGATAAGTTCCGCCATCTTCCGTGAACCGGTGAAGCAGAGCGTCTGGAGGTTTCCCTTCATGCAGGAAAGCAGGAGGTCTTTTGTTTCCTGGTGTGTCGAGCGCTCGCCGATGCCATCATAGAACGGGTTGTAGAGCACGAAGTGTTTCCTGCCATGCGGTGAGCCATCCTGATCCACGAGTTCAAATTGCCGTCCGGCAAGCCGTTCTGCAAATTCGAGCGGGTTTGCGAGCGTTGCAGTGGACATGACAAACTGCGGGTCTGAACCGTAGTGCCGGCAGAGCCGCACCAGCCGACGTATCAGGAGCGCGATGTGGGACCCGAAGACGCCGCGGTACCGGTGGGCCTCGTCAATGACCACGAACTTAAGGTGAGAAAAGAAAGGAATCCACTTCGCATGCCACGAAAGCACCTGGTGGAGCTCGTGGGGGTTGGAAATGATGACCCGTGCGTTTTCACGGATCGCGGCCCGCTTCGATTGGGGCGTGTCACCATCGTAGATCGCAGGTTTGGCGGTGATGCCGGTGAACTGCGCCATCTGCCTCAGGGTGGCATACTGGTCATTTGCGAGAGCCTTTGTCGGGTAGAGGTAGAGAGCCCGCGCCTCCGGGTCAGATTCCAGCACCAGAAAAACCGGGATGTTGAACGCAAGAGTCTTGCCGCTGGCAGTCGGTGTGGTGATAATGACATGATTGCCGGCACGGATGAGATTGACTGCGGTGCACTGGTGAGAATAGAGACAGATCCCGTTTGCGTCAAGGTATGCCGCAACAGTTCCGGGAAGGGGTGCATCCAGCGTGCCGTACCTGGCATGTTCCGGTTCCGTCAGTTCCACATGAACGACACGTTTTCGGTACACCGGGTTTTCCTTAAGAAAACCGACAACCTCAGCAACAGCCATACGACTCCTCAAGCAACCGGAAGAAGAGCAGGGCAAGCGATACGACGTCCTGCCTGTTGTGTTCAATGACCGGTACAAGCGGTCCGCAGTTCCCGGTCAATAAATACGCTTCGTAGAATTCGGGCACCATCTGCCCGGGGATATCATCCTTCCGGCGGATGCCCAATATCTCCTCCTCAAGCACCGTGAGACGCAGCGATGGCATGCTGCCCCGCCACCTGCGGCGGGAAAAGTGAAGCACATCAAAGTGCGGGATATGCCCCGGTGCCCCCATTCCGTAATACGCGAGCCGTTCCTTTACGTAAGGCAGATCAAAGGCCTTGCCATTGAAGGTGACGAGTGCTGGCCGGTCACCTGCCAGGTGCCCGAGTGTTGCGATCAGCGCCGCCCGCTCTTCTCCAATATTCCTGAGCAGGTACTGGTAGACGGCAAGGCGCCCGTTTTCGATCACGCCGACACCAAACAGGATGATAGGGCGGGAGAAGAGTCCCAGGGTCTCGATGTCAAGATAGACATAATCCTCCGGTTCATGAAACCCCGCCAACCCGAGAACGAGGGGGTGGGATTTTGCATGCCGGCATCCGATAAGATCCATGATATCTGCCGAATCGCCGGCTGATATGCGTTCGATGACCTTATGTGCAGGTGCCCTGAACCTCGGGTGTTGCATCAGATCCCACAATGTCTGGTATCCCCTCCCTTTCAAGTGGCGCTCTGTCGCTTCACCGATGCCCCGGACAAGGGTGAGATCGGAAAAGATCTCGCCCCTCAGATTTTCGGCATCAATGCGCGTCCGCGTGAGGTGGTGGTTACTGCGCAGCGAGAAACACACACCACCCTCATTTGTCACTTCCTCACCCGGGAAGACCTCCGAAAAGGGCATACCACGGTACTGGTTCACCAGCTGTTCCAGCCGCCTCCGCGCCCGGGAATAGTCTGACGAATAGACATAGCTCTCAGAAAAACTTGTCCTGAAAATATTGCCGTCGCGGATAACCTCATAGTCCCGCAGCCCCTGTATGCGCTGCTGCCAGAGGGTGCCGATCCGGACGGGATTATGTACGGCAGCCATTGTCTGAATAACAATCCTGGACCGGTGGTTTAAACTCCCTCTGCGTGGTGTGAAAGTAAAGCAATACTAATGCTCTCATCATTCCAACATCTATAAAGAGATATAGCGGACCGGTCCTGAGAAGACAGGTTCTGCATGACGTGGTTAACAGGATGGATATCAAAGGTTTTCTTATCGATCTCGATGGTGTCCTGTATATCGGTGATCAGGCAATTGACGGTGCGCAGGAGGCAGTCGAGCTGCTTAGGGAAAAGAAATACCGGCTCAGATTCGTTTCAAACACGACACGGAAGTGCAGGAAAACAATTTCGGAACGGTTGGCACGGCTCGGGTTCGATATACCGGATTCCTCGATTTTTACTCCGTCACTTGCCGCAATCGCACGCATGAATGCTGCGGGGAAGCACCGCTGCATGCTGCTCACAACCGGGGACGTTTTCAAGGATTTTGAACTGGCGTGTGACAGGAGCACGGATAGCACGGTCAACTATGTGGTGATCGGGGACGCCGGGGATACGATAAGTTATGAATACCTGAATGCCGCATTCAGGGCCGTAATCGATGGCGCTGAAATCATCGCGCTCGAAAAGGACAGGTACTGGATGGCTCCCGACGGACTCATGCTCTCGGCCGGCCCATTTGTCGCGGCACTTGAATTTGCGACCGGAAAAATTGCAACTGTTGTGGGCAAACCTTCGAAAGCGTTTTTTGAAATGGCACTCCGGGACATGGATGTACGCCCTGATCAGGCTGCGATGATTGGTGACGACATCATCACTGACATTGCCGGCGCACGCAAAGCGGGGATGAGAGCGATCCTCGTCAAAACGGGTAAATACCGGGAGGAAGCCGTCAGAGGTGCCCCCGTCCAGCCTACAAAGATCATCGATTCAATCGCATCCATTGCCACCATCCTGTGACAATCATGAGTGGCCCAAAAAAGATCAAAAAACCTCCCGTGATCATCCTGCTGCTGCTCATCATCAACGCGGGTGTTGCGGCTGGCTGTCTGGGAAGTCAGCTTTTTTCACGCGGGGACGTCCTGTATCCCCGCATCACCCCCAATTTCAGTGCTCCTGCAGTACATTGCCCGGTCTATTCATTTCCCTTCGGAAACGGGACCGTCACACTTTCGATTCCCCTGAACAATTCGGTATATGCCGGCGCAAAATCGGCAGAGAAGGCTGTGGTTATCTACGGGAATGTATCCGAGGAGATCTGGACGGCGGAGAGTTATATGGCAATGGTCGATGACCCCCTGCAGGAAGAATTCTATACAGTTCTTCGTGCCCAGTTCAGGAAAATAAGGGACGCAGGATCGCTTGATGATAATGAATATCTCGAACTGATCACGGTATTTGTCCAGTCGTTACACTATGAAACAGTTGTAGAAAATCCCCCGAAATTCCCCATTGAAACGTTTGCAGAGGGATCAGGTGACTGCGATGATAAGAGCCTGCTTCTTGCAGGACTGCTCTCCCGTGAGGGGTACCACGTCGCCCTTTTTTCCTTCCGGCCGGAATCCCACATGGCGGTGGGAGTCAGCTCGCCGTCGGCAAAATTCAAAAACACCAGTTACACGTATATCGAGACAACCAACCTCTCATTCATATGTATCGTGCCGGAGGGACTTGCCGGAGGCATTACGCTCTCATCGGATCCCCTTGTAATACCCGTTGGCAACGGGACGCGGGTCTACACTGCATGCGACCAGACCTCCGCAATCAATCATGCATATACTGCATCATCAAAACGTGCAGAGCAACTGGTTCCGTCACTCAAGGACATGGATCGGCAGCTTGAGGAAAAGCACAGCAGGATTGATGCGGCGAGTAACAATCTTCAGGTCCTGCGCCAGCAGGGTGCTATCAGGGAGTATAATGCACAGGTCCCATCATACAACCTCCTTGTGGCAGAATATAACCGGCAGCGCGACCAGTATAGGACAATGGCAGCGAAGTATAACTCCTATGTCAATATTTACGGTTACATTCTCGGTCATGGGTATGACAGGAAAGGCACATATGAATGGATAATTCAGCATCCGCTGCCATAGCCTTTCATCCAAGTACAATTCGCGAGGGGGCCCGGACTGCGCGGAGGTGCTGGTTACCACGCCCCGATGCGAGCACCCGGTCAAGCGCCGTTCCGCAGTAGTCAGGCGATATGTCAATGCCGATAAACCGGCGATCATTGTCCCAGGCAACCCGGGTCGTGGTACCGGCGCCGTTGAACGGGTCGAGCACGATATCATTTCTGTAGGAAAAGAGCTTCATAATCCTGCGGGGAAGTTCTTCAGGAAACATCGCAGGATGACCGTAGTCCTTCATCCTGATCTCAGGGGGGAAACTCCACCTGCCGGTTACCCATTCCTTGAACTCGGTATCGGTAATATCGATATCCTCCCGCCTTCCTGCTTTCTTGTGTGTTTCCTTGTCAAAAACCTCGATGAATTCCCAGGTGTATTTTATATAGGGCATTGAGGGGGATTTCCAGCTGCCCCATGCCGTATACTTCGCGTTGTAGTTGTTCTTCTCCCATAAAAACTCGGCTTTCCAGAGAAAACCGATCTTTGATAGCTGGCCGGAGATAATATGGTGGGTCGGGATATAATCTGAAAACAACGGCTGCACATTGACCGCGATGCGACCCCCGGGTTTAAGCACCCGGTAGCACTCGTCCCACACGCCCTGCAGTATCCGGAAATATTCATTCCATTCATGGGTATCATCGTGAGCATCCTGTGCATATGCATGCCCGAAATTGTACGGGGGCGATGTGATCACAAGATCGACACTTCCTTGAGGCAGCCGAGAAAGCGCCTGTTGCGCATCGCCGCAGATGATTGTGTTCACAAAAGGCACTATCGAAGAGGGTTCCCGGGACACGATGGTGTGTTTTATCCCCCTGGTTCCCTTCCGCACCTGTGCCTTCCCTGCCTTGTCCCGCACTTTTTCAGGCTTCATTTTGCAGTACCTACCGTCATATCTGCATCTGACACATTAATACTGGCACTCCGTAGTTGCCTGTGTGAAAAGCGTTTAATCCTGACATCGACATACATTCTTCGATTATTGTATGCTGAATATCGAAGATCTCCATGTAAATGTCGGTGAAAAAGAGGTGCTTCACGACATCAACCTCCATATCAAAGAGGGGGAGACCCATGTACTCCTCGGCCCCAACGGATCTGGCAAGACCACGCTTCTCATGACTATCATGGGTTTTTCCAACTATACCATTACCGACGGAAAGCGCATGAGCGTGCACAACGGGGGATCGGCATGCTCTTCCAGCGCCCGCCCACGATATCCGGGCTCAAGCTGGGCAAGCTCCTCACCGCGATCTCGCGGAAAAAAAACGAAGATATCCTGGGGCTCGCCCAATCAGTCCACATGGATAAGTTTTTGGAGCGCGACATCAACAAGGGCTTCTCCGGAGGGGAGATCAAGCGCAGCGAAGTGCTCCAGCTGATGATCCAGAACCCGGACTTCATCATGCTTGACGAGCCTGAGAGCGGGGTGGACCTTGAGAATATCTCACTGATGGGCGCCGCAATCGGCTCGCTTCTGGAAAAGGACANNNNCAAGCATGTCATCAACCGCGAAAAGAGCGGCCTCGTCATCACCCACACCGGTTATATCCTCGATTACCTCGAAACCGACCGGGGGCACGTGATGTGTGACGGGCAGATCAAATGCCACGGCAATCCCCGCGAGATTTTAAAAGACATCAAGCAGCACGGGTATAAGGAGTGCCTCGAATGCCGTCACGAGTAGCCCAGCCCGAACTTTCAAAAGCTGATCAGGAGCGCCTCGCCCAGTCAGGGATCGACCTCACGATGGAGAACCGGTGCGGCAGCTACCTCCAGATGGACCAGGATATTATCCATGCCGCGTGTGCACAGGAAGGCATCGAAGTCCTTTCCTACAAAAAAGCCATGGAGAAGTATGACTGGCTCAAAGACTATGCCTGGAAGGTCGTCTCGCCGGAAAAGGACGATGTCACGAAATACGTTGCCGCACAGAAGGAGCCAAAAGGATACGTGATCATCGCACACAAAGGTTCGAGCAATATTCTGCCCATCCAGGCGTGCCTCTACCTCGGGCGTGGGCAGATCCAGCATGTCCATAACATCATCATCGCAGAGGAGGGCGCCGAGCTCCACATCATCTCCGGCTGCACGAGCGGGGCGCACGTGGGCAAAGGGGGGGCACACTATGGTATCTCGGAATTTTATGTCAAAAATGACGCAAAGATCAGTTTCACGATGATCCACAACTGGACCGAAGATATCGAGGTCTATCCCAGGAGCGCCTCCCGTGTCGAAAAGAACGGGGTCTTCCTCTCCAACTACGTCTGCATGCAGCCGGTCAAAAAGATCCAGATGTACCCGACAGCGACGCTTACCGGCGAAAACTCGGTCGCACGGTTCTCCAGTATCGTAATCGCGTCAGCCACGTCATATATGGACCTCGGGTCACGCGCAATCCTTGAAGGGAAAGGTGCAAGCGCCGAACTCATAACCCGTGCAATTACCAAAGGCGGCACCATCATATCCCGCGGACATATCCAGGGTAAGACTGCCGGTACACGGGGACACCTCGAATGTAAGGGATTGATCCTTAAGGACGGCATGATCTATGCGATTCCGGAAATCGAGGGATCGGTTGTCGGTACCGAGCTCTCGCATGAAGCAGCGGTTGGCAAGCTTGCGAGGGACGAGATCGAGTACCTGATGTCCCGCGGGCTTGACGAGGACGAGGCAACCGCGACGATCATCCGTGGTTTCCTTGATGTAAAGATCACCGGGCTTCCCGAGGCACTCCAGAAGCAGATCGATGCCTCGATTGACGTTGCGGAGAAATCCGGGTTCTGAACGTCACGACCGATGGCGCCTTACCCACGCGCCGATGAGCGCTTCAGGATGGTGGAGCACCAGATTGAAGCCCGCGGCATCCGCGATCCCCGCGTGCTCGCGGTGATGCGGGCTGTCCCCCGCCACGCATTTATCCCGCCCCCATATGATCGCTCGGCCTACGATGACTGCCCGCTCCCGATTGGCAACGGACAGACCATATCACAGCCGTACATCGTCGCGTTGATGACTGAACTGATTCATCCCAAACCTGATGATAACGTGCTGGAGATCGGGGCGGGGAGCGGATACCAGGCGATGATCCTCGCAATGCTGGTAAAAAAAGTGACCACGGTTGAACGCATTCAGGCAGTTGCTGATCTTGCCAAAAAAAATATTGCCGCTCTCCATGGCGATAACGTCGATGTGGTAACAGGAGACGGGACATGCGGTTGGCCAGAATATGCACCGTATGACGGGATCATCATCACCGCGGCGACACCGCAGATTCCATTGCCGCTGATCGGACAGATGGCGGAAGGGGGCCGGCTGGTCGCTCCAGTCGGCGGGCGCGAGATTCAAGAACTCATCACGCTCGAAAAACGGGGCGGAAGGCTTACCCGGGAGCTTCATGGCGGCGTACGGTTTGTGCCGCTGATCGGGGAACATGGCTGGGAGACCTGAGTGATCATGCGGTTTTTTGATGTGTCAAGGATCATTGAACCGGACATGGCAGTATATCCGGGCGATCTGCAACCTGCATTTTCCACCCATGGCAATGGTGACGTTAGGGTAACCAGCCTCCGGCTCGGCACCCACACCGGCACCCATATTGATGCCCCCTCTCATTACCTGACAGATGGCACGACGATAGACAACGTTCCACTCGGGCATTGTATTGGAGAGTGCAGTGTCATCGATTGTTCTTCGCTGCGCGGGGAACTCTCGGCAGGAGATCTTCCTGATACTGTCAGGTGTGTAAACCGGGTCCTTGTTAAAACAGCATATTTGCCGCGTTCCCGGTTCGATTCGGAGTACCCGCATCTTTCCCCGGATGCTGCGCGCCACCTCGTATCGGCAGGTGTGAAATGCATCGGCATAGACTCGCCGTCGGTCGAAAAATTTTCTGGTGATGGTGCGGTTCACAGGATTCTGCTTTCCGCAGGCCTAGTGATCATCGAATGGCTTGACCTTTCGTCTGTGCCTGCAGGGAACTACACGATGATCGCGCTGCCGTTGCGGCTCGGGGGACTCGATGGTTCGCCGGCACGCGTCGTGCTCATGGTGCCCTGACGGGAGAAGAGTATGGATATTGTTATTGATGCGGTCAACAGGTTGCAGGAGGTCCTCCGGCACAGCGGGTGCGAAGACGGACCGGTTGTGTTGCGGATCGATCCAGATGAAGTATACTGCCAGTATGAAAAAGGTGCGTGCATGGAGGCATGTTTTGGCGGAAGGACTGCAGAATTCGTCACATCTGACCCGGTCAGGGCGACCACGAAAGTCGGGTTCATGTTCGGCACCCCTTGATTCCCCGGCAACCCGTGGGGCAGCTTGCGCCATACTGAATGTGGTGACGGCATTCCTGTGCATGAACCATAACATCCGCGCCTGCCCCGCTACCTCTCATGCACCATGCAGGCAGGAATTAAAAAAGCGAACCGGTTCCGGCAACATATTCTGTCTTGGTACCATGCCAGCAGTTGAGCGTGAACTGGGGCGGTTCATGGTTCCCGTGCCGGAATCTGCCGATATCATCCTGATCAACGGTGAGGGGGTCATCGCATCTGGAACAGGCAAGACTGTGGAAAAATTCAGAAACGAAAAAACCATCCTGCTCATAGGACCTTCCACTGCCGGAACCGCACACCTCGAAACGATCGAACGGTTCTGCCCGTACGGCACATGATCACCGGATCAGGGATAAGGATATCTCAACGTCCTGCCAGTATATTGTATGCTTTTCGGGTCTTCTGGTATACGGCGGCAATGTGATCAGGAGCTGCTCCACATTGCACTCAGGGCGGGATCCGCACTTGCACACTCGTCTTCTGAAGTCGTCGTAGGAATGGATACCCGCACGACAAGCCCGGTGCTCGCTCACCTTGTCATTTCCGGTATCCTTGGTTCAGGAGGTTCTGCGTATTCCTGCGGTATTGCCCCGACTCCCACGGTCGCTTATGCAGCCCGAAATGCAAAAACGGCGTGCATGATCACCGCCTCCCACAACCCTGAGGAATATAATGGATTGAAGTTCTTCAACCCTGACGGATCATCATTTACGCAACGCCAGCAGAGAGAAATGGAGGATCTGATCACCGCCGATCACTGGGCCGACTGGAAGATGCTTGGTTCCCTGAAATCACATGATGCCGTTTCCAGCCATAGATCGGCAATCATGGAAAAGGTAAAGATCACCCGGGAAATGTCCGTAGTTGTTGACTGCGGGAACGGTGCCGGGTGTATGCTGACGCCGCACCTGCTTCCCGCGCTTGGCATCAGTCCCGTCTGCATCAACTGTAACCCCTCCGGTCATTTTTCCCGCCCGTCAGAACCGCTTGAAGAGAACCTTCCCTATATCGGTAAGATGGTACGGTCAACCGGGGCGCGGTGTGCTGTTGTCCATGACGGGGACGCGGACCGGATGATGGCATATGACCGGAACGGGAACTACATCAGTGGCGACCACATGCTCATGCTCTTTGCACGGTATCTTGATGCACGGCGTGTGGTAACCACAAGCGATGCCTCGATGATCATCGAGGACATTGCAGAGGTTCGCCGCACACCTGTTGGCGACGCCTTCGTATCAGAAGAACTTCTATCATGGGGCGATTTTGGCGGCGAGCCGTCGGGTGCATGGATCTTCCCCCGTATCTCTTATTGTCCCGACGGGCCTTTTGCAGCAGCCCTCTTCTGCGAGATTGCATCGGAATGGGATGTGCCGGAAGAATGTGCAACCATGCCTTCGTATGAGATCCTGCGTGCCCTTGGTGCAGAGAACCCGACCGATGGCATCCGCATCGAAAACGAAAACGGGTGGTGCCTGATCCGGGCGAGCGGCACCGAACCAAAGATCCGGCTCACTGCGGAAGGAAAAAACCGTACCCATGCGAAATTCATGCTCGATAAGGGACGCTCCCTCATTTCTCAGGGAAAAACTGCTTAAAGGTTGCAGGCTGAAACTTATTTTATGGAATGTGTCGTGCTCGCGGCGGGGGAGGGAAAGCGGATGCGTCCGCTCACGGCGAAACGGCCGAAAGTGATGCTGCCCCTTGCCAACCGCCCGATGATGGAGCACCTCATCATTGCTGCCCGGGACGCAGGCATTACCGGGTTTGTCTTTGTTGTTGGCTACGGCGAGCGAGAGGTCCGCAACTATTTTGGCGACGGGTCCCGCTGGGGTATCAGGATCAGGTATTCCCCCCAGCGGCACCAGCGGGGCACAGCAGATGCACTCAATGCCGCACGCGGCTATGTAGATACTACTTTTCTGCTCATGAACGGGGATATGATCCTGCAGAGCGCCGATATCAGGGCACTCTGCGGAACTGAAGCCCCCTGCATGGGGACCAGCACGACCGATCACCCGGAAGATTATGGTGTCGTCATCGTGCAGGGAGGGTATGTAACTGCACTGGAAGAGAAATCACCCCGCCCGGAAAGTATAACCATAAATGCGGGTGCATATGTCCTTTCGCCGGACATCTTTGAACGGGTGGATGCTGTTGTCGCATCATCACGGGGCGAACTCGAATTAACCGACGCCCTCCATGATTATATCAGGGATAAAAAACTGCGGGCATGTCCCGTCTCGTCATGGATGGATGTCGGGCACCCGTGGGATATGCTGGCTGCAAACGGGATGCTGATGGTATCTCTTGAATCAAAAAATGAAGGGATTGTTGAGAAGGGGGTCTCCTGTTCGGGCCCGGTTATGATCGGCAAAGGGACAGTGGTAAAATCAGGGACGTACATTGAGGGGCCGTGCGTAATCGGCAGCAATTGCCGGATCGGGCCCCATGCCTACATCCGCGGCGCTACGGCAATCGGCGATAACTGCCACATCGGGCACTGTACAGAACTGAAAAATTCGATCATCATGCCCGGCACAAAAATTCCCCATTTTAACTATGTCGGGGATAGCATTGTCGGGAGCGGATGCAACTTTGGCGCAGGAACTAAGATTGCCAACCTTCGCCATGATCAGGCAACCATAAAGGTTGCCGGCAAAGACAGCAGGAGAAAAAAGTTCGGCGCCATTATAGGAGATGGTGTCCAGTTCGGCATCAACTGCTCAGTCAATGTTGGAGCAGTCATTGGAAGTGGTGCAAAATTTGCCCCGAACAGCTATATAGAGGGGCAAATTGGGGAAAATTCAATTATCCGGTAGGTGGAACGATGCAGGCAGTTATTCTTGCAGCAGGTGAGGGGCAGCGGGTACGGCCGCTCACGCGGGGCAGACCAAAGGCATTGATCCCGGTTGCAAACCGGCCGATCATTGAATATGTGATCAATGCAGTCGTAAAAAACGGGATACGGGATATTATTGTTGTTGTCGGTTACCGGAAAGAGCAGGTTATCCGGTACCTTAACGGACTTGAAACCCCGGTCGAAGTTGTTGTTCAGGACAAACAACTCGGCACTGCCCACGCCCTGAAATGTGCAGAATCCAAAATAAAAGGAGATTTTCTCCTCCTCCCGGGAGACAATTACATTGATGCAGGGTCGGTGGGAAAAATCAAGGACAAACGTATTGCGATGCTTGTCAAGGAGCACCCGAGCCCTTCGAATTTTGGCGTAGTGCTGATAAAAGAGGGATATGTCACGCAGATCATCGAAAAACCGGCCCGGTCCCCCAGCTTTATGGTCAGCACCGGCATTTTTTCCCTGACGCCTTCCTTTTTCCAGTATATCAGGGACAACGAAATGACGGACGCTGTCTCCGGCATGCTTGATGACGGCGGAAAGATTCTCGGTATTGTCGCCGATGACTGGCAGGATGCGATTTACCCGTGGGACCTGCTCAAAATGAATGCCCGCCTGCTTTCCCATATCACCCCCACACATCACGGCACCTCAAGCAGGAACACGATAATTATGGGCAACGTTCAGATTGGGAAAGGCACCACGATTGGCCCGAACACGGTGATCTCCGGACCTGTGATCATAGGCAATGACTGCGAGATAGGCCCCAACTGCTGCATCATGCCAGGCACCAGTATCGGTGCCCGGGTTAATGTGGAACCATTATGCTTCCTTGGCAATGCGCTCATCATGGACGATTGCTCTATCGGATCGCACTCCCGTATCCTTGACGCAGTGATTGGTGAAGGGTGCTTGCTTTCCGATCACACGGCCACCTGCACGAGCGCTTCGCTTATGGAGATTGATGGTGCTGTCATAAAGCCAGAGTTCGGGGCGATCCTTGGGGATGAGGTGCAGGCAGGTGCCTTTACCACATTCAAAAACTGCATCGTCGGAAATAATGTAACGGTCGAGGCCGGCAACCGGGTAATTTCCTCCTCCGTTCCCGACGGTTCACTGGTGATCTAAGGTGTGTGGCATTGTCGGCTATATCGGCCTAAGAGCAGCCGCACCCATCATCATCAAAGGGCTTGAAAAACTCGAATACCGCGGGTACGATTCATTCGGTGTTGCCACGTTGGGCCGTGGGATCGAGATCTTCAAACACCAGGGCCGGATCGCTGAGAACGCACACTCGGCAGTCCGGCTTAACGGCACGATCGGTATCGGGCATACCCGCTGGGCGACACACGGTGTTCCGAATAACGTAAACGCCCATCCTCATACAGACTGCAAAAACCGCATTGCCATTGTCCACAATGGCATCATCGAGAACTATGCGAAGCTGAAGCGCGGGCTTATTGAAAAAGGGCACCGGTTCCTTTCAGAAACTGACAGCGAAGTTATTGCCCACCTCATCGAAGAAAAATATACCGGCAACCTGTTTTCCGCCGTGCAGGAAGTTGTGCCGCAGCTGCAGGGCTCTTTTGCGCTGCTGGTGATATCTGCAGAAGAACAACGGATTATTGCAGCCCGCAATGCAAGCCCCCTTGTCATCGGCATCGGTGACATGGAATTTTTTGCGGCCTCAGACATGACCCCCATCCTCGAATATACCGAACGGGCAATCTATCTTGAGGACGGTGACATTGCGGATCTCACGTATAAAGCGGTCGAGATTTTCCATGGGACCAAACCCGTGACCCGTCCGGTTGAACTGATCGACTGGTCGGTTGAAGACACAAAAAAAGGCGGGTTTGCCCATTATATGCAAAAAGAGATCTACGAACAGCCACAGGCATTTTATAACTCGATCCGTGCCCTTGAACCTGAGACGCTTCCTGCCATCGCAACACAACCATCTTCGGTTACAATTATTGCCTGTGGTTCATCCTACCATGCCGGTCTCATCTTCAAATACCTCCTCGAAGAGACCTGCAATATCCCGGCTCGCCTTGAATTTGCATCTGAGTTCAGATACTCCCCCCCACCGGTCAGTGGTCTCGTGATTGGTATCACCCAGTCAGGTGAAACGGCAGATACCCTGACCGCTCTCAAACAGGCAAAAGCCCGGAACTGCCCGACCCTTGCCATCACAAACGTTCTGGGCAGTTCCGTCACCCGGATCACAGACGCCACGATCTTCATGCGTGCAGGGCCGGAGATCAGTGTGGCGGCAACAAAGTCATTTATCGCCCAGCTTGCGGTATCGATGCAGATTATCAACATTTTCGCTGGAGAACACTATACTAAAATGTTGCTGTACGCGCACCGTGCGATTGAGGATGTTCTCTTAAAGGATCTGTCGGATGCCGTGTCGCTCTGTACAAAGGCACAGAGTATCTTTTATGTCGGCCGTGGTCCCTTCTACCCGGTCTGCCTTGAAGGTGCACTGAAAATGAAGGAGATATCCTATATCCATGCCGAAGGGTATGCAGCCGGGGAACTGAAACACGGTCCGTTTGCTCTCCTCTCGAAAGACACCCCCGTGATCGCAATCTGTATGCCGGACAGTACCTACGAAGTGATGATCTCCAACATCAAGGAGATCAAGGCACGGAGCGCGCCGGTGATCGCGCTCGGGATTGAGGGGGACAGTGACCTCGCAGATGTTGCCGATATCTTCATCCCCCTCCCAGACACCCACCGGTTTGTGCAGATCCTTACGAGCCTTGTTGTCCTCCAGCTGCTGGCCTACCATACAGCGGTGGTGCTGGACAGGGATGTGGACAAACCAAGGAACCTTGCAAAGAGCGTGACAGTTGAATGATTGAATACGGGATTAACAGGATCGGTGCCGGCGCACAGGTCTTTGAACCGGTGACACTGGGGTTTCCATCGCGTGAAAACCTCAACAAAACCGGATTTTCCGGCGTTACTATCGGGGAACGTGCCATCATCAGATCCGGCACGATCATCTACTGCGATGTCTCCATCGGCAATGACTTTTCCTGCGGACATAACGTGTTGATCCGTGAAAAGACACGGATTGGTGACCGTGTTTCTGTCGGGACGGCATCCATCATTGAGGGCGAGACCATCATCGGCGACGATGTCAACCTCCAGAGCCTGGTCTACATCCCGACAGACACCACCATTGGGAACCGTGTGTTTATCGGGCCCAACACCATTCTCACCAATGACCGGTATCCCCCCAAAAGGATCGGCGGTTTACAGGGACCGACACTTTCCGATGGCGTGGCTGTAGGTGCAAATGTAACCATCCTCCCTGGGATTTGCATCGGGGAAGGTGCCCTTGTGGCTGCAGGGGCGATTGTGACACGGGACGTCCCTGCTCAAAAACTTGCGATCGGAGTGCCGGCAAAGATCAGGGATTTGCCAGGAGCGATGAGCACAAAATAATTGCCTGATCGTCCCCATTCCAATGATAAAAAATTCAATCAGAATCCGTACATGGATGAGCATACCATGAAAATCCTTCTTGTCTCAACGCAGGACTATATCCACCATCCCATCCTGTCACGGCACCATAATATATTTGAAGAACTTGCAACACGCCATGAGGTGCATGTCCCCCATTTTCATGTCAGCAGGGGAACGGAACGTGCTACAAGATTGATCGTACACGAAGCGACGCAGTTCCCATGCAAAAATCCGGTGATCCATTATACGTTGAATGCACCCTGCCATTTTCATACGTTTAAAAAAATCATCAGGGACGAAGAGATTGATATCGTAGTTGCCGCAAATGTACTTGCCGGGACTGCGGCGATCCATGCAGCAAAAAAATTCAGAGTTCCTGTTATTTTCGATCTCAAAGACTGGTTCCCCGACTCGGCGGCTTCGTATGTAAAGAACCGTACGCTTCAGTGGACGGTGCGTAAGGTTGTCTTCTGGATTACACACCACAACCTGCGCAACAGCGACAGAATCACAACAGTATCGCCGTCGCTGGTCGAAAAACTCAAAACCCTTGGTTTTGATGCAGACCTGATCACCAACGGCGTCGACACCGGCTTATTCACGCCAAGGGATGGGTTTTCAAAACGTACAGAACTCGGGATTGGGCCGGACGATTTTGTGATCGGGTTTTGCGGAAGTATCGAGCGCTGGTATGCCATCGATGAAATAATCCGGTCCTTGCCTGCAATCATAAAATACCGGAACAACACAAAACTGCTTCTTGTCGGGGGGTCATTATTTACCCTGTTCCTGACTGACCTTTTACAACTGGTAACCAATCTTGGTCTCAAGGATCACGTGATATTCACCGGAACCAGACCATATGACCAGCTTCCCGATTACATCGCATGTATGGATGTCTGTACGATACCCCTGGCCCCACCACAGTGGGTCGATATCGCCCTTCCCAATAAGTTTTTTGAGTACTCCGCGTGCGGCAAACCGATCGTGATGCGCCCTATTCCCGATGTGATCAAGATAGGGGGTCCCAACCTCTTTGTGTACAGGACACAGGCTGAATTTATCGAGAGCATTAAATCTCTTATTGACCACCCTGTTAAGTTCAACATCAATCTCGAACACGACAGCTGGAAAGAGAAAGCCCGGCAGTTTGAAACATTAATGAAAAGCATGGTCTGAAGCTTTATTATCCAAATTTATTTGTGGTCTCGACAGAAACATCATACACCAGCAGGATGATCTGATGACAGCCCTCCAACACAAAAACCATACAATGTACATTATTATTGGCCTTATAACTTTTTTTTCGCTCTTTGCACTCTG
>PDVH01000094.1_pt1 | contig 23882 bp, 21 predicted proteins | sample 1369781 | NCBI WGS metagenome assembly PDVH01 (sample SAMN07795378, study PRJNA414565) | Alkali sediment metagenome, whole genome shotgun sequencing project. | isolation source: glacial lake sediment | place: Bosnia and Herzegovina: Donje Bare Lake | collected 2016-06
TCAGACCCAACAACGAAGATGGCTTTTACATTGATGAAAAAGCAGGACTTCTCGTTGTTGCCGATGGCATGGGGGGACATGCATCCGGAGAGATTGCAAGTACGTTGGCTACCCATGCAATAAGAGATTATTTTAAGGCGTTTAAAGAGGGCCGCGTGGCCCTGATGGGGAAATTCGACGAAGAATATTCCGAAATGGCAAAGGCGATTGGCTCCTCGGTGCGTCTTGCCAACCAGGCGATATATGAGGCTGCGAAGAGCAATGTAGCCTGGCAGGGTATGGGTACAACGGTGGCTGCGGTTGCAATCAACAGGAATAGATTGAGCATCGCCCATGTAGGTGACAGCAGGGTTTATCTCATTAGAGCTGGCAATATTGAACAACTGACCGACGACCATTCGGTAGTATATGAACAGGTGAAACGTGAGCTATTAACGAGCGAAGAGGCCCAGAAGTCTAAGATAAGAAATTTGTTGACTAGGGCCCTCGGTGTGTCTTCCGATGTTGAAGTTGATGTTAGTGAATTGACTTTATCAGCCGGTGACATTCTGGTATTATGTACGGACGGTCTCAACACAATGGTTTCCGATGACGAGCTACTTGCCCTTGCGGTGTCGACGAAAGATCCGGCGGCAGTATGTGACAGACTGGTAGAACTGGCAAATAAACAAGGCGGAAGGGACAACATAACGGTTATTGTGGGATTTATCAGGAATAAAAGCTGGATTTCTTTTCTATTAAATCTTAAGGAATGGTTCAGGAGGTGATATATGGCGAAGGTTTTGCTCAAATTTAAAGAAGCAGTAATAAGAGAGATACCGCTTGATCGGGACGTCATAACTATAGGGAGAAAAGCGGATAATGATATTGTCATCGATAATCAGGCTGTATCTGGTTATCACGCGAGGATAAAGAAGGAGGGAAATAATATCTTCATCGAGGATGCCAATAGCCTGAACGGGACTTATATTAATGGCCAGAAAATTTCTAAAGGGGAATTGCATAACAGTGATGTAGTCCTTATCGGCGTTCATACCCTTGATGTCATTTTGGAAAAGAAAAGAGAAACGGAGGACAAGAGTTTTCCTCTGCGGGGACGTTCGATGGATGAAACTGTCGTAATTGGTGCGGAAGATCAGAAAAAAATACTGGCCTCTCAGGACAAGGAAAAGCCTGAGATCCTCGGTGGTTTCATAGTTATTGAAGGATCGACGGAGAAGAGGGATTATCTTCTCAAAGAGAGAGTAACAACTATTGGTAAGGAGGACGGAGCCGGTATTCCTCTTAAAGGCTTCTTCGCCCCCAAAGTGGCCGCCCTCATCAATAGAAGGAAGGAAGGGTATTTTATCACGCCTGCAGGTGGAAAAACGTTGAAAGTAAACGGCCAGAAAGTAGATCATAAATACGATCTGAAAGATGGTGATATTATCGAAGCAGGCGGGTTGAAATTGCAGTATTATGTAAAGGAGTAACTGAAGCAGATAACCATGGCAAGAGAAAGACCCACGCGAAGACAGAAAGACATATCCAGGTTATTGAGGGAAAGGAATCGGCTACGCAAAGGCTCAGTTAAAAAGATCAAGAAAAGATAGCATTTTAGATTCATTGTGACTATTTTCAGAATTTAATAGAGGTGCTCTCGTGCTGGATGGCAAAAGAGAAAGGGCACCTTTTTTGTTTAACGGAAGAACTTTCTTAGTTCCAGTTCATGCCAGCCTGACGTAATAGAATGCGCATTACAGATTAATATGATTTTTACAGAAGCGGACATAAGTAGAATTGAAAAAGAAGGGTTGACTTGCGAACTGGTGCTGGCGCAGATAGACCTCTTTAAGAGAGGTTTTTGTCCAATCAAGCTCAACAGGCCGTGTACTGTTAATGACGGGATCGTGACACTTCCGGAAGAAGAGCTCACGAAAATGGTGGCATTGTACGAAGAAGAGCTCCGGATGGGCAGGAGGGTGCTGAAGTTTGTACCTGCTTCCGGGGCTGCCAGTCGCATGTTCAGGGATTGGTACATATATCTGGAGAGGGGAAGTTTGGATGCTAGGCAGAGAGAAGAATTTGCCAGAGAACTAAAAACGTTCGCATTTTATGATAATTTGCGTGACGTAATATTACGTGATGGTGAAGATCTTGAAAAGCTGTTGGAAGTCCAAAGACATGCCGATATCTTGGCCTATATCTTGAAATCTAAAGGCTTGAACTACGGCAACCTCCCTAAAGCGCTCTTGGGCAGCTCTCTATACGAAAGATGCCTGCCGCGTGTGTAGGCTCCATTTCACTCTCTCGGGGGAACATCGTGATGACGTGGCGGATTACCTGTCTGTGATTAAGAGACATTATGAGAAGTACTATGACGTAACCTTTGATATTGTACTCTCCACGCAGCAATCATCTACCAATACAATAGCTGTTGATTTAGATAACCGACCATTTCGGGATCAACAGGGAGAGCTTGTTTTTAGGCCAGGCGGCCATGGCGCTCTTCTGGACAATCTGAACGGCACTGGTGGAGATATAGTATATCTAAAGAATATTGATAATATAGTACCTGACAGATTGAAGCCAGTCACCGTATTTTACAAGAAGGTTCTCGGCGGCTATCTCATCTATCTTCAGAACGAGATATTCAGATGCCTGAGGTACTTAGAAAAGGCTGAACTGGACGAAAAAACTGTGCAGGAACTGAAGTTATTCTGTGAACAAAGGCTTAATCTTGTCATACCTCAATGGTTTGAAGATTTGCCTCTTTCGGAGAAAAGATCATTCATTCTCAGCAGACTCAACCGGCCCATTCGAGTATGCGGCATGGTAAGAAATCAAGGAGAGCCAGGCGGAGGTCCATTCTGGGTGAATGAGAAAGATGGAACGCAATCGCTTCAGATTATTGAAGAGTCGCAGATAGATTCAGGATCGGCGGAACAGAAGGCAATCTGGTCGCGGGCAACGCACTTTAATCCTGTTGATCTTGTCTGTGGGGTTTGCAACTACCGGTCTTGCGAATTTGATCTCCATGATTTCGTAAATCGCGACGCCTATTTTATTTCACAAAAATCCGAAAAGGGCAGGGATCTTAAAGCGCTTGAACTTCCCGGTCTATGGAACGGTTCAATGGCATTCTGGATCACCATTTTTGTTGAGGTGCCTATCGAGACGTTCAATCCAGTGAAGACAATCCATGACTTACTAAGACCTCAGCATCTGCCATGAACTTCATTGAATCAACAAGCACTCTATATCATCCCTAAGTGCTGCCTTTACCCTGATGTGACTCACGGTATTTCCTTTCCGGCACAGGGCCGTAACTTCCTCATTTCTTGGAGCATCACTGTATAGGGCACACAGGGATGCGGCGGAATGAATCGTAATTTCATCGCCTCCGTGAGGAACGATAGTGGTCGGTCCGGGAAATTGCATTATATGGATAACGATGTCTTCCTCATGAGATAGTCTTTGGAGTTCTTCGTTCTCAAGGCTGTTCCGCCCCACGATGGCTTTGGAAAACTGATTTATTCTAAAATGTCTGCCATATTTGAGAAGTTCTATATCTCTTATGTGAAAATCCATGTTATACTCAAAAAGATCCCTTAGTCTCTTGGAAAACATGGGATCCGTGAGCAGGCATCCCCCTGCAGGAGCGGAGTAATGGTCAATGCCGTAGTGCCTTGCCAACTTAATCTGATCCTTCCTCCCCTTTCCCTTAATTGCGAGGAGCCTTTGACGGTCTACCTTGCCTTCGATTTCCGGTCTTGTTTCAGGGAGAAGGAGCGCACTCAAAGGTCTCAGAATATACTCCTCATACCCTGAATTCTTCGCAACGACATAAAGAGACTGTCTGGTTTGGGACATGGGGCGCTGGCCTAGAACTTCACCTGTAAAAATAAAATCAGCCGCCCTATGTTCCATGATCCTGCCAGCAATTTTGAGCATAAGGATGTGACAGTCGATGCATGGATTCATATTCTTTCCGTATCCATATTTTGGGGACCTTAACACATCAAGGTGTTCTTTCGTAATGTCCGCTTCTATAAGGTTAAGACCGATTTTTTTTGCGGCAGCTCTAGCCTTTTCGGGACTAAAAAGCTGTCCAGTCCCCCTGAAAATAGACCTATTCCTTTTACTTTCAATATCTGACGGTATTCACCTCCCATTTATTGTTGAGCAGCCCATATATGTCGCTATCTATATCAAAATCGATCAGATAAAAGCTTCCCTTGTCTCGTGTTATTTTAAAGGCAGGAAGGCTTATGGTGCCTGCGGGCTTATCGGTCTTTTCAGGGACTGAGAATGAGAAGCTGGCAAATGAGAAAGGAATAGTTGCAGCCTGCAGGACATTCTCGATAACCTTTTTCTTCATTTCTCCGCCATCGAGAGAAATTGTCTCGATGCCCCGGGCTTTCAAACTGTCAATGAATTGTTGGGGGATTTTTTTTGAAAGGATCATTATTTGCTTATCCCCTTTTTTTGCAAGTAGATCGGCCTTTATAGAAATGTCGAAGCCGCTTGCGGAGGCGTCAAGTATTCCGACCTCAGAGTCTCTGGTTATCTGATATCCGAGTTCATTAAGCAGGGAATTGACCAGCTCCACGTTAGTGCTGACGTTCATTTTTAGCATTTGTGGTGAGGCATACTTTTCATCTGGTGCGCTCATTATACCCTGTCCATCTAGTATTTCTGTCATGATCATGCCGTTTCTCTCGGCATATTGGATCATGGGTTTGGGCAATAGTCGGGAATTGTCAGAAACAAATGACAGTCCCTGGAGGTAAGGCTTGTCTTCTTTCGTTTTTTTTGTGATTATCCAGTCGATTGAGAGCAGAAGTGGCGGGGTGTTTCCTATAGTGTATGGGGTTGTCCTCTTCGTCATTGTATATATATTTGAGGCATTGACAATCTTTTGAAGGATTGCAGCAGTATCGTCACTATTTCCTATCTGAACGGAATGATAGTTTTTCCAGGTTGACTGAATCATGTTCTTCAAGGTGTCTGGTATCCTGTTGGTGAAATCCAAGAAAATCGAACTTCCATCATCTATCTCAACAACAGGTATCGTGGAACAATCAATTGTCACCTGTCCTAACTGCGGAATGGGAATATAGTATTTGCCCAGCGTTATGAGTGACCCATTCATTCTATTGATAACGACCTTTATGATGTCAAGATGGGCTTGTGGCAGAATGACAGGTTTGTCTTTGGCTTCATCCTTAACGACTCTCGGTGATGATTCTTCTTCCGGAGCCTGGACTTCCTGTTTAGCAATGAATATGCTTCTCAGTGGGAGTTGCAAAGTCCGTCCCGGATATATCATGTTGTAGTTTTTGATACCTGGGTTAAGCTGCTTAATATCGTCTACAGCTTTTCTAAGCTCCGGAAATTTCACATTTAGTTCACGCATGGCAATGCGGCTTATAGAATCGCCTTTTCTTATCGTGTAATTCGTTGTCGGGGAACTATCCTGCCTCTCGGGCATAGCGGGTCGTTCCATTTCCGGAAGTATAACGACCTGGCCCGGTTTAATTTTGTTTAGATCTCTTATTTCAGGGTTCAGTTTTCTTATTATGGTGAGCCGGTGCGATGTCATTCCAGCTTGGACTCTCATGATGTGAAGGAACCACTCCCCCTCCTTAACTACGTACGGACGAGTCTTTGGACTTAGTTTTGCTGTTTTTTGAAGTGAAAGATGGGCCGTATCCTCCTCCGCAAAAGAATCTTTAGATGTGACGGTGAGAAAGACCAAAGAAAGAAGAATGAGATAGAATAATCTCAGACGATGATTGCCCATAACCATACCTCGTTGAAATATTGAACAGCTTTAAAGATGTTAAAAGCAGCTCTTACAAGACTCGGTGAGTATCAGTGCTATTAACATAATTAAGCTATTGTGCAAAGTAAAATCTCAAGATCGTTACGTTCATTCAATATTGAAATTATGAACTTCACGGATATTCGGATTCGGCGTTTTTTAATATCAATAGTTGCAAGAACAAACATTAATGATATAATAAACAAAGTTTATGATGTCATGACGATATTTGTTAAATGGGGATAGCCAATGGCTGATATGGAAAGAAATCCAGCTTTTGTCAAAGAGCTCCAGGCGAGGTTTGATAGAAAACTGAAGGAAAACGAAATATCTGTATTGGAATACTGGAAATCGCAGATTGATAGATTGCTGTCTATGAAGCCGGACGGTATTGCATCACTTCAATCGCAGATAAAGAGAGTATCGGATATGATGGAAAATAGAATAAAAATGATGAAAAAGGAATAATATGGACAGCATAGCGAATTTCTTATTTGAAGTGGGCATGTTAAAAAAAACCCCCAGAACAGGTTTTAGATTCTTGGGCTCTGGTTGCGAATCGGTGGCTGAACATGTTCTACGAACGATATTCATTGGCTATGCCTTAAGCAAACTTGAACCTGATCTCGACGAATTGAAGGTACTAAAAATATGTCTTGTTCATGATCTTCCTGAAGCCAGAACTGGCGATATGAACTATATGTATAAGAAGTATGTTACGGTGCACGAGGAAAGAGCCATAAGAGAGCTGACTCAGACATTGTTCTTCGGCGATGAAATCAAATCCATCATTGACGAATTTAACGAGAAGAAGACAAGGGAGGCTCTTATTGCCCACGATGCCGACCAGCTTGCTCTGATTCTTCAGTTGAAGGAATATGGTGATCTGGGCAACAAGTACACGGACGATTGGATTGAATTTGCGAGAAGACGACTTCATACTGATACCGCAAGAAAACTGGCCCTTAGCATCATTAAGACAGATTCTTCTGAGTGGTGGTTCAAAGATAAAAGCGATTGGTGGGTGAATGGTTGCAGCAGTGAAAATAAATAGAAATGAAAGCCTCTCGTCAACCTCTCCATGAAGCAGCGCCAGAGAAAACCTGGGTAATTTAATCTTTCCGCAACATAATTGAAATCAGCATGCGGCTTCCAGCCGAGAGTTAATTGAAGGCCAGTGACGACGTAAAATCGTATCATAGAGCCGTGTTTATATCTCTCAAGCCTTTCTTCGCTTTGCAATTGATGATTTGGTTCTGTTCTATGCTTGACAGTATTGCAAAAATACCCTACATTATCGCCGCTTTTAGTAACTGAGGAGAAAGATTGACTATGGCCACAAAGAAGAAGAGGAGAACGGATGAGATAAATGTAAAGAAGAAAAAGAAACGTATGAAGAAGTCTTTCCTTTTTTTGATTGTTGCTACCGTTGTAGCGTGCCTCATACTTTTCTTTGTAATCATTTTCGAATATGTGTTCCCGCCAATGAAGGATGGCGTCGCGAAGAAAGAAAAACAGGAAGTCGTGTTATATTTTTCCGATGCGAATGAAAGATTTTTAGTTCCGGAAAAGAGGTACATTCCAAAGGAGGAAAATCAACAGGCCAAGGCCAGGGAGCTGGTAAAGGCTTTGCTTGACGGGTCTAAGACGAAGCTTATAAGGACCTTCCCGGAGGGGGTTGCTCTGGACAATATTAGAATAGATGATAAGCAAACGGCTTACGTCAGTTTTGATAAGAATCTTGTCAAGCAACATCCGGGTGGCAGTTCCAGTGAAATGGCGACAATATATTCGCTTACGAATACTCTGACGCACAATGTCAATAGTATTAAAAGGGTGAAGCTGCTGATAAACGGGAAGGAAGTGGATTCTATAAAAGGGCATGTTGATACTAGGCAGCCCTTCACTATGAATAAGGACATATTGGCACCGGGTGCAAAAGAGGGATAATACCCGCAAAAACATTCCCTCTCAGGTCTATGGCCTCAAAAAAGAAACTTTCAAGAACACGAAATATCGGTGTCGTAGCCCATATAGATGCCGGTAAGACCACCGTTACCGAAAGAGTGCTTTTCTACACAGGAATACTATACAAGATGGGTGAGGTCCATAATGGCGAAGCTGCGATGGACTGGATGCCTCAGGAGCAGGAGAGAGGGATAACGATTACTTCAGCTGTTACAGCCTGCACCTGGGAAAATCACGAAATCCAGATAATTGATACACCTGGGCATGTGGATTTTACGATGGAGGTTGAACGGTGCCTAAGAGTTCTGGACGGAGCACTAGTTGTGTTTTGCGCAGTTGGTGGCGTTGAACCGCAATCAGAAACAGTTTGGCACCAGGCCGATAAATATGGAGTTCCCAAAATAGCATTTATCAATAAGATGGACAGAGTCGGTGCCGATTATTTTGGTACCATAGAGACCATGGGCGAAAGGTTTAACTCAGTACCTATACCGATACAGATACCTCTGGGTGAGGAAGATAATTTTAGAGGCATCATAGATCTGATAAGACAAAAGGCAGTTATATGGGACGATACTACCCTTGGGTCATCTTTTTCGTTGTCAAATATTCCATCTGACATTTTGCCGCAGGTCAAAGAGTATCGTGAGAAACTGATTGAATCACTTGCCGAGATGGATGACTATATTGCGGAGAAATATCTGAATGAAACAGTTATTTCGGAAAAAGAGATAATCAGAGCCATAAGGCAGGCAACTATCTCTTTAAAGGCGGTCCCTGTTATGTGCGGTTCTGCCCTGAGAAATAAAGGCATTCAACCCATACTTGATTCTATAGTTTACTTTCTTCCCTCACCAGAGGATATCCCCCCGGTTAAGGGTTTCAATCCTGTAACGAAAGAGGAAGAGGTGAGATGCAGCAGCGACGATGAACCCCTTGCCGCCCTGGCGTTCAAGATCAGGCAGGATGAAGGAAGAAAGCTAACTTATCTTAGGGTTTATTCGGGCCGTTTAGAAGTGGGCGATGCTGTGTATAATGCCAGCATGGGAACAAAGGAAAAGATTGCGCGACTATTGAAAATGCATGCCAATAAACGGGAAAGAATCGACAGGTGCGGTGCCGGAGATATAGTTGCTGTTATGGGTCTCAAAGATACAACGACGGGAAATACGATATGTGACGAGTCCCGTCCGATTCTTCTCGAACCTATTGAGTTTTATAAACCCGTCATAAGTCAGGCCATAGAGGCAAAAACGCCGGCGGATCAAGAAAAGCTGACCGTCGCACTGGCCAAACTGATGGAAGAAGATCCTACGATTGAAGTGAAGTATAATGACGAGACCGCTCAAACCGTAATTTCAGGCATGGGAGAACTTCATCTGGAAATTGTCATTGATAGGTTAAAGAGAGATTTTAACGCCTATGTAAATGTCGGTAAGCCCAGGGTTGTCTATCGGGAGACTATTCAAAGGAAAATAGAAGTTGAAGGCCTCTTTGAAAAAGAACTTGGCGAAAGAAAACATTTTGGTCATGTTCGGTTATTGCTGGAGCCTAGAAGTAGGGGAGAAGGCAATGAGATTATCAGACAGACCGGCGAAACCGTGATGCCGGAAGAATTTTATCCTGCCATCCACGAGGGTATTGAAGAGGCAACTCTCAGCGGTGTAATCAGTGGCTACCCCATTGTGGATATTAAAGTAACGATAACTGGAGGATCTTTTAGAGAAGGGGAATCTACGACGCTCGGCTATAAGATAGCCGCAGCATCTGCAGTCAGAAATGGGTGTTTGCAGGCTGATCCAATACTGCTTGAGCCGATCATGATGGTAGATGTTATCGTGCCGGGGGAATTTATGGGTGAGGTTATAGGGGACATAAATGCAAGAGGCGGGGAAATTCAAGCGGTCACGCCAAAGGGAACGATAAGTGAGATCAGGGGTAAAGTGCCTCTAAAGGAAATGTTTGGATATTCGACGGACCTGCGTTCTGCAACTCAAGGCAGGGCCACTTTCTCCATGCGATTCTTTGAATACGGAAAGAGTTGATTTATTATTCATGGACGAAATCATTCTATATTCCGGACTAAGAGCAAATAAGGCTGACCCGGTGCAGCGTGATTATCTGGACAACATATGTCGATGGTCTTAAAGTTCTTGAGAGTATTTTACAGGGAGCGGTTTGTTCAAATTGCCACCGTCATCCTGAGTGTTATCTTTATCAGTGCAACCAGCGTCTGCTATTTTGAGCGTGCCAGGGAAGATTCTACGATTCGTTCTTTATGGGATGGAGTTTGGTGGGCAGTAGTAACTATGGGTACTGTCGGTTATGGTGACATATATCCCATAACTGCGGGTGGAAGAGCAGTTGGATTGATACTCATCTTTGTAGGTGTAGGATTAATGTCTCTTTTCACTGCAACTATCGCCTCCATATTTATCGAACGGAAGATTAAGGAGGGAAAAGGTTTGGAAACTGTTAAAGAGAAAGATCACATTGTTATATGCGGGTGGAATCAGCATACAGAAGAAGTGATCCAGGCACTGACGACATACGGTTCCATGAAAGACACACCTATTATCCTGATAAATGAACTTTCCGTTGACGATGTCGACTCCCTCAAGCTCAAGTATGACAAATACAACCTGAGATTTCTCAGGGGCAATTACGTACATGAAGATGTTCTTTCAAGGGCTAATATTACCAAGGCTGCCTTTGCCTTAATTATGGCAGACACATCGGGAAGCCATCCGCGCGAGCGGATTGACGAAAGAACAACCCTTGCCGCTCTGGCGATCAAATCTATAGCACCCAATGTTAAAACGATCGCCGAACTCCTGGAAAGTGAAAACAAGCAGCATCTAAAGCGCGCAAATGTCGATGAAATAGTTGTCAGAGGCGAACATGTGGGTTCACTTCTGGCCAGTGCGATTAATTCTCCCGGTCTCCCTAAAATATTTTCGAGCATACTGTCGTTGGGAGACGCCAACAAATTATGGAGAGTAGAAATTCCTCGAAGTTTCATAGGCAATACATTTAAAGAGCTGTCGTTATTTTACAGGGAAAAACGACACGGTATCCTCATAGGCCTCTTAACGGAAAAGAAGGCAATGAAATTGGCAGATATTTTGTCGGATGATACATCTATTATTGATAACTTTATCAAGGATAAAATGAAGGAATCAAAAAAAGATTTGTTTTATAAGCGGGAAGAGATGCAGTTTATCTTAAATCCGGAGGACGGGTACATCATAAAAGACGGGCAATTTGCTGTGATACTTTCGAGGGCAATGCCGGCAAGATGAAGTGAGGGGTAAGAGTCTCTTATGAGTCTCGTATAGAAGGTTCTTACAATTTCTGGAAGTTGGCATACGCTGCAAGACATGCAGAGGTAATACTTTGGGGGATGATTGATGGATACGGATATTGCTACTTTGAAGAATATTGCTCTTTTTAGAAACCTGACTTTAGAAAAAATCCAAAGAATTATGGATATACTCCGTAAGGTCACCTTTTCGGCCAATGAGATCATCATGAGAGAGGGCGATATGGGAGATACTATGTATATTATCCTGGATGGTACCGTCGAGGTCGCAAAGAGTCTTGTTGTAGACGACACAGATAATGAAGAGTCGGGGAAAAATAAGGTATTTACGAAACTGGATGGCAAGCAGCGTGCCGTTTTTGGGGAGATAGCTCTCCTTGAGGAACAAAGAAGAACTGCTTCCGTAAAGGCAGTCACGGATTGTGTTATGTATGAAATGAAGAAGGATGACTTCTTGAAGGTTGCCGAAGAAGATTATGAACTTGGTTACCGGATATTGCTGAATCTGGGGCGGATTGTAAGTGCGAGATTGCGAAGAGCAGATGAGGACACCGTGAAGCTTACTACAGCCCTCAGCATCATGTTGCACGAGGCGTAATTGTTTTGGAAAGGGAATAATTTAACAATGGCAATAATAAGTGGTGATGACGATTTACGCATCGAAACATCCAGCACTCCTTTGCTTGATAAGGATAAGTTGCTGAAAAGTATCTTTCGGATAAGTACCTTTCTTACCGCTCCCTCCAAGGTGGATGAAATACTGGCTAGAATTCTGGATGAGGTTGTCGATACAATGGGTTTCGACATGGGGATAATCAGACTTTTTGATGAGACGAAGCAGTATCTGGAAACCAAGGTCGTAAAGAATTACAATCCCGAAGAGACAGCAAGGGCCTTTTCCGTTGCCCTGAATATTCACGAACATGATTGTCTATCGACAAAAGTGGCAAAGTCAGGCCAGGTCATTGCTATTGAGGATGCAGCAACCGATCCGAGAATCACAGAAACTGACCGCATGTTGACGAAGATTCTTAGTAAGGGTTCCATTGTGTGTGTGCCTCTTAAGATAGGCGATGATGTCATAGGAACAATAGCGGCGTGGTGCAAGGAGGAAACAAAATTTTTCACTGAGGAGATAAACCTGTTTTTGACATTTGCAAGTCAGATGAGCATTGTTATCCACAACACAAGGCTCTTTGCGACAAACGCGGATAAGATCCGTCAGTTGATGATTCTTCAGGAGGCTGTGTCCGAAATAAATGTGAGTCGCGTCCTTGATAATCGGATAATCGATATTCTCAATAAGAGTGCGCTTGAAATTGCGAGCGCCGATAGAGTCCTCGTATATTTCTTGGACATCGAAAAAGATCGGTGCCTTGTCACTGAGGGTGGAAAGGTATTTATCGAGGATAGAAAGGCTTATGATGGGATAATAGGCAAGAGCATTATAATTCAGGCAATGGATACTCATAGCATTGTCGTACGACGGGAAACTGATGAGGGATTTTTGACCTACCCTGTTTATGATGGTTTCCATTCGGAAATAGCATTTCCCCTTCATATCAAGGACAAGTTCAAAGGCGCGCTGTATCTTGCAAAGCGATCAGGCAGCTACACGCAGGATCAAATCAATATCCTGGACATACTCGCTAAGAATGCGGTTACCTCATATGACAACGTGATTATGCATTCCATGCTTTCCCTTGAAGCGGAATCCCTCAAGACGGAAGTCGAAAAACTAAAGGAGAGGGAAGATATCCTTTTGGGGTTTCACAATATTCTCGGCAAATCAAAGAAGATGAACGGTATTTTCCATGTAATTGAGGAAGTAGCATCACATAATACAAATATATTGATTCAGGGCGAAAGCGGCACCGGCAAGGAATTGATTGCCCGCGCTATTCACAGGCAGAGCAACAGATCTTCAAAACCCTTTGTCGATGTCAATTGCGCTGCAATTCCAGGGACGCTGCTGGAAAGTGAGCTTTTTGGATATGAAGCAGGAGCATTTACGGACGCGCGAAAGAGGAAGATAGGTCTTCTGGAATATGCCAATGGGGGCACTTTGCGGCTGGATGAGGTAGGAAATATGAGCATCCAACTGCAGGTAAAATTCTTAAGAATGCTGGAAAATGGTTATGTCAGGCGTCTTGGCGGAACAGAAAATATACCCATTGACGTAAGATTCATTTTTTCAACAAATATGGACCTGGCTAAAATGGTAAGTGAAGGGTCATTTCGGGAAGATCTTTTTTACAGAATAAGGGTTGTCCCCATTATGATCCCGCCCCTTCGTGAAAGACATGATGATATACTTCTCTTGGCAAGGCACTATATAGAAGAATTCAACAGGAAGTTCGGGAAAAAGGTAAGAGGGTTCAGTAAAGAAGCAGAGCTTATTTTAAAAGCCTATATCTGGCCAGGGAATGTAAGGGAGTTGAAAAATATAATTGAACGAGTCATGATTTTGCAGAAACTCGGCACAATTATTTCGGCTGACGATCTTCCCGCTGAGATAAAGGCTGCTCCCAATTATAAATATCTCAAAGTTGAAATTGAAAAATTTCTTCCCGCTCTTTCCTCTGGTGAAATAGATTACACCGTGGTGACGGAGAGGATCATGAGTGATATTAAGGAAAAAATTCTCGACAATGCTCTGGAAATAAGCGGTGGCAATAAGACTGCAGCGGCCAAGCATTTAAGCATTTCTCGTTACAAATTCATCAGGGAACGAAAAAAGATTGATAAGCACATCAATTGATTAAAAGCAAAAATACGCGCCATTATATGTCCTGAACGATACTTAACTTGACAGTGGCAGAACCTCCTAGATTGCTTCCTTTTAAGTCATGCCTTCCCTTCAAACATTAAATCTGAAGTAAGCGATATCGCCATCGGCTATTACATAATCTCTTCCTTCGATTCTGATTAACCCTGCCTCCTTTGCTTGAGACAGGTTGCCCATTCTCATAAAATCATTGTAATGTATGATATCGGCCTTTATGAAACCCTTCTCCATGTCACTATGTATCTTTCCTGCAGCTTCCGGCGCTTTTGTTCCACGAGGTAACGTCCATGCCCGGAGTTCGGGCCCGACGGTAGTGTAAAACGTTATCAATCCCAAGAGATTGTAGCCTTCTCTAATGAGCTTAGTAAGACCCGACTCCTGAATGCCCAGTTCATTGAGAAATGCTTGCTGTTCTTCCTTGGGAAGCTCTACTATCTCTGCCTCCAGATCCCCGCAGATAGCGATTGCTTTTGAATCTTCCTTTCTTGCAATCGATTCCACTTTCTCCATGCAGTCCGTAGCTCCCTTGAGAACGGCCTCGCTCACATTAGAAACATACAGGACTTTCTTCGCTGTGAGCAGGTGAAGATCTCTCACGATTGTCTGCTCATCTTCCGGGAAGGTCATTTCGCGTGCAGTGTTTCCCATGGCCAGAACGTCCTTGATGCGATTACATGTATCTAACTCCTTACGAGCGATCTTATCACCTGTCTTTGCGAGCCGTCCGATTTTTCCGATCCTATTTTCAACTGTCTCTAAATCGGCAATGATCAATTCCGTATTTATTATATCTACGTCACGTTCAGGATCAACGGCGCCATAGATATGCGCGACAGAGGGATGATCGAAGCATCGCACAATGTGCACAAGAGCATCGACTTCTCTGATATGTCCCAAGAACTTGTTGCCGAGACCTTCACCTTTGCTTGCGCCTTTTACGAGACCGGCAATGTCAAGGAATTCCATGGTGGTAGGAGTAACTTTGGGGGGTTTTACGATGGCAGCAATTCTATGCAGACGCTCATCCGGGACTTGCACAATACCTGTGTTTGGATCGATAGTACAAAAGGGATAATTCGCTACCGCGGCACCTGCGGCGGTCAAGGCATTGAAGATGGTGGATTTCCCAACATTTGGAAGCCCGATAATACCGCACATAAAGCCCACAGCATTCTCCTTTATGAGGCCACTGTTCTTGCAAGAGGTTGATTCCTTAATAGCTGTTTATCGTATCGGGAGAGATCAATGCAAGACAGCATCCTCCTTGTCAGATTGATTAGCGGATTTCTCATTGTACTGATTCATGGCTGCCTGGATTCCGGACGTAGCAATCATTGTCACTGCATTACTTGCTGTTTTCATGATTTCGGGCAGCAGTTTCATTTCATCCTCGCCAAACTCTTCAAGGACGTATCTCTCAACCATCAATCTATCAAAAGGTTTTCCGATGCCGATTCTCACCCTGATAAAGTCCGGATTGAAGAGGCTCTCTATTATGGATATTAGTCCTTTATGACCAGCGTGGCCGCCGCCTGCCTTTAAACGGATTGTCCTGAAAGGGAGATCTATATCATCATGAATAACGATTATGTCCGTCGGGTCAACTTTGAAGTAGTCTACGATCTTTTTTACTGCAGAGCCGCTGATATTCATGAAGGTCATAGGTTTGACGAGCAGGACCGGAATATCACCGATCCTACCTTTTCCAAAGCAGGCGTCAAAACCTTTCAAATTTACCTGGATATTATAGCCGGCAGCGATTTCATCAATCGCCAAGAAGCCACTATTGTGCCTAGTGGCCTGGTACTTGATTCCTGGATTTCCCAGTCCGATTATAAGCTTCAAACAGTCACCTCTCAGTGGAGTAGAAGCATCACACTTGACCGGGAATGAATCCCGCAAACGCCGTTCCACCGACGGGCGAAGCTAAGAATATCGTATTTGCCAGGAAAGCCCCCGCATCGTGGGCGGGAAACTTGACTGTTTACGAGCCTTCTTCCGGTGTTTCTACGGCTTCCTGTTCTTCTGCCACCGGCTCAGCTTTGGCGACAACTCTCGGTGCCGTAACCGATGCTATGATCGTATCATGAGGATCAAGGACATTGACACCATCAGGCAATTTTATTTCTTGTACCTTTATAGAATCACCGATGTTGAGACCACTTAAATCGACCTCTACAAATTCCGGTAGTACTGTGAAGAGGCAGGAGACTTTTATTTCCCTTCTTATATGATGTAGATCTCCCCCATTTTCGACGCCTATGGCCTGTCCCTTGAAATGAATAGGCACATCAACGGTTATGGCGTGTTCCATATCAATTTCACAAAAGTCAACGTGAAGGAATTTCCCGCTCAAAGGATCTATCTGCAGTTCCTTAATGAGGGTGAACTTTTCCATTTTCTTGCCGTTGCCTATGAGCAGGTTTATGAAAATGTTTTCCTCCTTGCCCTTTAGTATCTTCATCAAGTCAGAAGAATTCACCGTCAGTAGAACGGCTTCAGTTTTGGGGCCGTAAAATACTGCCGGTGTCAACCCTTCTTTTCTAAATCTTCGAGAAACTCCTTTCCCAGAAGTGGTTCGAAGGCTGGCTTTCAATTCACTTATTTCCATCTATTCCTCCTATATAAAAAGCGAATGTACTGAATCGTTGTAATAGATTCGTCGAACAGCTTCACTGATCAGCCCGGCGACAGAGAGAACTCTGATGCGATTACAAGCCCTAGCTGTATCGTGCAGTGGGATGGTGTCAGTGACGATAATCTCCTTGAGGATTGAATTTTCAATCCTTTCTATTGCAGGCCCTGAAAGGACGGGATGGGTGCAGCAAACGGATACTTCAACAGCTCCCGCTCTCTCGAGGGCGCGCGCTGCCTGTGTTATGGTTCCTGCAGTATCAATCATATCGTCGAGGATAATTACTCGTGCGCCCTTCACGTCACCGATGATATTCATAACCGCTGATTCATTGGGACCTTCCCTCCTCTTATCTACGATGGCAATATTTACGTCCAATCGTTTACCAAACGCCCTCGCTCTTTCCACGCCGCCAGTATCGGGAGATACGATGACGATATTGCCCTGATAGTTTCTCCTGATGTAATCTAAGAGAACGGGAGTGGCGAACAGATTGTCAACGGGGATATTAAAGAAACCCTGGATTTGCCCGGCATGGAGGTCTATCGAAAGTACGCGCGAGGCGCCTGCTGCCGTGATGATATCTGCCACAAGCTTTGCTGTAATTGGCGCCCTCGGGGCAACCTTTCTATCCTGCCTCGCATAGCCATAATATGGTATTACAGCCGTTATCCTGTCTGCAGAAGCCCTCTTCATGGCATCGATCATGATGAGGAGTTCCATGCAGGTAATATTTACGGGCGGACACGTCGATTGAATAATGAAAGCATCCATACCACGGACGTTTTCATTGATTTCCACTCTCGTCTCTCCGTCACTGAAAGTCGTCACGTTGGCCTTGCCAAGGGATACACCCAGGTTTTCACAGACCTTCTGGGCAAGAGGCAAGTTCGCGTTTCCGGAAAATATTCTCATTCTATCAAGCATTTAAATCCCTTCAAAAAAAGTAATTATTTGTGGCTGGGGCGGGAGGATTCGAACCTCCGTATGCAAGAACCAAAATCTTGTGTCTTACCGCTTGACGACGCCCCATTATTGACTGAGAGAGCAATAGAAGTACACAGGCTACACGATGATGACAGGCATGATGAATGCCAGTCATATGGAGCGAGCCCTGTATATGGACCATTCGTTCCCTCCGGCGTTCACCAAGGCCTTTTCGGCCTTTATCGCGCCCTCTTCATCTGTAAAAATTCCGATAACCGTTGGGCCACTGCCAGACATTAGTGCACCAAGAGCACCATTTTGCACTAAAAGACTCTTAAAGTACCGCAGAATGGGATGAATGACCAGAGTGACTCTCTCAAGATCGTTATGGAGTACTTTCACTATGTCATCTATAGTATAAAGCTCTGGACATTTATAATTTACAACTCGTCTTGTCAATCTTAAATTGAGACCTTCATAAACCATTTTTGTAGAGATTTCAAAGCCGGGATTAATCAGGACAAACCACAGGGGAGGAATATTCTCGGCCTTTCTCAGCCGATCGCCGATACCCGATGCCCAGGCCGTCATCCCGAAGATAAAGAAAGGGACATCTGCGCCGAGCTTTGTCCCTATTTTCATGAGATCATCGGTGTTATAGTTAAAATCCATCAAATCGTTTATTGTAACAAGGGCCGTCGCTGCATTCGAACTCCCTCCGCCCAGTCCTGCTGCCACGGGAATCTTTTTGTTAATGGTGATATGTATGCCTGGAGAATGTGACAGAGGAGAAAGGAGGGCCTCTGCCGCTCTGTACACGATATTATTGTCGTTTTCCGGAATTGAGCTACCGGGGCAGCTCAAGGTAATACCGTGGACAGCAGGGGCGAATATCATTTCATCATAGAGACTAATCCTTTGCATCAATGTTGAGATATCATGAAAGCCATCTCTCCGCCTTCCCAGTACGCGAAGGTGGAGATTAACTTTTGCAGGCGATAATTTACTGATCATCCCGCTTCCTTCTCTTTGACATATCTCATCATGAGTTCATACAGGATTCCCTCGAGGAGTTGTTTTTCGTCAGCATCGAGATTTCCTGCCGTTTTATTTTTTATCATGCTGAGCATGTCAATAGTTTGTTTCGCTGCAGCGAGATTTTTTTTGGCCTTCTTTGTTTCCGGGTCAGGAAAATCACCGAGGTGGTACATGATCGTTGTACTAAGTGAAAGGACGAAACTGGCAAAGGTGACTTCCGGGAAATATTCTTCCTGGGTACCCACCTGTTCTTCTTTTTCCGGAGATATTTTCTCTGAAATCTCCTCTCCAGATGTTGTTTCCTTCTTTAAATCTTCCTTGCGTGCTTCTCCGGATTCATCAAAAATTCGTTTATCCTTGATCACAAATCCCTTCTCTTCTTTTCCATCTTTCATATTACTCTCCTTATATGAAAACGAGCATCATTGTTCATCTGTCAAAGCCCCGCTGAATGTTAAGAATAAGTTAACACACTCTTAAAGACACCTGAGCTGCGCTGGATTGAACGGATCACATGGGCCTCATGCTTCTCAACCTTGCAACACGTTCTTCAATAGGAGGATGCGTACTGAAAAGGTTCATAAGAGACTTCCCTGTCAGCGGGTTTACGATAAACATATGAGCAGTAGAAGGGTTTGCCTGCATGGGGGCCACCTGTGATGCCCGCGACAGTTTTTCCAGGGCGCCTGCCAGACCGTAAGGTTTGCCTGATACACGGGCCCCGCCTTCATCAGCGAGGTATTCTCTGGATCTGGAGATTGCCATCTGTATAATTGTTGCCGCGATGGGCGCAAGAATCGCCATCATAATAAGGCCTATGACACCGCTGCCCTCCTCGCTGTCGTCACGGCTAGATCCGCCAAAGATGGCTGCCCACTGAGCCATGTTTGCCAGCATGACGATGGCCCCAGCGAGGGTTGCTGCAATGGAACCGATAAGCATGTCCTTGTTTTTAATATGCGTCAATTCGTGAGCGAGAACCCCCTCCAATTCTTCTTTGGTTAGCATTCTTAAGATTCCTTCTGTCACAGCGACGACTGCGTGGTGTTCATTGCGTCCTGTGGCGAAGGCATTGGGCGTGTCGCCGGGGACGATATAGACCTTCGGCATGGGAAGGCCAGCTTTCAAGGCCAGGTCCTTCACCATGACGTAGAGTTGAGGCGCCTGGCTTTCACTGACTTCCTGGGCATTATACATCCGCAAAATGAGTTTATCCGAAAACCAGTACGCTCCGAAATTCAGAGCCGTGGCAAAAACAAATGCTATGATGACACCCTGCTTACCGCCGAAATATCCTCCTATCAGCATTAACAGACCCGTCAGGGCGCCGAGTAATAAACCTGTCTTAATGGTATTCATGCAGAAACCTCCTAATTATCTTCATTTTTTCTTCTTAAAAATCATCTCATTATTGTCTTTCGTGTCAACGATAATATGTTCTCCTTCAGAAAATTTCCCCTCAAGAATTCCCATGGCAAGCTTATCCAGAAGCATTTTCTGGAGGGCCCTTTTGAGTGGCCGTGCACCGTAAACCGGGCTGTATCCGGTCTTAGCTATATAATTTTTCGCATTTTCTGTCAATTCAATAGTAATTTTGCGGTCTTTGAGCCTTTTCTGAATCAGCCCGATCTGGATATCAATAATTTTATCGATATCGTCTATGGTCAAGGATCTGAAAGTAATAATATCGTCTATTCTATTCAAGAACTCCGGTCTGAACGTAGACCTCAGGGCTTCCATTGTCCTGGTTCGCCTTTCTTCATCCCCTATGGACACATCCTGCGTCCATTGGCTTCCAATGTTTGATGTCATAATCACGATGGTATTCTTGAAATCAACAGTCCTGCCGTGGCCATCGGTCAATCTGCCGTCATCCAGAATTTGCAAGAGAATATTGAACACATCCATGTGTGCTTTTTCTATCTCATCGAAAAGCACAACCGTGTATGGCCTTCTCCGCACAGCCTCGGTCAGGTAGCCTCCTTCGTCGTACCCCACATATCCTGGGGGTGCGCCGATCAGCCGGGCAACGGAGTGTTTCTCCATATACTCAGACATATCAATTCTGATCATGGCGTGCTCATTGTCAAACATGAATTCTGCTAAAGCTCGCGCCAGCTCAGTTTTACCTACACCTGTAGGCCCGAGAAAAATAAAGGAGCCGATAGGCCTGTTGGGATCCTGTAAACCTGAACGGGCCCTTCTTAAGGCGCTGGACACAGCAGCAATACCCTCATCCTGACCTATGACCCTTTTCTTGAGCCTGTCTTCCATATGGATGAGTTTTTGAACATCACTTTCCATCATACGTGACACGGGAATGCCAGTCCAGTTCGCTACAACCTCCGCCACGTCTTCCGCATCGACCTCTTCTTTTAGCATCTTATTATCTTTCTGGATCTCGGAAAGATTGGCGTGCTTCCGTTCCAACTCCGCATTCAGTTCGACTAGTTTTCCATAGCGTATCTCGGCTGCCCTGGCGAGGTTTCCTTCCCTCTGGGCGTTTAGTTCTTCCGTCTTAAACTCTTCGATCTTGCTTTTTACAGCCTGTATGTTCTTGATGATTTCTTTCTCCCGGGCCCAGTGAGCTTTCATCTTCTCCATTGATTCCCTAAGTTTTTTCAATTCCTTATCAATTTTGTTGCGTCTATCCAGCGTCGTTTTGTCTGACTCGTTCTTTAGGGATTGCCGCTCGATCTCTAGTTGTGTCACCTTTCTCTCTATGGAGTCGATTTCTGAGGGCATGCTATCGAGTTCAATCCGCAGGCGAGAGGCAGCCTCGTCAATCAGATCAACTGCCTTATCCGGCAGGAACCTGTCGCTTATGTAACGAGCGGATAGTGTTGCTGCTGCGATGATTGCAGAATCCTTGATCCTTACCCCATGGTGTACTTCATAGCGTTCTTTCAATCCCCGGAGGATTGCAATAGTATCCTCAACCGTAGGTTCCCTAACAATGATGGGCTGGAATCTCCGTTCCAAGGCGGGATCTTTTTCTATATGTTTCCTATATTCATTTAATGTCGTCGCACCTATGCACCGTAATTCACCCCTGGCAAGGGCAGGTTTCATCATATTGGAAGCGTCGACCGCACCCTCGGCGGCTCCTGCGCCGACTACTGTATGGATCTCATCTATGAAGAGGATGACTTCCCCCTGTGCGCTCGCTATTTCCTTAAGAACCGCCTTGAGTCTTTCTTCAAATTCGCCCCTGTACTTGGCACCCGCAACCAAGGCGCCGATATCTAAACCGACAACGCGCTTGTCCTTCAGACTGTCTGGTACGTCGCCATTTACGATTCGTTGCGCAAGCCCCTCTACAATAGCCGTCTTGCCCACGCCGGGTTCGCCTATGAGAACAGGATTGTTCTTTGTTCTTCTGGAGAGCACCTGCATGATTCTTCTGATTTCATCGTCTCTTCCAATGACGGGGTCAAAAGATCCCTTCTTGGCAAGTTCATTGAAGTCCCGGGCATAACGTTTCAGTGCCTGATATTTCTCTTCCGGATTCGGGTCTGTAATCCTATGATTGCCTCTGATTTCGAGAAGGACCCTGAATATATTATCCTTCGTAACGCCCTTGCCCTTGAGAATTTTTCCGGCAACTCCGTCCTTTTCCTCCGCCATTACAACCAGTATGTGCTCGGCACTTACATACTCATCCTTCAAGCGTGCTGCTTCGACAAGGGCATCATCCAATACTTTATTTAATCTCGGCGTCAAGTACGTCTGGCTGATACCGGCGCCTTCAACTCTCGGCAATTTTTCCAGAGATTTCTTGATTTCAGTTTCAATTCCTTTTGGATCTGCTCCCAATTTTTTCAGTATTTCCCCGACAATGCCTTCCGGCTGCATGAGAAATGCGAGAAGAAGATGCTCGACATCTACGTTCTGGTTTCCGTATTTTTTTGCAAGAGTCTGAGCCTCCTGTAGGGCTTCTTGAACCTTTAATGTAAATTTGTCAAATCTCATGATACCTCCAATAATGAGGGACCTCAACCTGTTCCATGTGTTCGTATTAGCAGTATATTAACCCTCGTAAGGCTTTCGTGGATATGCGCCTCAAACGAAGTAAAATACGGCGTACCTTGCGCTTTCATAGTCTTTATCTTTTCACCCTCAATGTATGTCCAAATTGCGAATTACATTCATAAATGTAAACATGGATAGTTAATCTGTCAAGATATGCGTAATGAAGAAAAAATATGTCAAAGATGTTGACGGGAGGGTTGAAGGCATAATAAAATAGCAAATTGTAAAATAATCACATCGGAACAGAGGGGCGTTAATTGGAACTGCCATCAGTCACGAGTATCCTTGAGATCTACATAGCTCAGATCAATCGCTATCCCATTCTTAGTGCGGATGAAGAATTCAGGTATGCCGTGAAATTTGAGAAGTATAATGACATGGAGGCAGCCGAGAAACTGGTCGTTTCGAACCTGAGGTTTGTGGTCAAGATCGCGCATGAATATAGAAATTACGGAATTAAACTGGCCGATCTGATTCAGGAAGGGAATATCGGCCTCATGCATGCCGTTAAAAAGTTTGATCCCTATAAAGGATACAGGCTCATATCTTATGCGGTGTGGTGGATAAGGGCATATATACAAAACTTTATAATCAAATCCTGGAGTCTTGTAAAGATCGGGACTACTCAGGCCCAGAGGAAACTCTTTTTCAAGCTTGGTCAGGCGAAGAAGAAGCTTGAAGCCCTTTCACAGAAGAACCCTGAATTCGGCGAAATTGCAGAGTCTCTTGGCGTCAAGGAAACGGAAATTGAAGAAATGGATCAGAGGCTTACTTACCGTGATCTTTCGCTTGATTCATACATCAGTGGAGAAGGGGAGACGTCTCATATCGATTATCTGACTTACAAGGGCGAGGATCAGGAGACGTCCTTGATTAGGAAAGAGGAGATGGATATCGTAAAAAGAAACATCGCCGGCGCCCTCACAAATCTCAATGAAAGGGAGAGCTATATCGTAAGACATCGTATAATGACGGACAGCCCGAAAACCCTCCAGGAAATTGGCACTAAGTATAACATTACCAGGGAACGGGCCAGACAGATTGAGAAGCAGGCCCTTAAGAAATTGAGACTGGCCATTCCATATTTAGGAAAGGAGCGGGAACTGCTCCCGGGCTGAGACGAAGTAACGTCGTCAGATGTAGTCGATACTGTACAATGTCAACAAGGCCAGTATTTTTCGGTGAAAACGGGGACGTAGGAATTTTTGGAGATGATGAGCTCGAAAATGACCATTGAAGTTTTCCCGTATGACTACGACTCCATGTCAATCCCTCTGGCGAGATTTTCAAAACGAGCGAACTTGTCCTGAAATGCCAGCTTAACCATACCCGTTGGTCCGTTTCTCTGTTTGCCAATAATTATCTC
>PDVH01000096.1_pt1 | contig 23803 bp, 16 predicted proteins | sample 1369781 | NCBI WGS metagenome assembly PDVH01 (sample SAMN07795378, study PRJNA414565) | Alkali sediment metagenome, whole genome shotgun sequencing project. | isolation source: glacial lake sediment | place: Bosnia and Herzegovina: Donje Bare Lake | collected 2016-06
GGAGAAAAAAAAGAAGCCCTGAAGAGGGCCCAAAAATATTTTAGCCTCGCCCACCGATACGCGCAAAGATTTTGAATGATTTTAGTCATTCTCCGTATTTCATCCTTAATCTAATCCTAAACCCCCAATTTTTTAATTGACTCAATCATTCAAATATTATTACATTATTTAGGTCATTTTGAGTTGCGTCAGAATCCGTTTATCTATAGGAGGGGAGAATGGAGAATAGAAATAAACTGGCAGCGCCTTGTGGGTTATACTGTGGTGTCTGTGGGATATTGATTGCCCATAGGGACAATAACATCAAATTTAAAGAGAGATTGACAACAGTTTATGGTGTAAGTATAGAGGACATTCAGTGCGAGGGGTGTCTCTCTGATAAATTATTCAAATACTGCCAAACCTGTCCGATCAGGTCTTGTGCAGCCGAGAAAAAAATTGAGGGATGTCATCAATGCAGTGATTTTCCCTGTAAGTTTATTGAGAATTTTCCACTTCCTGTAGGGAAAAAGGTGATTCTCCGTGCGATTCCAACCTGGAAGGAGCTTGGAACTGTGAAATGGATGGAGGAAGAAGAAAAACGCTATCATTGTCCCCATTGTGGTAACAAGCTATTCAGGGGGACGAAGAGATGCAGGAACTGTCAACAACCCGTTGATGTGGATTGACACTTGAGAAGTTATCTTTAACAAATTTCCAAATACTGTTTTTTTACATCCTTCGAGGTTTAATAGTTGGTAAGAGGAAGAATCCCGCTCATTGGTCTAATGGTTTTTCTCTCAGCTTTGACCTCAAGTATTCAGGCACAGGGAGCAAGTCGTTTGGGGTTAAATACGACATTGCGTACCTTTGGAGAGGAAATAAAATATATACAGGAATTGGGTGTGGGTACAATCCGTGTGCCCTTACAATGGCGGTTAGTAAGAATACGTCCAGGTGAGTACGATTGGAGTACCATCGACCGATTAGTAAAGGCAACCCGAATAAAACAAATCGAAGTTTTATTCACCATACGTACTACTTTTCGAGAGGAGACCAAAAAACAAAAGCCCAAAAGGGGTCCTATTCAAATTAACCCCCCATCGATGGATATGGAGCAGTGGGTTCATTTTGTGGAGGCCCTGGCGAATCGCTATCGGGGTCAAGGAGTCAATTACGAAATAATGGGGAAGCATTCTGGAAGGGGACATCGGAGGAATATTTAGAGCTATTGAAGGCTGGTTATGATGTGATTAAGAAGGCTGACCCACAAGCCAAGGTGCTCCCATCTGCAATGGGGTGTGGTATTGTTCGAAATTTTCAATTGGAGTTGGTACGTCAAGAGGCTTGGAAGTGGCATGACAGTTGGTTACAACCCATTTTTTCAACGAAAAAATTTGATGTGGTGAACATCCACAATTACTATTTCCCAAGCGATATCGTCGCAAGTGGGCTTACTTTCCGCAGCTATTTAGAACATATTCAAGATTTAATGAAAAAATCAGGGTTGGGAGACCGGCCCATCTGGATCACGGAGACAGGATTTGTGAGCCTTCCTGCAGATGCCAGCGGTCGCATGGATTATGGATCTCCTGAAAAACAGGCCCGGTGGCTTAAGGAAGCGTATCAACAAGCATTTGAATTGGGTGTAGAGAGGATCTACTGGTTGCTTCTTCGTGATCGAAAAGAACCCTACTTTGGTTCGATGGGGTTAGCAGATGCGAAGGGTAACCCTCGGCCTGCCTGCTTTTCTACTTGCTTTGGGGCATAGCTTCGCGAGTCAGTATGGTCAGCCTCAATCATCAGCCCAGGTTTTCCGGTTAACCTGGTCACTTCCCGTTTGAGATCTAACTGTCCCAGGGAGTAAGGTTTACAGCTCCGATTGGAGTGCATGATAAACCCATGGGCTCCATACCTTTCGATCAAGTTGGCTATTTTCTTTATCTTATACTCTAAGCTGCGATTCAGATGAATCGTAGCATAAGCCTTGGCTAATCCATTCATCAAAGATTGGTTCAGATCAAATTGATCCATGGCCCAAGCTGAGGTATAGGTATCCGCCACCAGGACAGCTCCCTGGGAGGAGAGTATTTTTGAAAGGTTTCGAATATCATACCAGATGGGAATGTTATCCCAGATGAGTCTTATTTCCTCGCGGGCGAAAGCCCCCACCCCCTTTTTCACTCTTTCTTCCATCTCTCTCTTAAGTTTTTTGTAATAACGGACTGCCCAGCTTGTTCCCCTCAAGGTGACAATAGGAGCCATGTGGATAAACGCATCGAAAGCGGCCAAGGGGGCTGGATGGTGGCGGGGCATGTCAAGAATTTCTTTCCACAGGGTAATCGTTTCGAATGAGCGGGAACAGACTTCACGGAAGCGGTTCTCGGAAAAGGGCCGTTTAAGTTGTTTCTCGAGAAAGGAAATATATTCTTTCATCTGGTTCTGAACATAACTCAGAGTATGTTTTTGGATCTCATCATGGTTAAAGGGAGTGTCAAAGAAAAAGACGGGCACATTAAAGTTTCGAGCTTGAAGTTCATACCATTTCATGACTGTCCCGCAGATGTTATTGCCACAAACTAAAAAGTCTGGTCTAGGGAGTTTGCCGATAGGGCCCTTGCCGGTGAAGGAAGATCCAATATCTGTGAGCGCATAAGAGCAGAGATCATGGGAGTATCCTTTGTGCTCTGCGGCTTCACAGAGGGATACTGACATTCGGGAGGCACCACACATCGCTCCATAATTTTCTGGGTAGAAAGGAAGGGCCCCCATTGCGTAGAGAGGTTCCACAGGTCCACCGCTGGTGATCCAGGCAACCTTTTTACCGAACCAGTTTGGGTGCTTCACCATAAAATAATAGGCTGTCATCAGCCGACGATACGCAACAGTGGACTTTATTTGCCTATACGGATTGTTTGAAAGTTGGTTCTCCATCGATCTTTCTTAACTCGGAGATAAAAGTTCAAATGTCAAAATCCAAATGCCAAATGAATACCCAATTCCAAATGTCAAATATTTGAAATTTGAACTTTGACTTTCCTTTGGCATTTGAGCTTTGACATTGGTTTTCTAAATTGGACTGAGCATTTCCACAAAAGCCTGAACACGAATCTTAAGTTGTCCAACAGAATAGGATGGATCTTCCACTTCGAGAAGCAGTGTTGGAATCCCTCTTGATTCAAGAGCCTGTTTTAAATCCGGATAGTCGAAAAAATGGGGTTCACAATATTTATAAAGGAGGAAGATGACCCCCTTGGCCCCAGATTTTTGGACCTCTTTTACAAGAGTTTCTGCATGGGCATGAACCCCCTTGTACTTGGTGGGGCACAAGAAAGAGGTGAGATAACGATTGGTGAGGCCCTCGATGGGATCGGCATCTTCCGGCACCATGAGACGGAGAAATCGCGTTCCGCTACAAAGATCATCCTGAACCACTATAGCACCAGCCTCTTCAATTAAAGAGAAATAGAAATCAGAGTGGGTCATATTCCCCGCAAGAAAAATAGGAACTAAATTACCGCTATCGTCCCCTTTCTCTGGGAGAGCATTCCATATTTCTTCAAGGAGTTCAAGATACCGTGCACGGTCCATGAGATAGCCTGCTCGAATGATCCGGGCAAAGTCACGGCCAGAGATTTGGGTGTGCCATTTAGGCCTGCGGGCGTAAATCTCTTGGAGTTTTTCCCTTATACGATTAAAAAGCTGGATGGAGGCTTTGAGACTTTGAGGAGTAATTTTTCCCACATTGGATTCCAGAAAGTCCTTGAATCGTTCTATCTCTGCTTTTAAGTAAGGACGGGAAAGTTCGGAATCTAAATGTGAGGGCATCATCAAGTTGAATTGCAGAGGAATACGTCTCTGAAGGGCCCAGATATCTGCAAGCCCTTGCATGGCGTCGCAGGTATGGCTGAAAATGATTCCCCTTAAGAAATCGAGTTCCCCCTGGAGTAAACTTTCAAGGGAAGATTTAACCAAATGGCAACAATTAGGGGGAAGATGGGCTTGGACATGTGACATCTTGATGGGTGTGCCCATGAGACGAAAGGGAAGAGCACCCGCCGCATGGAGGAGTTCTTCCGGAACATAGGGACAGAAAAAACCAATGGGAATACGATCCTTGGGAAGAGTAGAGGCTATCTCCCGGTATCCTGTGGAAGTGATCGTTTCGAATTCTTTCAGTACTTTCAAGAAAGAAGTTTCTTTATCCATAAGTGTCCAGGATTTTTGTAAAAGTATTTATTAGGATTTAAATCTAACCCAGATGAAAAATTATTTCAATATTCAGATTGAAAAGTGGAATCGAATCTGTTAAAAATAAAAGTCTTTATCCTGACTTGTAAATAAATCCGGGGGAGAAAAATGATGATTCGTTCTCGTAAAAAAGGTTGGATGATCATCCTGTTTTTAATACTCTTTTTAATGGGTTTTCCAAATCAAATTTTTTCAAAGACGACCAGGACTTCCAAACCATCCAAAGCCTCCCAAAAAGCGAAGACTATCCAGAAGACAGAGACGTCCCAAGCTACCCCAACCACTTCAGGAGGCCTTCAATGTGATGCTCAATCTGCTGTTTTAATGGATGGTCTCACGGGCCAGGTTCTTTATGAACAAAATCCAGGTTTGAGAATTCCTCCTGCCAGCTTTGTCAAAGTCATGACCCTCTATTTAATCTATGATGCCATTCATGCCGGACAAATTAAGATAGATGATATGGTGACGGTCAGTGAAAAAGCCTGGAGGATGCAAGGCTCGAAAATGTTTATTAAGGTTGGCGAGAGGGTGAAGGTGGAAGACTTGATGAAGGGAGTTGCCATTGCTTCAGGAAATGATGCCTGCATTGCCTTGGCTGAGCATCTGTCAGGGTCCGAAGAGGCCTTCGTTTCAAAGATGAATGAGAAGGCCAAACTCCTGGGGTTAAAAGACTCTCAGTTTAAAAACTCCCATGGGATGCCTGGAGAGGATCAGTATACGACAGCCATGGATATGGCCATATTGTCAAAACGTTATATTGAAGACCATCCGGAAGCACTCGTCCTCCATTCCACGGTCGAATTTGAATACAATGGGATTCGGCAGGGAAATCGAAATACCCTTCTCCAGAAGAATATTGGAGTGGATGGGTTGAAAACAGGTCATGTTGAAGAATCAGGTTATCATCTGGCTGCCACAGCAAAGAGAGAGAACCAGAGAATGATTGCCGTGGTGATGGGTTGCAACAAAGTGAGGAAAAGGGCTCCTGAAGCACAAAAATTATTAGAATATGGTTTTAAGAATTTTTCTACAGTAGAGGCTGTAAAGAAGGGGGCAACATTTGGCCCCGTGAAAGTGAGGAGAGGGAAATTGAATCAGGTCATCCTCACTGCTGCAGAGGATGGTAGAGTGACTGTGGCAAAAGGAAAGGAGAGTTTAGTTTCTGCCGTTCCACAATTGCCACAATTTATCGTTGCCCCGATCCAGAAAGGTCAGACGGTGGCAAAAGTTCTTATCCAAAACGAAGGCAAGGTAACGAAAGAAGTCAATCTCCTTGCGTCTTTGGGTGTGGAGAAGAGTTTAATTCCTCCCTGGCCAATTCTTGTCGGAATCGGTTGCGGGCTTGCTATCGTCCTTGTCTTAGGGTTTTGGTGGTTCCGTCGGCCCAAAACGAGGAAGCTATAGAAAACTGAGATTCATTTTTCAATCGAAGACAAGAATATCCTTTTTTTCAATTATTAGTTCGGAAAATGACTCATCGCTCCGAACTCCGGACTTTATTCTCTGATCGAAGTATCCTCCTCTAACCCTCCAGAGCCCAATGCCTCCCTCACCATTCCGCAGATTCTGGTAAATGCCTTGGTCTCGGTCATGGATCGCTCACGTGGTCTGTCCAGAGGGATGGGGATCATTCGAACGATACGACCTGGTCGTTGAGAGAGGACAACCACCCGGTCTGACATGAAACAGGCCTCAGAAATGGAGTGGGTCACCATAATAATGGTTTTTCTGGTCTTGGACCAGATATCGAGTAAAAGCATCTGCATCGATTTTCGAGTCAAATCATCCAGAGCGCCAAAAGGTTCGTCCATCAAGAGGAGAGGTGGGTCCAAAGCAAGAGCTCTGACAATGGCCACTCTCTGCTGCATTCCTCCAGAGAGTTCTTTAGGGTAATATGACCAGAATTTTCTGTCCAATCCTACCATTTCTAATAACGATTCAATCCGTTTCACCTGTTCTTCTTTTGGAAGTTCACTTTTTGTAATTCGAAAGGGCAAAAGGCAATTTTCAAAGACACGATACCAGGGAAATAGGGTAGAATCTTGGAAAACAATCCCATATCCCCTTGCTCGCCTCAGTTCTTGAGGCGTCTTCTCTTCGATAAGGATCTCTCCTTCGGAAGGGCCGTCCTCATCACCAATATCTCCTAAAAGTTCAAGAAGAGTGCTCTTTCCCGATCCGGATGGACCAATCAGTGAGATAAACTCGCCCCGGGCGACCTCCAAGTCGACCCCACCCAAGGCTTCGACATCGCGATCTTTAAAATGTTTCTTCACATTGATTAAACGGATGACGACGGGAGGGATTGATTCTGGATGCATCAATGTTCTTCCTTCCAGATCTCCTGGAAGTAATCAGCCAGAGCGGGATTGAAATCTGAGACTTTCTTCTTAAAACTTTTCTCCCGAACATCCACTGTCCAGGCATTCCAATCTTCCTTTTTTGGATCCATCCCCAGAATCTGCATTTCCCAGAGGGTATGGATGGAATATTGTACAGGGTTTTCCAGACTCTCCCCGATGTCACCGACACAGCACATCCGGGTCCCCTGGTACCTGCGAAACGCTTTTTCATAGAGTTCCTTCGTTGTGATAGAACCGGGGCTGATCATGGAGAGGTCGGTGAGCGGAAGCCCCGGAAGGTTTCCCACTTTTGAAACCTCAAAGATACATTGGGAGAAGACAGGGATCAATTCCACATTCTTCTCCAGACATTCTTGATAAATTCGCTGGATACCCTCCAGGCTGCCGCATGCCGTAATGACATAGACTTTTTTGGGCAGATGACGGCTAAATCCATTTCTCAAAAAGTAAGTGATGGTTGATCCCGAGGCAATGGCAGTATCTGGGATCAACCAAATATCCCCTTGATATTCTCCAACAAAGTTTTGAGCATGAATCTCCCAGTCAGTGCCTCCCTGGTTAAGAACTCTCTGGAGTTTGATAAAACCTGTTGGAAGGAGCAGGCGGTCATAGAGTGAGGCGTACCCGAATGCATATTGGAGATCGAAAGGGTAGGCGCCCCTGAGAATAATGTATTGAAATAATTGTTTACCGCTGAGTTGTTCAGAAAACAACTCGACGAAAGATTTGGCAAGGTAGCGGATCATATTGAATTTTGGGCGACCGCTGATCTCTCTTCCCAGGAGAAATTGTTGACCGGCATCACTTTCGATGACATAAATCAAAGGCGGGATGGTCGGATCATTTCGGAGATGACGAACCTCCCATGCCTTGGCACTTCCGATCGCATTGACGCTGTAAAGGCTTCCCACATTTTCAAGAAAGGTACGAGATGTCATACATACTCCTCCAGTCAAAGAGTCAGAATACCCTAATTTGAGACAAGAAGTTCAAATGCCAAAATCCAAATGTCAAATGAATGTCAAAGTTCAAAACCCAAAACATTTTTAACATTTAGGCTTTTGATTTAATTTGATATTTGACATTTTGTTTATTTGGGTACAACGCCACTTGGAAACTTCTCTATATAGAACTTTTGCACATCCGGCATCTTTTCCAAGAGCCCAGCCTTGAACATGTCCTTCGCCACCTTTTCCCATTTCTTTGGGAAGATGTAGCCCAAACCATTCTTTCTTGTATCAGGTGTGATCATGAGAGCCTTCATCGGAGCCACGGCATCCATCTCGTGGGCAAAGTCGAGACCTTCGTTGGTTTTTTTTAAAATTTCAAAGGCCTCTTTGGGATTTTCAAGCGCCCATAGGAATCCCTTATATCTCCCCGTCACCACGGCTTGGACGACCTCCGGATATTTTTTGATGATTTCCTCGGTGGTGAAAAGGACATTATCCATCCAATCAATCCCCAAATCTTTATAGTCTTTTGTGTAAAAGGTCTTCCCCATTTTTTTCGTCTCACGCTGGGCTGTAATCAATTCGTTATAAGTCATCGCAGAGGCGATAGGCCATGTTCCAGTCAACCAGGGTTTGATATCCCCACCTTGGTTTTGAATGGTGAACTGTTTTTCCCAACCTTTTCCCACAGCACATTTTGCCTTGGCATCATAACCAATCCAGATGCCGAAGTCCCCTTTGATGTCTTTTGCTGAGTTGATCGGTTTCCAACTGATGATTCTCATGGCACTGGTTTGAAAATCGATGCTCAGGGTAACCAGATCGATCCCTTCCTTTTCCCGAGCTCGAATGATATTTTCTGGATAGTCATTTCCAAAGGCAATATTTCCAGCCCTCACCGCTGCAACCACCTTTTGAATCGGAGAGATTCCAGGTCCTCCCTGGACCTCTTTTACTTTCACCTTTCCATAAAAACCTTTATCCACCGCTACCCAACCACCTGCTGATTCCATATGAACAAACCAGGCCTCGTGAACGATAGTTTCCTTTTCTTGACCGATGGCATAACAAGGCAAACTGATGAGCGTCAACAATATAAAGCATGGCAAGAATCTTTTCATATTTATTCCCTCCCCTAGTTTAAACCGCATGGCGCAGAGCGTAAAGCGTAAGGTGTAAAGTGTAAAGTGTAAAAACTAAAACATCATCCTCTGAATTCAGAACTCATAACTTTGAATCTAAAATTACCTTCTCTCTTCAGAAATGTGCCAAGCAATCGTCCGTTTTTCAATCAGGGTGATTACCCCGACAAATGAAAGTCCGATTAGGGAACAGGCGATAATGCTGGCAAACACCCTTGGGGTATCCATAATGTAGATGGCATCTACGATAAGAAACCCTAATCCCCGATAAGCTCCAAATACCTCCCCCACGACCGCACCGATCACAGCCAATGTCCAGGCGACTTTAAAGCTAGCAAATATCTGTGGAAGGGCGAAGGGAAGTTGGAGATACCAAAATTTTTGCCATCTGGATGAATGATAAGAATCCATCCATTTCATCTCCGACGCACCTACGGAGGCAAGGGCCTTAAAGGTTGGTCCCAAGACCGGGAAGAAAACACAGATGATGGCGGTCACGACTTTGGAGCCCATACCACTTCCAAAGATGATGACAATGGGTGCAGCAATAGCAACGATGGGCGTACTGTTGAGAATCACTGCATAGGGGTAAAACATCTCTTTCAAAGGCCGGTACCAGAGAAAGAGAATGGCTGTTGCAATGGCAGAAAGAGATCCAACAATGAAGCCGACCCCTGCCTCCAATAGGGTCATCAGTGTATGGTTGGCGAGGAGTTGAAATTTAGCGATGATATAGGAAATGATGGTACTCGGTGTGGGAAGGAGAAATTTTGGTATCTCCAGCCATCTGACCAGAAGTTCCCATAGCAATAAGATACCAACGATGGAACCAATAGAATAACGATTCATCTTCTTATAGGGATTGGGTTTTAGGGGTTAGGGATTAACCAACCCCTAATCTCAAATCCCTAATCCCATAATTTAGATTCATAACCGGTCTTGGCTCATAAATTTACCTTGATAAGAGGCTTTTCCTTCGGTGCGTTCAAGGATGATCTGACAGATTCGGACACCGGGTTTGAGGACAAGGGGAAACGGTGCCAGGTTTCCGATTTCAAGTACCTGGCGATTGTTAATCCCGGGTTGAATGAATCCTGCGGTCATATGAATGACCAGACCCATTCGAGCAAAACGACTCCTTCCTTCAAGCCAACCACAAATATTGGCAGGTAATTTAATTCTTTCATGAGTAATCCCCAAGACCGTCTTACCCGGCATCAGAGTGAAAGATTCTTCTGCTTCGAGACGTTCAGTGAGATCTTCAACCGAAATGCACTCTTCAACGATACAGGCATTTCTTAGTTTTTTAAAAACTCTGAACTCGTTTCCCAAATGGAGGTCAATGGAACCCGGACCCACCTGGTCCTCCTGAAAAGGTTCAATCTCGATGGTTCCCTGGCGGATCTCTTTCAAAATTTCCTCTCTTGTCAGGACTCCCATAAAATGGTCCTCCATTTACACGATCGTTGGATAAGCGGTCAGAGGTTTCTTAAGTAAAGAGGAAGAGGGTGAAATACTCCGGTGATATTCCTGAATCGACTTGACGGACATCCCTCTCTTCAAGGATTCAATGGCATTGACGACGGCCTCTGTGCCAGAGAGAGTGGTAACGCAGGGAATGTTATGTGCTACGGATTGACTTCGTATGGCTACTTCATCTGCCTTAGGTTTTTTTCCGCTCGGAGTATTGATCACCAGATGGATCTCTCCGTTTTTAATTTGATCAACAATATCCGGTCTGCCTTCACCGACCTTGAATACGGTTTGGACAGTGATTCCATTGTTCGCTAAGACCTTAGCCGTCCCTTTGGTGGCTACGATCTCAAATCCAAGATCAACCAATTTCTTCGCAAGGAAAACGATGGATCTCTTATCCTTATTCATAACGCTGATGAAGACCTTCCCTTTAAGGGGGATGTTAACCCCAGCGCCGATTTGAGATTTGGCAAAAGCCATCCCAAAATCACTATCAATCCCCATCACCTCTCCAGTGGATTTCATTTCCGGACCCAAAACGGTGTCCACCCCATAAAACCGGTTGAACGGGAAAACCGATTCCTTTACAGCAATATGATGGATTTCTACCTCTTCCCGGATTCCCAGTGCATGAAGCTTTTTCCCCACCATCACCTTGGCAGCCACCTTTGCCCACGGGACTCCTGTCGCCTTGCTGATAAAGGGAACAGTCCTGGACGCTCTTGGGTTGACTTCCAGGACATAGATGATATCGTTTTTGATCGCATATTGAATATTCATCAAACCGATCACCTGGAGTTCCTTGGCTAATGCATAGGTGTTCCGTTTCAAACCCTCGATTAAATCATCGGTCAGGGAATAGGGTGGGGTGACACAAGCACTGTCTCCAGAATGGATCCCAGCCTCTTCGATGTGTTCCATGATCCCGGCGATGACACAGTTTTCTCCATCAGCAACCGCATCGACATCAATCTCAATAGCGTCTTCTAAAAATTTGTCGATGAGGATGGGGTGTTCGGAAGAGGCCTCCACAGCACGGCGAGCAAAACCTTCTAAGGCTTCCTCATCGTAAACAATCTCCATGGCCCTTCCCCCTAACACATAAGAGGGTCTCACGACGACCGGATAGCCAATCTCTTCTGCAACCCCTCTCGCCTCCTCCACTGAATTGGCCGTACCATTCGAAGGTTGGATGAGGCCCAATTTCTTGAGAAGGGCCTTGAAACGTTTTCGATCTTCAGCCTGATCGATGTTGTCAGGAGTGGTTCCAATGATTTTCACTCCGACCTTCTCTAAGGGGACCGCGAGATTGAGAGGGGTTTGACCTCCAAATTGAACGATCACTCCATCGGGTTTTTCAGTATCGACGATGTGGAGGACGTCTTCAAAGGTGAGGGGTTCGAAATAGAGTTTGTCTGAGGTGTCGTAATCTGTTGAGACCGTTTCCGGATTAGAGTTCACCATGATCGTTTCATAATCCAACTCTTTTAAGGCGAAGGAGGCATGAACGCAACAGTAATCAAATTCGATCCCCTGGCCAATTCGATTGGGACCTCCCCCTAAAATCATGACTTTCTTTCTCGTAGAGACCTTGGATTCATCTTCCGTTTCATAAGTGGAATAGTAATAAGGCGTATAAGCTTCAAATTCTGCCCCGCAGGTATCCACCAGTTTATAAGTGGGGAGAATTCCTTTCTCCTTTCTCATGTTCCGGAGAGTGCTCTCATCAAAACCGAGGAGATATCCCAGTTGGTAATCAGAGAAGCCAAACTCCTTTGCTTTTCTTAAAAGAGACTCCGGGAGTTGGAGTTGATCAGGAGTCAGAGTCTTTTTCCAGAGCTCAAGGTCCCGCACCTTTGCCCCGTAAGACCGAATTTCCTTCTCAAGGTCCGTAATCTCTTGAATATGGGAGAGAAACCAGGAATCGATCTTGGTCAACTCGTGAATCTCCTCAACTTTCATTCCCAAGAGCAGAGCGTGTCGAAGATAAAAGATCCTTTCCTCATTCGGTACTGAGAGCTTTTTCTTCACCTCTTCAAGGAGGTTGGATCGCACACTTTCATTGGGAATTTCCGATGGGAAGGGGATTTTATCTCTTCCATCCGCTCCCAAGCCATGTCTTCCGATCTCCAGAGAGCGAAGTCCTTTTTGAAGCGCTTCCTTGAATGTCCGGCCAATGGCCATGGTTTCGCCGACTGACTTCATCGAAACGGTCAGCGTTGAATCTGCTCCAGGAAATTTTTCAAAGGTGAATCTTGGGATCTTTACCACACAATAGTCGATGGTAGGTTCGAAGCAGGCAGGCGTTTTTTGGGTGATGTCATTGGGGATCTCATCAAGGGTATATCCCACTGCCAATTTCGCCGCCATCTTGGCGATGGGGAATCCAGTCGCTTTGGAGGCGAGGGCCGAAGAGCGTGAAACTCTGGGGTTCATTTCAATGATGACCATTCGTCCATCTTCAGGACGAATCGCAAATTGGATGTTAGATCCTCCGGTCTCCACCCCAATCTCTCGAATCGCTCGAATGGCTCCATCTCTCATTCTCTGATATTCCTTGTCCGTCAGGGTTTGAGCCGGAGCAACAGTGATGCTATCTCCGGTATGAATGCCCATAGGATCAAAATTCTCAATCGAACAGATGATGACGACATTGTCATTGAGATCCCTCATCACCTCCAGTTCGAATTCCTTCCAGCCGAGAACGGACTCTTCAATCAGAATTTCTTTAATCATGCTCCACTCGAGTCCGCGAGCCGCCATCTCTTCAAATTCTTCAATATTGTAGGCCACTCCACCCCCTGTCCCTCCCAGAGTGAAACTGGGCCGGATGATCAGAGGAAAACCAATCTCTTTCGCCACCTCGAGGGCTTCGGAGAGAGAATAGGCCAACCCGCTTCTGGGGAGATCGAGACCGATTTTCTTCATCGATTCCTTGAAGAGATTTCGATCTTCCCCTTTCTTAATGGCTTCATATTTGGCCCCGATCATTTGGACACCATATTTCTGGAGAACTCCGGATTCGTAAAGGGCGACGGAAACATTGAGACCGGTCTGTCCCCCCAAAGTGGGGAGAAGAGCATCTGGCCTTTCCCGTTCAATGATCTTTTCTAATATTTCTGGGGTAATGGGTTCGATGTAAGTATAGTCTGACATCTCAGGGTCGGTCATGATCGTAGCGGGATTGGAGTTGACCAATACCACTTCAAACCCTTCCTCCCTCAAGGCCTTACAGGCCTGAGTGCCGGAGTAGTCAAATTCGCAGGCTTGGCTGATCACGATCGGCCCGGAGCCGATGATCAGGATTCTTTTGATGTCCGTCCGTTTAGGCATTGGAGTGAAGCTCCATCATTTTTATAAATTCTGCAAAGAGGTTTTGTGCATCGTGCGGCCCCGGAGAAGCTTCCGGATGGAATTGCACGGAAAAGACCGGAAATTGTTTATGCCTCATCCCTTCAAGGGTTTGGTCGTTGAGATTAATCTGGGTGAATTCAACCTCTTCCGGATTTAAAGAACTGGGGTCTACACAGAACCCATGATTTTGGGAAGTGATCATCACTTTACCCGATTTTAAATCTTTGACGGGTTGATTGGCCCCCCGATGGCCAAATTTCAATTTAAATGTTCTTCCGCCAAAGGCTAATCCTAAGAGTTGGTGTCCCAGGCAGATCCCAAAAATCGGTTTTTTCCCAATCAGTTGGCGGGCCGTTTCAATGGCATAAGGGACTCCCTCGGGGTCACCCGGACCATTCGAAAGGAGAATTCCGTCTGGATGATGGGAGAGAACGGATTCTGCTGTGGAGGAGGCAGGAAGCACAATCACCTCACAGTTCCAATCATAGAGGGATCGGAGAATATTCTGTTTAACACCGTAGTCCAGAACGACCACCTTAGGTCGAAAGCGGACAGCGGAGGGTTGAAAGGGGTGAAATGAAAATTGAGAATCATTGCCACTCGCCCATGGGTAGGGTGTCTCACAGGTGACCTCTTTCACCAAATCCCGGCCGATCAGACCTGGAGAGATCTTGGCCTTTTCAATCAGTTGATCCCGGTCAAGATCTTCCGTGGAGAGGACGGCTTTCATCGCACCCACCAGGCGAATATGCTTGGTGATTGCCCGGGTGTCCATTCCCTCGACTCCCATGATACGGTGGCTGATCAAATAGTCGGAAAGAGATTGATCTCCACGCCAATTGCTGAAGATGGAACTGTTTTCTTTGATGATGAATCCTTCTACCTTCGGTCCTTGGGATTCGATATCCTCTTCGTTAATTCCATAGTTTCCTATGTGGGGATAGGTCATGGTGACGATCTGACCTTTATAGGAGGGGTCAGTGAGGATTTCCTGGTAGCCGGTCATGCTGGTATTGAAAACAATCTCTCCTGCCTTTTCACCAAGAAATCCGAAAGACCATCCCTCGAATACAGCCCCATCCTCTAAGGCCAGCATGGCTTTCTGTTTCGATTTCATCAGCAGATCCTTATTTAGTGGTGATCAGGTTTGACTTGGGTGAAACGCCATCGTCAGGTCATAAAAAAAGACCCCCGATCCCGCTTGAACAGGATCGAGGGTCTCTAAGTTGTTTCATTCGTTTGATCATATAAAAATTTCTTTACATCATTTTTAACTTTTTAGCACACCCATTTTAAATTGTCAAGAGGTTCGTTTTACCTGTTAAGCATACAAGTAAATCTTTGCCTTGGTCGGCCTGGCCATTAATTTTTCGATCTTGGCCTGGATCTTCTTTCTTGCCGGGTTCTTTTCCCACGCCTTCCAGTCCTCAACACTTTGCCATGTGGTGATCACAATATAGTTATGAGGGTCATCCTGTGCCCGAAGCGTTTCGCCTGAGATATAACCCTTCGAGGGAATGGCTTTGGACCTCAATTCCCTGAGTATTTTTGCAAAATCCGATTCTTTTCCCTTCTTCACCTTCCGATCGATGATGATCCTCACTGCCATTTTTTCCACCTCCCCTTTTTTTGAATGATACCAAGTCTCTTCGGAGATTTCAAGTAAAATTATTTTATTGTTTATCATATTAAAGGGCAGGGGAGAGGGCGTCTGTGCCCTTGGGAGTCATCCTCATCTTCGAGATGTCCTCTACAACTTTTTCCCCCGGGGAGGTAATCACCGATACCTGGATTCACCCCCTGCCCAATCTTGGCCCATTCGACAGCGCCAACGCCCCATTTTTTTAAAGGGAAGGAAGGCGCACCGCTCAGGGTCAACCCTGAGCGAACCACAGACATGAAAGGAAGAGTCGAAGGGTTGATTTTAATGATAGCCCTCCAGTTCCCCCTTCGGTAAGATCCATCGAAAACTCTCAGGACTAAGGGTTTGCAGGTGTCCATCGATATTAACTCTGAGATGGCTGTTCTCCCTTGAGATGCCGAGAGAGAAGGTCTTCTCAAGGGTTATAAGACGTTCCATAATTTCTTCCCACTTTTTTTGGTTGATCGGTTGTATCAGACAACTTTTGTACTGAGCTTCCTCCAGGTTCTCCTTGGGGTCGTAGAAAATGATCTCCCCGGCAGAAGCGCCGGCCAAAATTTTTGCCCCTTTGTATGGAGAGTCCATTCGATGGAGGATTCCATCATTCCCCCAATAAAGTCCTAACATGATCACCGACCCTCCCATGAAGGCTTGGCAGAGGTGTTCGTATGCGGTGCCTACGATATTCACCTGCAATCCAGGGCCCCGGGGGTCGCTCACCGCACAGACCCATCCCCGGTCTACCACGTTGCCGAGGATGTTGAAAGTCCCTCCCTTGGCAGAGTATCCTGTCACCTTGCCTACATCACCGTGAATCTCCAGAGTACCGGAATGCATCACCATCCCGGTGAAATTCTGCGCGTGGCCATGAACTCGCACCAGGGCTCCCATATTGAATGCACCACAATACTCACCCGGGCTTCCATAAACGTCCAGGTTCGTATCTGAGGTGTCCCCGGAGCCCATACCCATTCCAATGCCACGCTGACCTTCCACTCTGTAGACGATGAATCTTTTCCATCCCATCCGATGGGCATGATCGAGGAAGCAACTCAGCACGTTTAAAGGATCCACTCCTTCAGGCCTGAATCCTCGGCCATCCACCACCAGCACTTGTTTCGTATCTTCTGGTTGTTTTAACTTTCCAGTATCCGCAATCGTCACACGGAACATTCCCTTTCCACCATTCACACGATCTAAGAATGAATCGATGTGTTTTCGAACGATATGAATTAAAGCCCCCCTGTCTTTAGCTCCTGTATCCCAGCCGGTCAAATGGTCATGAATTTGGGTCAGTTCTTCAACCGCTTGCATGGGAGAAAAGTTCTCCGTCACTCCCTTTAAAGCCGCTTCAAATTCAGGGAATTTCCATCGGGGCAATTGATCCTGGAAGAAGATTAAGGGATTGGATTCTGATTTAATCTTTTCAAAGCCTGCAGCAGAGGAGACAGGTTCTAGAGAAGGAAATTCCCCATGAGGGATATTTATTTTCTGACCGAATTTGTCCAAGACCTCGTGACCTGTAATCCTTCCCTTCTCATCATAGAAGACCCTGCTCACCATACCCGGATTGACCGTGAAGGTCAAAGGAGGAACAGTGCTTTTCATCAATCCCAGGCGATAAAGTTCCTTCAACCCCGCATCACTTCCTTGTTTCTCGGAGCAAATGATGCTTACGAAATTTTCTCCATCGTCATAGAGCATGGCCACATTGGGTCGAAGCAAAGATGGATCGATAATATCCAATCGTTCGATCACCCTGTGGTAGGGGTCGATACGGCCACAGAGATATTGATAGGGACCATCTGGAGCACTTTCCAATTCCACCTCCTGGACACGCTCGAAGCGTTCTCTGATCTTCGGTGATAACTGGGTCAGGTTCCAACCCGTGGTAGGTGAAAAGGATTCAACCAGGGCATCGAAGGGATAACGCAAGTACTGGCTGAGCAGATGGAGTTTGAGAGAGGCTACAGCTGTGTCGGTTTGGGCCAGCGGTGTTAAGTTGAATTGAGACACCCGGTTGATCATGGTGCGATAATTCGTTGTCTCTCCATTATGAGTCAAGGCGGTGTGGAGCTCGGCAAAAGGATGGGCGTTCATCTGGTCGACCACAGAGCCAGTAGCCAGGCGGCGGTGGATAACATTCACCGGTGCTTCAGGAAGTTCCCATGGGATATGTCGACCATCGCTTTTCCAGCAGCCGGAATTCTTCCCGCAAGAGAGCACAGCCACCTTCTTCTGTTGAAGTTCTACATAGTTTTCTCGTGTGATCCTGCGAGAAAGCCGATAAATGTATTCATCCTCGGCTTCCTGCAGAAATTCTTTATTCACTCTATAATTTTCAATGGTCAGATCTTGATAACGCATCTGCCGCGGCGGCCAGATCGAGTCATTGAGCAGATCATTTTCAATAAAGCGATACAACGCTTCCTGATGGACCCGCGCAAAGAATCGAAACACATCACCCGGGTCCTTCTCGCCAAAGCATCGGAAATCCTGTTCATGCCCTTCTTGATCAAGTCGATAAGGAGTACGGCATTTCTCGATATTGCCATCGAACCCATCCAATTCAAGACCTTTGAAATACTTTTCCAGGATTTCCTGCATCATGCGACAGCGTCTGGCTAAAATCTCCTGTCTGGCCCTTCGCCGGATTTCCTCCGGGTCAACCCCTGGTTCTCCGGTTGTATATTCCTGCTCGACCTGTGATTGGAGTATGTCCTTGACCAACACATGAAGGGCATAATGATCCATATGATGGGGATAACACCCTCCCTTCCAAATACCTACACCGTCCATACCTCGATTAGCCATACGATCAAGCATGAGATCCATGACATGACTCGGTATAAAATGGTTGGATACAATGGCAGCAACTCCACAATCCGAGGGAGTGGGCATCGGTTCTACGGTTGATTGTTGTACAAGAGCAGGTTCCCCGGGCCCCTGTTTTTTTAGAGGTTCAGCCAATGAAATTCCTGCCCGGCGATGGCGACGGTCTCTGACCCTCTCCTCAAGAAGGGGCCATTCGATACGGTCATAGCAGCCCCGGAGTTCTCGAATATCCTTCATGCCCAGGGCGGCGATGGCTCTAACTGTCTGGGTCTGGAGAATAGCACGAAAGTTGATGATCTGCTGGGTATTCAATTCCACATTGCGTAGCAACTGCATTTTGGGTTCGATTGTGGAGATCCCACTCCGACACCCTGACTCACAGTTGCGGTCCCGAACACAACCAATGGCAACAAGATCTGCAGTACCCAGAACAACCCCGTCGAGTCCCAATGCGATTCCTTTGATCACATCTCCCCATGTACGAAATCCACCGCTTCCCATAAAGACGACATAATCTCTTAGTCCATCGTCCATCAATTTCTCATGGCAGATGGGTATCGCATACTCCATATGCATTCCCATCTGGCCCTTGATGATATCCGGAGCGGCACCTGTCCCTCCGCGGGGTCCATCCAGCCAGACCTCGATCGCCATCTGATTATCCTTGGCAATGCGAGCCAGCCCCGCGACGATGAATTCGATATCAGGAGAAGGTGAAACTTTGATGCAGATGGTTGTGCGGCGGTTGATCATGCGCACGGCATCGATGAATGCCTTGACATCCTCAATGGAATAGCAGTTATGGAAGGGAAATGGAGAGATGAGGCTGACGCCTTCAGCCACTCCTCTCAGTCTGGAGACTAGACCAAAGACTTTTCTCCCCAGCAGGTGTCCCCCAACACCCTGTTTGGCTCCCTGGCTGTAAGCGATCACCACGCGGCGAGCACGTCGAATGGTTTCCTTAGTGACTCCAAATAATCCTGTTTTGAGCTGGGTAGAGACATAGGGTTCATCCTCAGGTCTGACAATGGAAACGTACTGAATCGGCATGGAGGCCGGGTACTTCCCAAGAGCATCCAGTAGCCCTTGATATTCAGGAGATTCGTCCATCTCCAGGTGCAATCGTTTGATCAACTCTTCTACAGGGATGAGCTTTCTTTCTTCCATGAATCGGCCTAAAAGTGCCACTTGTTGATCAGTTAAATCTAAAGGGTTCCACTTCGAGTCAAGGACAAAAATGGTCGGATATCCTCCTTCGCCCGTGTCCATTTGGGTCCCGAGAGCACGTGTCGCCAATACGCGGGCGCGCCAGGTCCCTGGGCCGATGGAACCGATAGACATCCCGGCTCCAATGAAGGGTGCCTTCAACCGTAATTGAGGCGAGATCTGAAGACCGGTCGATATCTCATCCAACCTTTTCTCAGGAACGGTGTCAGGATTTTCCTGGAATCGCACATGAATGAAATCAAAACCATCTCCTAAGTTTCCGCGCTCCTCGGTGTGGCCGAGCAGCAAAGTTTCCCGATCACCGCTGGCCATGCGGCCGACGGATGCGATCAGGGAAGCCGGCCATACATAATCGCGATCGAAAATACGATAGCATGAAGGTTTCAGGCCACAATTATAAAATCGATGTGGATGCTCTGCGGGCTGGATCAGATCTTTCAATTGACTGTAACGCCATCCGTAACCATCACCTTCCCCCTGGAGACGTGCTTGATTGCAATGGCGGTTTCGTTCCAGTCTTCCTTCGTTCTTGAAGATGTCGTAGATCCTCTCTTCGAGGTCATCAAAAATGATAAGTCTGTTTTCCTCACCCACCGTCTTTTTAATATCTTTAAACCCAGAGGCGCCAAGAACCTCAATGATCTGAACATTCCAGACCCGGATGAGGTTGGTCATACGGTTTGCCAATGCCGATGGATCATATGAGAACTGGATTCGCCCTCCCTTCAGAAATTTTTGCCGTGCCATCGGATCCGCGGTCAGCAGGATCGGCCAATCAATCTTTATTCCATTGGCACCTCGCTGGGTCGTTTTTTGTGAATCTGCAGCTGAACGGATGCCGCCGGCCGCAAGAATGGAGAATCGGTGCCGAAGTTTCTGCTCGACTAGAAAGCGATGCACTGCAGGCACTGCATCCGTAGTGGGGTAATACCCTTTTTCCGAATCGTAATCTGAGGTGAGGCACAGGACATCAAAAGGTGATGGAAGCAGAGATTCAAGGATTTTCTGAAAGGCAGGGGAGGGCTGAAGTTCGGAATTCACGTCCTCCTTTCTAATTTTTATCACAGCACAGAGAACCGTTGATTTGGGAAAGAGATTTCTTAATTCACCGGCCTTCTCGAGAACAGCACTATCCACTTCGATTTCTATCAAATCGAGAGAATAATGCTTTGAGACCTGAGGCCACTTTTTCAAATCGGCTGAAGTCAGACGGAGAATCAGGGAGTTGATTCTATTCTCAACCCTCGATCTGAAACGTTCAAATTCCTCCAAGCGGAGGGTCACACGAGTTCCCAGGGTAGAGGCCGCTTCAAGCATCGCATCCAGAAAGTCCTCTCCTCCATCCATTGGCAGGACATCGAGGATGAGCGGAGTTTTTAACCCCACGAGGCGAGGAGTCGGAGTCTCGATCTCTCCTCCATTGAACTTCAGGTATTTCGATCGCTGTCCGAGTTGAATAGCAATGGCATCGGCAGAGCTTTCATAGAGAAGGTTTTGAGCAGGGCCTACTATGTGAAAATGACCGAAGCGAATGCCGTCATTACCGGAGCCGCGGTGAGGGTCCCCTTGACCTGTCCCAGAAACAGGAATCTTACCTGTCGTTGCCTCCAGGTCGATGCGGCTGATAACTTCGCTGTTCCAGTATGGGTCATCCATGCTGAGATAGTCCGGGTGCAGTTCCACTGAAGTGGCTGGAATTCGAGCTGCAATCTGTGGACACCTTTCCAGACAGGCCCCACAGCCGCGACAGAGTGTTTCATCAGCGATCACAATTCGGCGGGGATCAGACTCATCACGCTTCCGTACGCTATACATGCAGGCATCGACACAAGTCCCGCAATGAAGGCAATGCTCTTCATCAATGAGAACATGGTATTTCGGGAAAGTTTGCCGTTGTTCGCGAATTTTCTGATCGAAACCTGTTCGGATCACATCTAAGAACCGGTAAAACTCGGGGCTCCTTTCCACTTCCTGAATAAAGCCTGTCACTTCCTGAATGGGGAAATCGATGTAGGCCGATAAATATTTTTCCAGGTGATCGAAGAGAAGGCGATGTTTTAAGTTGACCTGACATTCTTCATCACAGCGGCCGCAGTGAAGGCAGAAGTAAAGGGGCAAGAGTTTTGATAATTCGAGTTTCTTCGTTTCCAGAGCTCTCTTAATGGTGAGAAGCTTTCCCCTGGCTGTAAAAGTTTCGTCTCTGGTGGCACGATAGACCGGGCATCGGGCAACACAATTTCCGCACTGAGCACAGGAGAGGATATCGTTTGAGATCTCTTCGAGCCCTTGGGGAACAACCGGGATGCCGCGTCGAAGTGTCTTCTCTGGAATGATGGAAAAGAGTTTGAAAAGAAGCCACTGTGTGGTGGAGAGCTCGAGGTTAAATAAGTCTGGATGAAAAAGTATTTTTTGAAGAGGACCCAGTCTTCCTGAAACACCAAAGAACTTTCCTGGATTGAGGACTCCTGCCGAGGATTCCTGCCGGATCCACTTTTTTCTTATATTGAGCTAGTTCTTTCAGCTCTTTCTTTGAATAAAGATCACGCAGAAAGGGTGTGTTCCATATTCCCAAACCATAGGGCTTCCCATGATAAAACTGAACAGCAAGCCTGACCATCATCGGGACGAGCATGAGGTCTATGTAAAAGATAATTTTACGATGGTCAGAGGTAATCATGGCAAGAAATAACACTTGCTCTTGGTTGATGAGATGAGAAGACGGGTAAAAAGTCGCGCCTAAACGTTTGCCCCATTCACTGATCTTTTCAAAGTATGAAGCCACCTGATCCAGAGGAAGAATGACCTCAGTGGCCAGGAGAGATGGCCCCAGTTGCTTGATGGACATCGGAAGAAACCGCTCCTCCCAGAGGGTGTGGGCTGATTCTTCGTCGGCTGCTTGAATCCGGTTTTCATCAAGATAGGTTTTGAATTGACGGGCTTGTTCATGATCGGCAAATGCGACCAGAAGCAGGTTTTTATCCTCAACGGATATCTTTCCATTCGATTGGGCCTTAAGGATGCGTGTTAATTCAGTATGGTAAATGATAAGATCATGAGGCTTGAGCGAGGAATGATGGGAAAGCTGCTTTGCAAAGTCATATGCAGCGGAGGATTTTTCGAAGGGCAGTAAAAATGGAAACCATTGAGTTGGCCGTTGTCCAACCTTGAGAGTAGCTTTAACAATGATCCCCATCTGGCCTTCCGTGGAAAGGAAATTGGTGATTTCTGGATCTTCTGCTTTTAGATCCTGAATTTTTCCTTCGGGTGTGATCACCCGGATGGAGATCAACTGCTTTCGTACTGGTCCGTGGCAGAAGGTGCCAAACCCCATGCCCCCCGTAGCCATCCAACCTATGAGAGTTCCGCCTTTGCCAGAAGTCATGCTGAGGAGGGTGAGGCCGTGGCGTTCGAGTTCACGGTGTATATCGAGAAAACGTGCACCTGGACCTACTGTCAACTCGAGGGCATCAGGATTGACTTCAATTTTATCCATTAACCCGAGATCGATCAATATTCCGCCGCGGGTAGGAACTGCTCCGCCGTATCCCCAGGTGCCGGCACCCCTGACGGTCAATGGGATTTTATGTTCACGAGCAAATGTGAAGATCTCCGGGAGGTGTTCCTCAGTGGTGGGCTGGAGAATGAGATCAGGAAGGCTTTTTAGCATCAGGTCGCGGATCAAAGGTGGGAGGTCCACGTTGAGGTCATTGCGGTAATATTCGAGTTTTTCCGGATCGGCGATCATCCTCAGGCCGGGATTCCGATGCAAAAATGTTTCGAGAGATTCACTCCAGGCTAATTTAGGCTTCTTCTCATTCACTTTGCAGATTAACCTCGCTTCATTGTTGGAGTCATTTTTGGATTATCAGCCGTGGCAAAATATGACTTCTGATCAAACCATAATATTTGTGAAGGTCACACTCCGATTCTTCAAAATGTGACCTTCAAAATACTATTTAATTATAAAAGATTCAACCCCCAGATTCATTAAGAATCCGTAAAGTAAGGGTGGGACTACAGAATAGGTAAATATTTTTCTAATTCGAATTGGGAGACATGGGTCCGGTATTGATCCCATTCGATCTTCTTATTCTCAATAAATTTTTGGAAGATATGATCTCCCAGCGTTTCTTTGACTAGCTCACTTTTTTCCGTGAGTTGGATTGCTTCCAATAAATTTCCTGGAAGAGAATCGATCCCATGTTTCTTCCTCGCCGCCTCAGACATTTCAAAGATGTCTTCTTCAACGGGTGGAGGAAGTTCATAACCTTTTTCAATCCCCTTTAAACCTGCAGCCAACATCACGGCAAATGTCAGATAAGGATTGCAGGCCGGGTCCGGGGACCGATATTCCATCCGTGTGGCTTTTTCCTTTCCCGGTTTATACATAGGGACCCGGACGAGCGCAGATCGGTTTCTTCGAGCCCAGGAGATATAGACGGGTGCTTCGTAGCCCGGAACAAGCCTTTTGTAAGAATTGACCCACTGGGAGGTGATGGAGGTGATTTCCTTTGAATGTTTTAAAACTCCAGCCATGTAAGACTTGGCAATCTTTGAGAGATGGAATTCATCTTTTGGATCGAA
>PDVH01000097.1_pt1 | contig 23799 bp, 26 predicted proteins | sample 1369781 | NCBI WGS metagenome assembly PDVH01 (sample SAMN07795378, study PRJNA414565) | Alkali sediment metagenome, whole genome shotgun sequencing project. | isolation source: glacial lake sediment | place: Bosnia and Herzegovina: Donje Bare Lake | collected 2016-06
GAGGGGATCAAAGTGATCCCCACTTATCACCCCGCCTTTCTTTTGAGGAACCCAGATAAAAAGAGAGAGGTCTGGGAGGATATGAAAAAAATCGTTGAATTATTGGGTTGAGGGAATAATTCTATTTAATCTGCAGGGGGAAGTTCAATTCATACCCCTTCTCGTTTAGAACATCGATGATTGCAGAGGCCATATCTCTCATCAAAAGTTCCCAAATGGAAATTCTCTTTTTGGGATAGAGAACAATCGGTTTCCCTACGATTCCCACCATCTTTGCAGTGATATCAATCGTATCCTGAAGGTTTCCCATTTGGTCCACCAAACCTAAATTTTTAGCCTGTTCTCCTGTCATGATTCGACCATCTGCGATCTGAACGACTTTCGATCGATCCAGTTTCCTGCCTTCTGCCACCGCCTGAATGAATTGTTGGTGGACATTATCAAGCACTTCTTGCATGATTCTCCTCTCTTCCGGGGTCATCTCGCGGAAGGGGGATCCGATATCTTTATGCTCCCCGCTTTTGAGCACTACTCCTTTGATACCGATTTTTTTTAGGAGCTCTTCAAAATTTGAAAACTGCATGATCACACCAATCGAACCTGTAATCGTCCCGGGATTGGCAACAATGAGATTGGAGGCACAGGCGATGTAATAACCTCCAGAGGCCGCTACAGATCCCATGGAGGTGACCACTTTTTTCTTTGACTTGATCTTAATGATCTCCCGGTAGATCTCTTGCGCCGGACCTACCCCTCCCCCTGGAGAATCGATTCTAAGGATGATGGCCTTAACCCCGTCATCCTCAAGGTATTGTTGGAGCTCTTCTATAATCCCTGAAGACTGAGTGATCACTCCCTTCACTTCAACAATGGCAATTTTATCTCCAAAGGCGAAGCGACTGGATTTGCTTCCTGAATAACGTCCGATCATGAAAAGGATGGCAAAAAAGAAAATCAGAAGTGCAGCAATCACACCTAAACCAATCAAGATTCGTTTTCGTTTCATGGAATCCTCCCTTTTTTAAATACGCTAAGCGCTTTGCGCTATGCGCATGGCGTTATTTTCTTTTAGATTGGCGATACGCGAATGGTCTCAAAGGGAACCAGTTGAAAGATACGAATGCGTTTCATCTTCACGAGTTCGAGAATGGCCAACAAAGTGATCACGACCACTCTCCGTGAAGCCTGTTCAGGAAAGAGGCGATGAAAGGCCATACTCCGATTCTCCCTTCCAAGCAGCGTCAGGATCTCTTGAATTTTATCCTCAACGCTGAGGTGTTCTAAGATGACTTCATGAACGGTATCTGCTCTGACCCTCTCCAATACCTGGCGGAATGCCTCGAGCAACTCAAAAAGGTTTACCTCAATGCTTTCCTCCTCTGGTACCTCCTCGAGTTCTGGCGCCATCAGCCGGATGAAAACATCCCGATCCAACATAGGCCTTTTTTCTAACTCACCCGCTGCCTCTTTATATCTCTGATACTCCAAAAGCCTTCGTACCAGTTCTGCCCTTGGATCTTCTTCCTCTTCTTCTCCCTCTAAAGATTTCGGGAGCAACATCTTTGATTTGATGTAAAGGAGGGTAGAAGCCATCAGAAGATATTCTCCAGCGACATCCAAGTTGAGAACCTTTATCAATTGGAGATATTCCAGATACTGCTCTGTAACGAGAGCGATGGGGATATTGAAGATGTCCAATTCGTTCTTCTGAATAAGGTGGAGCAACAGGTCAAGAGGCCCTTCAAATCCTTCTAATCGAAAGGTATAGTCTAATCCTCTTTCTGGTTGTGAATCGTCTCCGATCATACCTCCGTCCCTTGGGCCTTTGAGATATATTCCATCTCATCCTGTCGAGTCATCACCTGCTCGTCCAATCTGGCTTTGAGCAAACCGTTCAAAGCCACTTTAATAGAAGGTCCTGATTTGATTCCCATTTGAATTAAATCCGTTCCTCTCAAGAGTGGTTTCGTATCTTTCAACTGCGTAAAATACAGGGAGATATAACGACGGGTCGCCACCTGGGTAGTCTTGGCCATCATGAAGAGTTTTGATTCAGTAGAAAGAGGGTCCAGAATGTCATAGATTTCTGATCGTTTCGGTCGCCGGTCTGTATTGATCCAAGAGAAGATTTGAAAGAGGGCTTGATCTGCCTGAAGTTTTCCCTCCCTCACTCTCTTTTTAAGCTTATCATTCATGGCCAATCGTTGGCAGAGCTCTTCGACTTCTCCTTCTTTTAAGAAATCGATGAAACCATAAAAATAGATGAGCCAGCATTCATATTGCTCCTCCAAAAAAAGGAGGTCGAACCAAGAGATGACATGATGAATCTGTTCGAAAAGGATTTCAGACTGCTCATCCAATTTAAGTTTGGGGTGGAGGAAATGAAAGAGATTGAAATCTCTCATCCGTTTCAGGGCAGGAAGAGGAGATTCCTCCTGAAGGATAAGGATGAGTTCGGAGAGAATTCGTCCCCCGGAGAGGCGTTCTAAAAAACCTACCTTAACGGCATTCTTCATCAGATTCTGGGTAGGTTTTCCGATTTGGAATCCGAAACGTTGTTCAAAACGGATCGCCCGAAAAACCCGAGTAGGATCTTCGACAAAAGAGAGATTATGGAGAACCCGGATCACCTTTTCCTTGATGTCTTTCACCCCTCCAAAAAAATCAATCAGTTCTCCAAATGCCTTTGGATTGAGTTGGATCGCAAGCGTGTTAATGGTAAAGTCCCTCCGATAGAGGTCCATCTTGATCGAAGCGCTTTCTACCGTGGGGAGAGCTACCGGAGAATCATAAACCTCCCAGCGAGCGGTGGCCACATCGATTTTCAAACCGTTGGGAAAGAGAATGATGGCTGTTCCAAACTTTTTGTGTGTTCGAATTCTGCAAGGGAAATTCTTTTCAAATTCCTCAGCCAGCCGAATTCCATCCCCTTCTACCACAATATCCACATCGAAGTTTTCAACCTTCAATAAGATATCCCTGACAAATCCTCCAACCGCATAGACGGAATATCCCAACTCATCTCCTACCCTACCAAATTCTATCAGCAGGTTGTGAATATGCTCAGGAAAACGCTCTTTCATGAATTTGGAGATCATCTTTTTACGGGTATAGAGGGGCTGGCTCTCAAAAACTGAACCCCCTTTCTCCGATTTCATCATCTCCTCTTGGAGGATTCGCATGACATCCCCCATCGAAATGGTCCCTACTAATCGATCTTTTTCAATGACAGGGATCAGGCTCTGGTTCTGTCCGATAATGAGTGCCTGGACTTGAGAGAAAGGTGTATCGGGAGAGACGACTGAAAACTCTGTGGTCATATACTCCTTCACCAGGGATCCTCTCAGCCCATGATGCACTCCCTTCTCCACCACTTGTTTGGAAATCAGGCCAATCACTTTTTCATCCTGTTGAACGGGAAGAATGTTCAGGTTATATCGGGTGAGTATCTCCCCGGCTTCTTCCAAGGTTCGCTCGGGCTCAATGGCCTTAACAGGATAGATCATCGCATCCCTTGCCACTCTCTTGGGCCTGACCATCTCTTTTAATGTTTTGACTAATCGATCGTGAGCCTCTAAAAGGGTCATCCCTTTGACTGTTGCAGAGGCTGCGGTGGGATGTCCTCCCCCTCCAAATTCGCTGGCAATCTCTGAGACGTTCACCTCCTCAAGGCGACTCCTTCCAATCAAGTAGATTCGATCTTCCATTCTCACCAGGACGAATAAAACATCCAGGTTTTCAATATCTTTCAATTTATGGACAAGGACAGCCATATCCCCAATATAACGATCCACAGAAGCCTGGGCGATCACCACATCGATCCCATGGAAGCTATATCGGGTAGCAGATTGGATCAGATCATTCAACAGGAAGATTTGTTCTGCCGTGAGTTCTTTGGTGATCACATTCGAGAGGATGCTGAGATTAGCTCCTTTTCGGACCAAGTATCCTGCGGCTTTAAAATCTTCCTCTTTGGTTGAAGGAAAGGTCAGGTTCCCTGTATCTTCATAAATCCCTAACATCATCACTGTGGCTTCATCGGGTGTGATCTCAATTCCTCTTTTCTGCAGGAGTTCCAGAAGGAGTGTCACCGTTGCTCCCACCTCGGAGATGACTTCCAGGGAGCCATGGAGGTCTTCCGAAGAGGGAGGGTGATGGTCGTAGATATGAATTTCCAAATCGGGTGATCTGACGAGTATCCACCAAAATGAGCCGTTTCACTTCCTGGAGGTCAATATTTTTAATCCGCTCCACCTCAAAGGCATAGAGGGTGGAATGAATGAAGAAATCCCGAAGGCTTCTCTCTTGAGAGCCGGGAAAGACCAAGACCGCATTGGGATAGAGTTTTTTGGCGGCCAACATGGAGGCCAAAGAATCAAAATCTGCATTGATATGCGTAGTGATTACTTCCATGATATCGTTATCCGTGAAGCGTGATTCGTGTTGGTGAAAACCCTATGCGCTATGCACTCTGCACAAAGCTCTCCAGCTAGCCTCTCGGGTGATAGCGTTGATGAATCTTCTTTAATCTTTCTCCGGTCACATGGGTGTATATCTGAGTGGTGGAGATATCCACATGTCCGAGCATCATCTGAACAGAACGAAGATCTGCCCCTCCTTCCAAAAGATGGCTAGCAAAGGAGTGACGAAGAAGGTGAGGCGTAATCCTTTTGCGAAGCCCAACCTTCCGCGCATACCGTTTAAGATTCTTCCAGAACCCCTGTCTACTCATCCCCTTCCCCGAGCGGTTGATAAAAAGGAAAGGGCTCTCCCGCCCCTTCTCAAGGATCCCACGAGCTGTCGTTAGATAGAGATTGGCCCACTTCATCGCTTCGCTTCCGAGTGGGACGATCCTTTCTTTTGAACCCTTTCCATAGAGAAGAACGTATCCCCCTTCCAAGTTGACCTGATGGGTCGGAAGGTGAGTGAGCTCAGAAACCCTCATCCCAGTGGCATAGAGCATCTCCAACATCGCCCTGTCTCTAATCCCCAGAGGAGTCTGGAGATTGGGTTGCTCCAATATTTGTTCGATTTCCTTCAACGTCAAGATTTCTGGCAAGGTTTTCGCCACCTTGGGTGATTCTAAATCCTCAACAGGATTTTTCTTTAGAATTCCTTCTTCAATCAAAAATCGGAAAAAAGTCCGAATGGCAACTAAATTTCTCACAATAGACTTGGTCGCAAGATTCTTCTTTTTCAGCGCCAGGAGAAAACCTCTGACATGGAATTTGTCAACATTTTGGATCTCCTGAACCCCTTTTCCCCTCAGATGATTTAAGAATCGAGTCAAACCATGGCTGTATGCTTCGATCGTATTTTTGGAGAGGCCTTTTTCAACGATGAGGTAATGGAGAAACTGATCCAACAACTGTTCCATCTTTACTTCCTAAAAGGAAAAGCGTACCAAATAAAAAGCAGAGGCAATTGGTCCCTCTGCTTCAGTAAAATTTCTTACTTAAATGGACCCGAATTAACCTGGTGAGAGACATTTCACCATATCCATTATTGAAAATCCGAAGTTCAAATGTCAAAATCCCTGCCTACCGGTAGGCAGGCAAATGCCATCCTTCGACATGCTCAGGATGAAATCATGGTGAGCTTGTCGAACCATGAACTTTGAGCTTTGACATTTGACATTCTCAGATTCCTGTGTGACCAAATCCCCCTCCTTGTCTCTGGGTGGCTGGGAGATCATCGACTTCTTCCAAAGTCGCTCGGAAAACTTGGGAGATCACCATCTGAGCAATTCTTTCCCCATGACGGATGGTAAAAGGCTCCTTCCCAAAATTGATCAGGACGACACCGACTTCCCCACGATAGTCGGAATCGATCGTCCCTGGTCCGTTGACAATCCCAATCCCCTTCTGAATGGCCAACCCACTGCGAGGTCTCACTTGGCCTTCAAACCCCTCAGGGATTGCTACAGCGATCCCGGTAGGAATGAGTTTTCTCTCTCCCGGTTCCAAAGTGATTTCTTTCTCCAGGGAGGCGAAGAGATCCATCCCAGAGGCACCCTCCGTCATATATTGAGGCATGGACATGGGATGATCTTTTCTCAAGCGTTTGACATAAATTTTCACCCTTGCCCCCCTCCAGAACAGGATCGATTCGTTATTTCCTAATCAACGTGACTTTATCTAAATAATCCCCATCCATCGGTCCCAAGACGGTCAAACAGAAAAAACGTTCATTAAAGATATCGTTAGCTAACTGTTGAACTGTTTCTTCATTGACCTCATCAATCCCTTTAAGGATCATTCCCACGGGAAGGTAGGTCTGGAAATAGATTTCATTCCTCGCCAGACGGGTCATGAGGTTGTCTGAACTCTCGAGGCTGAGGAGAAGATTTCCTTTCAACTGTTCTCTCGCGGTTTCCAATTCTCCGTTCTTAAAAGGTTCCTTCTTGATGCGATTGAACTCTTCGAGGATCAGTTCGATGACTTCCTTAAAAGAACCTTCATTCGTCCCCGCATAAACAACGACCAGTCCTGTATCGATATAAGTCGGAAGATAGGAATAAACGGAATAAGCCAAACCCCGATTCTCACGGATCTCTTGGAAAAGTCTTGAACTCATCCCACCCCCCAGAATGGTGTTCAAGACATACGAGGTAAACCGAAGCGAATGGTTGTATTGGAGCCCCTTGGTACCGAGGCAAAAGTGTACCTGCTCTAAATCCCGTTTCCGAATATTGGTGGTTGAGATTGGATCGGGTTTTACCCTTGCGATCGGCTTATCTGATTTTGGAATCTGACCAAACGTCGCATCAATCAGGTCAACCACTTCTTGGTGTTTTAAATTTCCTGCAGCGCACACGACGATTCGGTCAGGGGGAAAGTTTTCTTTAAAAAATTGGTGGAGTTGATCTCGATGGAAGGATTGAACAAGTTCTGAAGTTCCATAAATCGGAAAACCCAATGGGTGGTCTCCCCAGCAGACCCTGTTGAAAAGATCATGGATATAATCATCGGGAGTATCCTCTACCATTTTGATTTCCTGGAGGATCACCATCCTCTCCTTCTCGACATCTTTCTCATCCATGATGGAATGGAGAAAAATATCTGAGAGGAGATCGATGGCGAGGGGTAAATTCTTGTCGATCACCTTCGCATAAAAACAGGTATACTCCCTTCCTGTAAAGGCGTTCAGGGTTCCACCGACGGAATCAATCTCCTTGGCGATGTCAAAAGCCGTTCTCTTTTCTGTCCCTTTGAAGAGGAGGTGTTCAATAAAATGGGAGATCCCATTTTCACGGGGTTGTTCATCTCTCGACCCAGTGACCACCCACACTCCAATAGAGACGGACCTGAGATAAGGGATTTCTTCTGTAATGACTCGGATGCCATTATCGAGGATGGTCTTCTGATATCCAGATCCTGTATCAATCCATGATTGATTCAAGGAATCATGCATTTTTTTAATCTCTGGTTCCATGATTCTCTATTCCTATCCCGCTCTATTTTCTTCCCTATGCTTTTCCTTCTTCGCTCTGTTTCGCCTCTCTCAAGGCTGCCTTTCGACTCAACCGAATGCGGCCTTGCGGATCGATATCGATCACCTTTACAAGCACCTCATCCCCTTCTTTCAAAACATCGGTAACCTCCTTGACATGGCCTTCTGCCAATTGGGAGATATGGATGAGGCCATCCGTCCCATGAAAAAGTTCTACGATGGCACCAAAACCTAAAATCCGTACAACCTTCCCGGTATAAAGAGCACCTATTTCGACCTCTTGGGTTAGCCTCTTGATCATATAGATGGCTTTTTCGATTGCCTCATAATTCGGAGAGGCCAGCTTCACCATCCCTGAATCATCTACATCGACTTTTACCCCTGTCTGGTCGACGATGGCTCGAATATTCTTTCCCCCTGGACCAATGACATCCCGTATCTTTTCCTGTTTCACCTGGAGGCTAACGATCCGAGGGGCATGGGGTGAGAGATCTTTCCGGGGTTCGGAAATCGTCTCACTCATCTTGTTCAAGATATGGAATCTGCCCTCTTTGGCCTGATCGAGAACTTTTCTCATGACCTCCTTGGAGATGCCCCGAACTTTGATATCCATCTGGATGGCCGTGACCCCTTCGGCAGTTCCTGCGACCTTAAAATCCATATCTCCAAAATGATCCTCATCACCCAAGATATCTGAGAGAATGGCTGTCTCCCCGTCTTCTAAGATTAAACCCATTGCAATGCCAGCCACAGGAGCCTTGATGGGAACACCTGCATCCATAAGAGAAAGGGTTGATCCACATACCGTAGCCATGGAGGAGGACCCATTCGATTCCAACACCTCTGAGACAATTCGAATGGTATAGGGAAATTTCTCACTGGAAGGAAGGACAGGCAGGATTGCCCTTTCGGCCAAAGCCCCATGTCCAATCTCTCTTCGACTGGGCGACCTCATCGGGGCAACTTCTCCTGTACAAAAAGGAGGGAAGTTATAGTGGAGCATGAAAGATTTATAGATCTCTCCAGTCAAAGAATTAATCTTCTGCTCATCTTCAGAGGTCCCAAAAGTGACCACTGCGAGAACTTGGGTCTCTCCACGCGTGAAGAGGGCGGACCCATGGGTTCTGGGAAGGATACCCACTTCACAAAAGATAGGACGAATTTCTGAATGTTTTCTTCCATCAATTCTCTGCTTCTTTTCTATAATGAATTTTCTAACCTGTTTGCGATAGATCTCTTCGAAAGCGATCTTCACCATCTTTTGAGAGGATTCCTCCTCAGCCCCAAGCTCTTGAAGGGTTAACTTGAGGATTTCCTCCAGCCGCTCTCTTCTCTTTCCCTTTTCAGTGCTATGAAAAATCTCTCGGAGTTTTTCTTGAGCGATGGCATTCACCTTTTCGTAAATACCCTCCTCAGGTTTTTGAAGTTCGAACTCCCTGGGAGTAACTCCTAAAGCTGATTTCATTTGTTTCTGAATATCAATCACCGGTTTCAGGGATTGATGGCCAAATAGAATGGCTTCCAGGATCTCCTCCTCCTTGACCTCCTTCGCGCTTCCTTCGACCATTATGATGGCATCCTCACTCCCTGCCACAAAAAGATCGATATCACTCAGTTCCGATTCTTCCTGGGTGGGGTTGAGGACGAACTCTCCGTCAATCCGACCTACTTTGGTCCCTGCAATGGGGCCATCGAAGGGAATATCGGAAAGAGAAAGAGCGCTGGATGCTCCAATCATGCCTAAGATGGAGGGATCATTATCCTGGTCGGCTGAAAGGACGGTGGCGATGATCTGGATCTCATTCTGAAACCCTTTTGGGAAAAGGGGTCTCAAGGGCCGATCAATAAAGCGGGAGATCAGGGTCTCGCGATCGCTGGGTCTCCCTTCTCTCTTAAAAAAACCTCCTGGGATCCTCCCCGCCGCATAGGTCATTTCTAAATAATTAACGGTGAGGGGGATGAAATCGAGGCCTTCGCGCTTCTTCTCAGATGTCACAGCCGTGACGAGCACGACTGTCTCTCCATATTGAACCATGACTGAACCGTTTGCTTGTTTTGCCACCTTTCCTGTTTCAATGGAAAAGGGCCTTCCTCCAAAGTCAATCTGTAACTTTTGATCCATAAGATTTTATTTTCTCCTTTTCTTTAGAACATGTGTGTCCTATTTTCGTAGACCTAATTTATCAATAATCATTCGATATCGGTCCACTTTGTTTTCTTTAAGATAGTTGAGGAGTCTTCTCCGCTGGCCGACTAATTTAAGAAGACCCCTGCGAGAGAGATGGTCCCGTTTGTGCACTTTAAAGTGTTCTGTCAGATATCGAATCCTTTCACTGAGAAGAGCGATTTGCACCTCTGGGGAACCTGTATCCCGTTCGTGGCTCTTATACTGTTCGATAATCTCTTTTTTCTTCTCCTGAACGAGTGTCATGAAATCCTCCTTTAAACTAAACGTGATCTTCTATAGGGTATCGTTTTTGGGGTTGAAATACCCTTAACGGACGAAGGGCAACGACCTCTGGATTTGTCCAGGGAATATCTGCGCCCTTTACTTCTGATTTTAAAATGGCCACCAACCCCTCTTCAGGGGAGGACATTTTGAGCCATTGTCCTTTTTCGAAGGATGGAAGGGTCTTTGGAGAAAGATCTTGGACCATCATCTCCTTTCCAAAACGAACCTTCTTTACCAGCTGTTCGTCCACGATCACTTCGGGTAAATTGGATAAGGCCGCTTCCAAAGAAATCAACCATGGGTAAAGATGGTCAGGTTGGGTGAGATCCTTTAACCCTTCCCAGGAGATCGCTTGTTCGAGTGTGAAAGGACCGCTCCGAGTCCTTCTAAGCCGGAGAAGGTGGGCCCCACATCCTATCTTCCTCCCGATATCTTTTCCCAGGGTGCGAATATAAGTCCCCTTTGAGCAAGAGACTGTGAGACCAACAAGAGGTAGAACAATTTTTTCTATCTGAATCTTGTAAATTTCTATTTCTCTCTCTTTTCGCTCGATCTCAATCCCTTTTCTGGCTAATCGATAAAGTGGTTTCCCCTGCATTTTAATGGCTGAAAACATGGAAGGGGTCTGACGAATTTTCCCTAAAAATGGTTGGACAAGAGCTTCCATCTTTTCTGGTTGGACTCCCTCCCATGGCTTGCTCATGACGACCTTTCCGGTCCAATCATCTGTGGTGGTTTCTTCCCCTAATTTGAGGGTCACTTCGTACTCTTTAGGACCTTCTCCCAAAAATGGAACCAATTTGGTTCCCTCGTTGATCACAATAGGCAAAACACCTGTGGCAAAGGGATCCAGGGTCCCAATGTGCCCTGCCTTCTTCACACCAAATCGATGTTTAATCTCCCGAACCACATCGAGGGAGGTGATCCCTTCAGGTTTATCCACAATAAGGAGACCGTCAATTCCCCTCTTCATCCCCATTCGGCTCCTTTTCCTGTTGAATGGTTTGAATTAATTCTCCCATATGAATGGCATACTCAATGGAGGGATCAAATTGAAATAGTATTTCAGGAGTATATCTCAGTCGGATCCGACGCCCCAGTTCTTTTCGAACAAATCCCTTGGCACTATCCAGACCCTTCATGGACCTCTCTCTCTCTGCCAGGGTCCCTACCACACTAAAATAGACTTTCGCAAACCGACAATCCTCTGAGACGCTCACCTTGGTGATGGTGACAAAACCAATACGGGGATCTTTAATCGATTTCACCAGCATTTGGGAGATTTCTTTTTGAATCAAATCCGCTACTTTTTCTGAACGTTTCCCTTCCATCTTTTTAGGGGACTTACACTGTGAGGATTTCAATTTCCGTATGAACCATCTCGACGAGGTTCATCTGCTCTATAAAGTTGACCACTTTATCCACACTCGAATTAATGTGCCGTCGATCATTTCCAACCGTACAGAAACCAATCTGTGCTCGTTGCCAAATGTCATTATCCCCAACCTCTGAGATAGCCACATTGAACCGATGTCTTACCCGATCGATCAGTTTCCGGAGCACGTGTCGCTTTCCTTTTAAAGAATGATTTTCCGGGATTCGAAGGTCGAGTTGACAAATTCCAATCACCATCTCCCTCCCCCTTCCCTTTTAAAAAAACCCCTCTTTACAAGAAGCCTCTCAGGGATCATCCTGAAGAATGGGTCAAGTCTTTTTTAAGAGAAACCTGACAGAAACTCAGGCTAACCGAGTCTGAACCTCTTCAATCTCATAAGATTCGATGACATCCCCGAGTTTAATGTCATTAAAATTCTCAATGCCGATGCCACATTCGAGCCCTTGATTGCAATCTTTCATATCGTCCTTGAATCGTCTGAGGGAGGAAATTCGGCCATCATAGACGATCACATTGTCTCGCAATAACCTGGCATGGGATCCTTTCACCACCTTCCCATCAATCACGAGACTGCCTGCAACGGTCCCCACTTTCTTAATATTAAAAACCTGTATCACCTGGGCTCTCCCCAAGACATGTTCCTTGTAAGTGGGCTCTAATAATCCTTCTAATGCATTTTTAATGTCGGTGATTGCATCGTAGATCACAGAATAAATTCGGATATCGACATGCTCCTGCTCGCCTAGGGACTGAGCTTTCGGACCCGGCCTCACGTTGAACCCAATGATGATCGCATTGGAAGCCGAGGCTAAATTCACATCGGTCTCTGTAATCCCGCCGACCGCATCGTGGAGAATATTGACTTTTACAACATCCGTAGAGAGTTTTTTCAATGCCTCTTTCACTGCCTCGATGGATCCCTGAACATCCGCTTTAATAATGACATTCAGCTCCTTGACTTCTCCCTTCTTAATTTTATCGTAGAGCTCTTCTAAGGAAACCTTGCTCAACTTTGAAAGTTCTTTTTCGCGAATTTTTTCTTGTCGGTAGAGGCTGATCTGTTTGGCCATCCTCTCTTCGGAAACGACGATGAACGTTCCTCCGGCCTCGGGAACATCGGTGAACCCCACCACCTCGACAGGGGTAGAGGGACGAGCTTCCCCTATCTTCTGTCCTTTATCATTCAGCATCGCCCTGACCCTCCCGTAGTGGGAGCCTGCGAGAAAGGCATCTCCTGTTTTTAATGTTCCCTCTTGCACGAGGAGGGTAGCCACTGGACCCCTTCCTTTGTCCAATTTGGATTCAATAATGACCCCTCGAGCAGGTTTGTCTGGATTGGCCCTTAATTCTAAAACCTCTGCCTGAAGGAGAATTAAATCCAACAACTCTTTAATTCCCGTCTTCTGTTTGGCGGACACCTCGGCAAAGAGAGTGCTTCCTCCCCATTGTTCTGGGACGAGTTCATATTCCGAAAGGTCCTTCTTCACCTTTTCTGGATTCGCGGTGGGTTTATCAATCTTATTGATGGCGACCACAATGGGGACCTTGGCCGCTCGTGCATGATCGATCGCTTCCTTGGTCTGCGGCATCATTCCATCATCCGCAGCGACCACCAAGACCACTACGTCGGTCACCTGAGCTCCTCTTGCCCTCATGGCAGTAAATGCTTCATGACCAGGGGTGTCAATAAAGACTACATCCCCATTCTCTAACTTGACATCATAGGCCCCGATGTGTTGGGTAATTCCTCCAGCTTCTCCTCCCATCACATTCGTTTTTCTTATTGAATCCAAAAGCATGGTTTTCCCATGATCCACATGACCCATGATCGTGACCACGGGTGGCCTGGGTTTCAACTGATCGGGAAGATCCTCTTTCCTTTCCAGTAGGTCCTGACGTTCTAATGAGATTTTCTCCACTTCGTAGCCAAACTCACCGGCCACGAGAGAGGCGACATCCGCGTCAATGAGTTGGTTGATATTCACTAGCACACCCATCTCCATCAACTTCTTAATCAATTCCCCACCCTTGACCCCCATCCTTTTTGCAAGATCCCCGACAGCAATGACTTCGGCGATTCGAATGATTCTCTTAATGGGTTTGGGGACCGTCACCTCGGTCTTCTTAGAAGTCTTTAACACGACCTTCTTTTTCATAGGTCTGAAAGGCCTGAAGCGGGGTTCAACCTCCTTACCCTCCACTTTTTCTCCTTCAACCTCATCCTCTCCCAACAGCCTTTCCTCAATTCTCTTCCTCTTCTTAATAAACCCCTTTTTCTTTGCGTAAGGACCCAACCTTTCTCTCTCCAATAATTCTTCTTTTTCCAGTAGTTTCACCTCAATCTTTTTGAGAGGGGTTTCTTTCGGTTTTTGTTCTTCAGCCTCCTTCTTGACCTCTGCTATCTTTCCCGCTTCTTTAAGGGGCACCTTTGGCTTCACTGTCTCGACTGCTTTGGGAGGGAGGATCTCTTTTCCTTCAGCCTTTGCTTCAACGGAGACTGCTGATTCTGCGGGTTCCTCTTTCTTCTTCCTCCCTATCGTTGGTTTTGCAGGAGGTCTTTCCTCCATTCTCGATTCTTTTTCCTCAACCGCCTTCTTCGGGATCTTTACCTCGGGGTCAGCTTTTTCTTCTTCCCCTTTTCCTTTTATAACCTCGGGAACAACCTCTGGCTCAACAACAGCCAATGGAGGAGACGGGGTCTCAACTTTAACTTCAAGGGTTCTTGCCCTTCTCCGAATCACAGTGGGTTTGACTCGCTTCTCGACGATCTCTTTCTCAGAATCCCTTTCGATGATCTTCTCGTCAGAGGGGGAAACCTTTTTTTCAGGTTCAGCAAGTTTTTTATCTTTTACCTTTACCCCCATCCGTTTCAATTTCAGAAGCAGTTTGTCATCCTCCATCCCGACTTCGCGTGCAAGATCGAGGACTTTACTTTTTGTCATTCCCTTCCTCCTCTATCCCAAACCTTTTCATTCTTTATAAAAACCTTTGGCCGAAGGAGCCTGGAAATCCATCGTTTCCAAGAACCCAACCCTTCTGTTCTTTTTCTTCGCCATGGTCAAACACCCAAGATCTGGGCAGATATAAAACCCTCGCCCTTGATGAGATTTCTTCTCGTTCATTCTTAAAACGCCTTCTGGACTTTGGGTTAACCAAATCATTTCCTCTTTCTTCCTTTTCTTCCGACACCCTATACATGTACGGATGGGGACATGCCCCTTCTTACTCATGTCCTCTTTCCTTTGATATAATCTTTTGCAGATTGGATCAATTTTCCTGCCCTCTTGGTCCCAATTCCTGGAAGGGCAGAAAGCTTCTCGACGTTCGTTTCCAAAATATCGTGAATGGTTTTAAATCCATTGGTATCTAATATTTGGGCGGTCTTCTCTCCTACCCCTTCCATCCGATCCACCGGATCGAGGGCAGGATCTCCGGTCGTTGGAAGAACGTCTCGTCCCAACTCTGTGATTTCTTCTTTTTGAGACATCCGATTCGCCCCTTCGACGATCTCCATGGCCTTTTCTTTCCCTATCCCTAAGACCCTTGCCACCTCTTCTGGGTCGACCTCTGCCACTTCTTTGATCGAACGGAACCCTTCATTATAAAGGATACGGCTTGCCACATCTCCAATATGAGGAAGGTTCTGAAACTTTTCCAAAATTTCACTAGAGATCTTCTCCATCCTGGACTCGCTCTTAATATCGATTTTCCAACTGGTCAATTTAGAGGCCAACCGGACATTCTGGCCTTTCTTCCCAATGGCTAGGGAGAGTTGGTCGTCCGCCACGACCACCTCCATATGTCGATTCTCCTCATCGATATAAACCCTGGAAATTTTGGCTGGGGCTAAAGCATTACAGACATATTTAGCTTGATCTTGAGCCCAAGGGATGATGTCAATCCGCTCCCCCCGAAGTTCTTGAACCACGCTCTGAACTCGAGAACCTTTCATCCCGACGCAAGCCCCCACTGGATCCACATCCCGGTTCGAACTATAGACAGAGATCTTGGCCCTCTCACCCGGTTCTCGTGCAGCACTGATGATCTTGATCACCCCCTCAGAGATCTCAGGCACTTCCATCTCAAAACACTTGATCAAAAATCCCGGATGAGTTCTAGAAAGATAAATTTGTGGCCCCTTTGAGTTCTTCTGCACCTCAAGAATATAGGCTCGGAGCCGCTCCCCTTGTCGGTAGGTTTCCCCAGGAATTTGTTCTTTTGAGAAAAGAACGGCTTCTGCCCTTCCAATACTGATATAGAGGTTTCCCTTTTCCATCCGTTGAACGGCCCCACTGACCAAATCTCCTTTTCGATCCTTAAATTCATTATAGACATTCTCCCGTTCAGCGTCTCTTACCTTCTGGATGATCACCTGCTTCGCCGTTTGGGCTCCAATGCGGCCGAAGTCGGTATTCAGTTTCACTCCGAGGCTATCTCCGATCTGGGCTTCGCTGTCCAACCCCCGTGCCTCCCCCAAAGAAATCTCTGTCGATGGATTCGTTACTTCAACCACAACCTGTTTGAATTGAAATAACTCTACTTCGCCCACCTCCTCATTATAATGGACTTCTATCTCCCCCTGGTGTCCATATTTCTTTCTTGAAGCAGTCAATACCGCTTGCTCTAAGGCCTCAATGATCACTTTTCGATCAATCCCTTTATCCTTTCCCACTTGATCAATGACATAATTGAGATTGGATGGCATAATTCATCTCTCCCTTTCTAAAATGAAGTTCCTTTCGCTAGGCCTAGATGGAGCTTCCTGGAAAAGTAATTTTATTTTATGGGGTGCCCCTTCCTGAGTACGTCCCGGTCAAATTCCAAGTTGGCTTTTACCACATTGGAAAGAGGGATCTGAAAAACCCCTCCGTCTATTTCTATTTCAATTTGTTTCTCAGAAACCCCAAGGAGCCTCCCTTTAAATTGCCGTCGATTCTCAATGGGATCGAGAGTTTTCACTTTGATCAAACGGTGGCGATATTTCATAAAGTCTTTCTCGTTTCTTAATGGACGGGTCAAACCTGGAGAGGAAACCTCTAATGTGTAAGGGTTTTGTATGAAATCTTCTACATCCAAATTCCTACCAACCTCATGACTGACTCGGGAACAATCGTCAAGGGTGACCCCCCCCTCTTTGTCAAGAATGAGGCGAAGGACCCATCCTTTTGATTCTCTTCGAAATTCAATATCCACCAATTCCATTCCTTCATTGTAAAGAATGGGATTGGCAATCGCCCATACCCGATCCACAATTTCCTTTGACATCATCTGTTCCGCCTATGGAGTATGCGGTTTTTAAAAAAAAAGCGGGCAAATAGCCCGCTTTTTCAGCAGACCAACTAAATTAAAAAAACTATACTACAACCCACTCTGGAATGCAAGAAAAATTTTAATATGTCGTAAAGAAATCATACTTATCACATGAGAGAATCCCTCTCACCGATTGAAAGGTTAAACTTCTTTCTTGAGAAAAGAAGGCTGATCCAAACCTGGACCCCGAAGTGATTGAATCTCCCCCTCCAACCTCTCGATCGTTTTCAGATTTTGACGAAGTGTCTTTTTAAGTCGAAAGCGTCTATACAGGTCACCCACCCCTCCGATCAAGACTCCCAAAAAGATGGAGCAAAGGACGACTAAAAAAAGTGGGAGAGAAACTTTTGGGATTTCAAACCATTGATAATTCTCTATGGGGAAAATAAAGTGAAGGGTGACCTCGCTTCGATTTTGAATAGAAAAAAGGATCGCCACAAAAAAAATCAACATCCAAAGCAATGTCTTGATCCATCTCACCTTTTCATCCTCCTTCTTGGACGCTCTTTCTTTCGCAAAAGATCCCTAAAGGTAGAGTGAAGTTTCTGATAGGTTTTTTCTAAAAATTCAGGGATGATCTTCGTTTCTCCTATCACCGGCATAAAATTGGTATCTCCTGCCCACCTCGGGACAATATGGAGATGGAGATGGTCTTCTCCAGCCCCTCCTATCTTCCCAATGTTCATCCCAATATTAAACCCATGTGGATGAAGGCTTGCTTTAAGCACCTGTGTGAAGGCTTTTAATAATTCAAAAATCTCTCTTAATTCATTCGCATCTAATTGTTCCAAATCGAGGCAATGGCGTTTGGGAACAACCATCAAATGGCCGTTGGTATAGGGATACTTGTTCATGATCACAAACACATACTCACCCTGATACAGGATAAGGTTCTTTACATTCCTTTTCTCTTTAAGCTTTTCGCAAAAGAAACAACCTTTTTTCTTATCCCCTAAAATATAATCCATCCTCCACGGAGCCCAAAGATATCTCATTGCTTTCCATCCCTTCCCCGTACCTTACCCATCTTTTATTTCTGTAAAGAGTCTTGATGGGGCCTTCCTCCCCACCCATTCTACTCCTACGGTTCATTTCTGAGGCCTATTTTTAATAAAGACGAGAGTATTTTAGGAATATCGGTTTCCATGGTGAAAGATTAAGAGGTCAACTCCACATTAAGGTAGAGATAATCCTTCCAAGGATCCGGGGTTTCTTTGATCCCTAGGGTCATCGGTAATAGGGGTATCCAGATGGGCGCCCTGGGTTTCCGGATCAACGACATTCCTGCTTCTTCAGGTGTCCTCCCACCCTTTTTGAGATTGCAGGCCGTGCAGCAGGTAACGACATTGGTCCATTCTGTTTGCCCACCCTTAGAGCGTGGAATGACATGGTCATAGGTTAACTCCTTGTGTTCAAAAGGGGTGCCACAGTACTGACATTTTCCCCGATCTCGGACATAGAGATTCTGGCGTGAAAATTTAACGATGGGAGTTTTCCTTTTGATAAAACGATTTAATCGAATCACGGCGGGTAGCCGTAAGTAAAAACTGACGCCGCGAATCATACGATCGTATTCTTCAATGACCTCTACTTTTTCAAGCATCACCATGATGATTGCTTTTTTCCAGGTCACCACTTTTAATGGCTCAAAAGTAGAGTTGAGAAGTAATGTCCATTCCATCGCTCAATAAGAAACCGAAATATCCCCTTGAATTTTGAGTAGATATAGCGATTTTTGATTCAATTGTCAAGTATTTTAAGGAACCCAATGCCTTTTTGTGTTGTAAGAAATCACTTTCTTACCTGGAAGTTAATACGGCTGATGAATAAATCGATAGCCCTTTGAGGAGGTCTTGAATTTAATGGAAAAGCCGTAGTCTAAAGTGACAATTTTTATTTAAATAACAAACTTTGTCACTCATTCAATTTGTTGGATTGGCAGAAAAATTGCATTAAAATTATTATGATTCAACTTTTTGGATTATTCCCAAATTCTTTCTTTTCGTCCCTTCTCCTTCTTTTAATTACAATCCTTGTGTTCCTAACACACAGGTTTAAATATGATGATCTTATTATTAAATTCCCGAAATTTCGTTTTCCATTACGGATGAACCGATGATGAAGTTAACAAAAGAAACTGTATTGACCAATCTATATCTCATGAAGATTCATTTGCTTATCCTTAAACTATTCATCGTAAAGGAGTTTTCATCCTGGATGATGAAAATACTCCATTAAAAATTAATACCATGATCACCCAACTTTACTTTTTCTGAAAGCATTTGACAATTCACTTTAATTTTGATAGATTTTATTTAAAATACACCATCAAGGAGGGACATCCCATGAAAGGACTTAAAAAGGTTTTTCTGTTATTATTGACCCTTTCATTGGTCACGGGCAGCCTTTATTCGACAGGGTGGGCTGGGGATAAAGATAAATGGGTCAGGAACGACCCCGTCGGACAAGAATGGAGTGCTGCAGATTTACTTGTTGCCAGACCCATTGGGGTGATTGCTGGAATTTTTGGGACTGCCATTTTTATCGTCTCGCTGCCTTTCACCATTCCTACCGGAGGGGTGTCTGATGCGGCAAATATGTTTGTTGTTAAACCCTTTCAATTCTCCTTTACTCGGGAATTCCCGGATGAGGATATTTAATGCACGCTAACTGACAAGTGAAGTTATATTCTAACCTTTCGGTTAGACCTGTATGTTAAACAAAAAAAAGAGATGATTTGGAAGAGAATCATCTCTTTTTTTTGTTTTTAGCTCTTACCAAATTTCCCTTACCTTAGACTCCCCTTTCAATTTCCTGTGACAAAAGGGACAAGCCCTCCCCTCCTGAATAAGCACCTCCTTCATCATCTCGATCAATTCACTATCCTCTAAAATTTGCTTGACAATATGAGGATGTGGCTTTCGATCGTACTTGCGGTAAGGAAAACTACTCTTCCCACTCATCTCTCTACTCCTTTGGTAATATTATAAAATTTCCTTATTCTTTTGGCAAGAGATCGAAATTCTTTATCTCTGGGAGGACAATAAGGGGGCAAAGTTATTCTGAAAGGCTTCTTAAAAAATTTTTTAGCTTGTTGAAGTCATCTGGGGAAATATCTCCAAATTTCACTCCACATCGGTAATCCCCCCATTCTTTCCCCAAATGGATATCCATCCAAACCACCTCTGCCACCACTTCAATGGAATTCAAATGAGAACCCGATGCAAAAAAGAGTTTTATTCTTAGATGCTGGCCAATTTCTATCTGTTGTGGAAGATAAACCAACATCCCACCCTCGCTGGCATTGAGGGCCCTGCCTGTATGGTTGATGTCGGAGGGGATGAGTTGGTACTCTATTGGCAAATCAATGGAAAATCGGGGATGTCTCCTCCTTTCTATATTGAATACCCCCATATGGGTTTTCTTTTCCTGTTTCTCTGCCATCTTCTTTCTCTTCACTTTTTATGCATGAGAAGAAATCTCATCCAATTGAAATTGACCGCTGAGAATTTGCTCTAGTTTCCCGCGATCCTCCTCTAATATTTTAATAAATTTTAGTCCATACCTGTATCCTTCCCAATCCTCCTCCCAGTAAAGGTCTTTCCATATGATTTCGGCTAAAACTTCAAAGTTAGTCAATTCAAACCCCTTTGGAAATAAAACAGCAATATTTAATTTTGAACCGGTCGAGGGAGCATTCATCACCCGATATTCAAGCGGCAAATCTAAGGACATCCGTGGATATCTCCTCCTTTCAATATGCGTGGTCAGTTTCTCCATACACCATCCTACAAACAAAATTTAAATCACTCTCTCATCCCTTTTTCTGACGGGTTAAAGTGAATATAAAGTTTTGGGCAGAAGGTTTCAAAGAGGCACTCCTCGCATCCTGGTTGGGTGGGGAAGCAATGCCCTCCTTGTTCTTTCCCACCCCCTATCCAAGCCATCGGTTCCTCGATCTTAACTGGATTTTGGGGGAAAGCCATTTTTGCAAAAGATTGAATTCTAATGTCTCCCATCGAATTCCTACCTTGGTAATAGTCAAAATGCGGATCCACAATCCCTAATCGAGAAGCAACTCTGTAGAGATTTTCATCAATGGAGATGGAGGTATCAGAAAAATTAAGTTCCACTACATCTGGAATCAATTTGTTGATCCATCGGATGGCTATTTGGCTGTTTGGGTGACCCATATGAGGGATGACTTGGATCGCCTGTTCTAAATCAAAGGCTCTCCATCTATTTTTTTCAAGGATAGCATTTCCTATTTGCTGAACCTTAGGGATCGCTCTATAAAACAGCTCTTTCCAAATTTCTCCAGATGCAAAGGGTGTCCCCTCAAGAGGCGGAACCTCCTCAAGAAGAAGATTCGGTTGAACGATGAGTCTGAATACCCTTTGTGTGTTCTCCAATGCTTTGATAGACTGGTCCCCCTGTTCAAAGCGGGCATGAACCAATATAGTCAAAAGCGAATGAAGGGGGTTCTTAAATTCACCCTCCTTTCGACACTCTTCAAACCATATCGAAAAAATATCATGAGGTTTTTGATAATAGGTTCCCACCGCATCTCTAAAATTCTCTATCCATAAAAAGGCAGGGGTTTCCTCTTCTTCTACTTTCTCTTCTTCTACTTTCTCTTCTTCTACTTTCTCTTCTTCTACTCCTCTTTTCCCTGTTTCCTCTATTTCCTCTTCACCCTCGATCTCCTTGGTGCCCTCAGAAATATCCTCTAACAATTGGGTGGCTTCTTCAAATACAGAAACGTCAACCCGCGATTCTTCAATCACTTCTTCTTCATAAGAATGAGGCTCTAAATCACCCAAAGCTTCTCCTTCTTCTGTGGTTTCTTCCAATTCTTCTGAACCATTGGGGGGTAGTGTTTGAAAGGTTTCACGTTCAAAAGCGATCTTTAATTCATCCCCTGCTGGATATCCATTTCCGCCTGGTAAATTCGGGGCGATCTCAAAATCTTTTGCTGAGGGCTCAAACATCCTCTCTGAAGAATCTTCATCAAGGGTCAGTGAAAGGGATTCTTCGGAGAACTCCTCCGCGGCTCTTCTCTGCTTTTCTCTTATTTCTTCCCCAGGGAAAGAACCCACTTCCTGATTCAGGTGTGAGACGGTCTCTTTCGGAATTTCCTTCCCCTTTTCCATAACCATTTCTTCTACAGGTTCGGTCAGCTCAATGATTTGAGATCTTCCCTCAAGCTCTTTGGATATCCATGGAGGGGAATAAAAACGTACACCTTCATCATTTATCTCCACTTCTACCCACTCCCTTTTTTTTCTTTTATCCACTGTTGGGATAGGTTGTCCTGAGGCATTTTTAAATGCAATGGAAATCCTTTTAATTGTAAAGTCTCCTTCAAATACTACCTTAAAAGGGGAAACTTCTCCCGGGGGGAGAGGGTTAATGGGAAGGGGAGTTTCTTCAAATGTAATAAATTCTTCAAAGGCATCAAAGAGTTGAATAAGTGCCCAGCTATCACTCAATGTCTCATCCGATATATTTTTTGCCCTTCCTATGACACTCCATGTTCCCATGGATGGCTTCTTGAGATAGGATGACTCCAGGGCTAACTGATGTGGAACCAATTCCTGAAATTCGAGAGAGATGGGGAGTAAATATCTTCTTTCTTCAACAGAGGCGGAAGCCCCGTAAGACTTAAGAGTTTTAGCCAGTGTTTCAGCTTTTTTTAAAGAGAGATTTTTTTTAAGGATAATGGGACAGCGGTCAACAATCTTTTTTAAAAGAGGGAGGGAAATACTAAAATTTTTAGAAAGGTTATGACAGAAGGAGTCTTTTTCTTCTTCAGTGTTACCCCCAATGCCAATGAGGAGGACTCTATATCTCCCTTCTTCTTGATTTAATCTGTACATGATGTTCCTTTGATGCCGAGCGGTTTTTCCCTAAACCCTATCAAGGGAGATCTTTGGTCGCCTTATATAGAAGGGAAAACCTAGGGCCCCCTCTCGGCCATGCCCGAACAGGGATGATCCATTTCTTTCCCCCTATTTTTAAATAATTTTTTAAAATAGTCCAACATATTTTTTATCTCGCTCTGGGACTTTCAATAGGAAATGCTTTTATTCATATCAATCCATATTTTATTTCCCCACTTCTTTTAATAATGTCGTCAATCGATTAAAATCCTTTTCATCAATACTTTCGAACTGTAACCCATATCTGTGCTCCCCCCAACTTTCCCTGGCAGCTAAATCAGCCCAAACAACTTTTACCACCGCTTTAATTGTATTCAATTCTAGACCTCCCACAAAAAATATTTCAATTTTTAATAAAGATCCTATTTCTATCCTTTCAGGTAGGTAAACGAGGAGTCCCCCTTCGCTTGCATTTGCTACCATTCCTCCATAGGTTTCTTTTCCATTGACACGAGAATAATCAAGAGGCAGCTCGACACTAAACCTTGGATGTTTCCTCTTTTCAATAGCAAGGACACCCATTTTAGTTTGTGAAGTGGAGGGGTTATTTTGATCCATTTTGTTCATTTCTGGTTAGCCTCAATTTAAATAAAATGTGCATTTTTGATGCCATTTTTTAGTTTTTTGCTATAGATTACAATATGAGTTCAAACTTTGGATAATAATTTATCATGTTAAGTTAATATTTACACAATAAATTATAAGCAAAAACAATACCAATTAAATTATTTTTTAAAACCTTTTACAAATTGTCACATTTTATTGTTAGGATAAAGATTTTAGAAATGGGGTTAAAAAGAATATCTCTTTTAAAAAGGGGAGTTATCAACTTTTGAATCGATTTTTATTCGATGGATACTTTTTTTAAACCCTATGAAATATTTTCATTGTTTTACCCATTCTGGTTTTGCTTTATAAAGCTCAGCTTCTTCTGGGATCTTTTTGTCTAGCATGTTTTTGGCTTCGTCAATTTGAATTTTATATTGGTCCATTTCGCTCTTGACATGGTCTCTTTCTATTCGGAGATTTCCCCTCTCAGCCGTGCTCTTCGAATCATTATACTTCATCGTCAATTCATTATATTTAGCTCTCAAGGTTTCCAAACTGTCTTGGTATTCTCTTAATTTCTTTCTCCACTCCTCCACACGTCCCTTCCAATAGTCTTCTCCCCTTCCTAATCGATCCTTATAAGTCTCTTCTTTTTTCTTGGGCGTGGACTCCCCTTCCCCTTTTGTCTCTTCTTTCCC
>PDVH01000065.1_pt1 | contig 23604 bp, 26 predicted proteins | sample 1369781 | NCBI WGS metagenome assembly PDVH01 (sample SAMN07795378, study PRJNA414565) | Alkali sediment metagenome, whole genome shotgun sequencing project. | isolation source: glacial lake sediment | place: Bosnia and Herzegovina: Donje Bare Lake | collected 2016-06
TATCGATATGAGCCCCTTTACCCTTGTCGGTGTCGGCAAACTTCTGGGAATGATCGACCTGCTGGAAAAGAAAACAGGTCGCGCCCCTCAGGTCAGTGCCCTCGCCACCCTTTTTGATAAACGCACCAAGTATTCGCAATCAATACTTGATGAAATTGAGTCATTTTTCAGTGACCGACTGCTTCAAACCGTCATACGGCATAACGTGGCCCTTAAGCGGGCGGTCTCTGAAGGCACATCAGTCATCAGTTTCGACCCGACATCGAACGGCGCGAGAGATTACGTGATGCTCGCGGACGAGATAATGCGGTGCGACCAATATGTGCCGGTGTTGAAGCAGAATGAAGCAGCGCCCGGAACGGACATGCGGGAGGTGACCTTCGTCATTGAAGCACCGGTAGCAAGTGAAATCTACCTTGTTGGTGAATTCAATGATTGGGCCGCAGACGAAAGAAGCAGGTTGCTGCCCGGCGAAAACGGGTTCTGGGAGAAACGGATGGAATTACCGCCGGGCACCTACCGATACAAATTCCTCGTCGACGGGGAATGGAACATTGATCATAGGAATCAAAACGTCGAGAGTAATGGTTTCGGGTCTTTCGACAGCATAATCAGGATCTGACCGAATAATTCCCTGGAAAGGGCCAGACTATGCCGTTAATTCAGAAAAGGTGCATATGGTGGGAGCCCGTGGCCGGAGCCACCAGCTATGTGGTCTACGTCGGCACTGAGGCCCACCCAATCAATCCGGCAACGTTTTCATGGGGAGACACGCCGGAGGTGATTTCAAAAACCATCCCTCGAGATACAACCGAGATAGTCATTCCCGACGAATGGCCTGAATTTCCCAGGAAACGGGGGACCTACCACATCGCGATCACCGCAAGGGATGATGATGGAAACCAGAGCGATCCCCTCCTTCTGTCCGCAGCATTCAATCTCACCGCACCACCGCCACCACGCGCAGGAGGCATTGAATTTTTTCCGCGCAACATAACCAAGCCGGAAATCCTGGAGGACCTCCTTGAAGCCCTCCTTGAAGCCCCCGCCCCCCCTGTCCGCTCCCAGATCGGGACAATGATCCGGCGAGGTATGGAACAGGTGAAGAACAACGAAGAATTTGTAAATGCCTACCTCGGAAGCAAGTTCGCTTCGGGAGAAAAGGAAATACTCTAGTTGCCGTATTCTCAACCGCAGCTGATAATCAACCTGCTGTGAGCATCCATATCCTTCAGGGCAAGCGGTCCATGGCTGCGGATAACCGGACGCTGGATCGGTTTGAGTTGGTCAGCATCCCGCCAACTCCGGCGGCGGCTGAACCGATGGAGTTACTATGAGTACAATTCGCGTGCTCTATGTGAGCGGGTCTATTGGGCTTGGTCATGTGACCCGCGACCTCGCCGTGGCCCGCAAGCTGCGTACACTTGAACCCGGCATAGAGCTGCATTGGCTGGCTGCACCACCAGCCTCTGATGTGCTAGCTGCCGGTGGAGAGATCCTCGTCCCGGAATGTGCGAACTACCGATGCGAGACGGATCAGGCCGAGGCAGCAGCCCACGGCGGACACCTTAACCTCGCAACATACGTTTACCGCGCGCTTCGGTGTTGGCTTCACAACGCCAGAGTGCTTGGCGATGCAGCAAAGCGTGGCCATTTCAACTTCATCATCGGCAATGAGACCTATGAGGTGGTGGTTGCATACGTCTTCGGCATGAATGTCCTGCCGGCCGACATACCCTTCATCATGATGTATGACTTCTACGGCTTGGATGTCACGACACACAATTCACTTGAACGACTCGGAGCCTGGGTTCTCAACTTCGTCTGGGCACAGGAGTGGCGCGTCACGGCACGCCGGAACAACGCCGCAATCTTCTTCGGCGAGCCTGAGGATGTGCCTGACCGGCCGTTTGGGATCTTCTTGCCAAACCGCCGCGGGCATGCCGAAAATCATGTCGAGTTTGTCGGCTACCCGCTCGGCTTCGATTTCGAAAGCATCCGGGACCGGCCTGGCCTTAGGGCGGCGCTCGGCTATGGGCCTGAGCCGCTTGTTATCTGCACAGTCGGCGGCACGGCAGTGGGACGTTCGCTCCTCGAACTTTGCGGTCGCGCCTACCCGCTCGTCGCGCAGCGCCTGCCTGGCTTGCGGATGGTTCTCGTATGCGGGCCGCGTATCGATCCCGCCACTCTCGACATTCCTCAAGGCGCCGAGCGGCATGGTATGGTGCCGGACCTCTACAAGCACTTAGCCGTCTGCGACCTCGCCATTGTACAGGGCGGCGGGACCACAACACTCGAAGTTACAGCGTTGCGTCGACCATTCATTTTCTTTCCTATTGAAGGCCATTCCGAGCAGGAAATCACCGTGGCGAGCCGGCTAACACGGCAGGGGGCAGGCGTGCGAATGACCCAAGGGCGCACGACCCCTTCGTCACTGGCCGATGCGATAGTAGCGAATGTCGGGCGTGAGGTAACGTATGCTGAGATACCGGCTGACGGAGCGCGTCATGCAGCCGAGATTATACTTGAGCGTGCGTCGACTGTTTCCTATTGACTTTGATCGCCGACTTTTCATGGTCCAGGCTGCGACGAGATTCGCGGTAAAGAAAGCTACCCACCCTCTCCACACCGATAAACCAACTGAATTCTTGCGGGTAATATTTAATTTTTTGGGTGAACCGTTTATTCGTACTCAATGATCGCCATACGCTCAGTTCTTCTTGAAACAAAGAATCCGGTGATTTTGGAGGGCATACTTCCTTTCATACAATAAACCTTATTGACTGTAAGATTAAACGCGAATAAGATGGGGTAATAAAAATAAAAAAGAGAGCAGATAAAATAGCGAGAGGAGACTTTGCAATGAAGAGATATCGTAAAATACGTAATATGCAAAAAATGATCATTCCATTATCCGCAATCATGCTTATATTGCTTCCGTCCGTCGTGTTTGCACAGGAACCAATAGTGAGGACATTAAAAGGTTACTTTGCCATAGGAGGTGGAGGTGGTGGGGACTCAGAATCTGCCAATATGCGTATTGAAGGAGGAGCTTACACGACTACACAGGGTGTAAATATTCTATTTGGCCTTGGTATGCCATTTACGCTTAACAGAGATGATACCCCTTCAAGTTTGCACGATTATCCTTGTCCCCATAATGACTTTACAGACTTAGGAAATAGAAAAAAAGGGGAAGAAGTTGGACTGTATGGAAAATTGGGAATTGCACCAATAAAAAATACCGGTTTTTTTATATTTGGAATGGGTGGCTTTACGTTGGGTAATGAGATACAACTGACTCAATCGAATGTTACAAGACGGTATTATACGGAATCAGAAACAACCAAGACATATGGACTTGTTGGAGGAGGTATTGGCTATTTCCCAATGCAGGGACATTTTACAGCACAGGTACAATATGATAATCGCATGGGCGTTACGGGAAGTCTTGGGTTCGCTTGGTAATATAAAGATATTAGAAATATTGAAGACATTTTGTTGATGCCTGTAAATGCTGACTCCTACCTGCTACAAGAGGGGTAAAGCCCGGCAGCAGAGGAACCGTCAAATCCATTGAGCGTAATATCATCGACTTATGGGCAATCCATTTATCTCGTGTAACTTTTGTAATAAGGCCTGGGTGTATAATGACAGACGCCGTCTTCATCATCCCAATAACTGTTGTTTCTGACCAGTAGTTTTTCAAGGCTATATAGATGAAAAGGGGTAATGCAATGTAAGCACTACCCCTCGCAAAAAATTCCTGCTTTATGAACTCATAAAATGCCTAATTCTTTTCCGAGATCTTTGAACTGCTTTGGAAATTCTGGCTGGAAGTTAAGATAAACAGGCACAGGATACTGAGCACCAACTTTTTTCCCTGCCTCCTGAAGAGCTTGAAATATGTCCATAAGGTATTTGCCTGGCAGTGAAAAAACGATTTCATCATCCTGAGTCATGGAGAAAACGCGATCTCCTGTTCCGGGTATGGCAATATGCGGCACCATATCTTTAAATGGGGCGAGAAGATACTCGGTGCATTCAATTTTACCCCCGAAGTTACCCTTAACGCGTTGGCCTTGTCGATAAGTCCAAGCATGTACCAGCCGTATAAGCTGAGCGGGATTTCCGTAAAAGGTAGCCTCCTTCTGCCCAACTTCCTCACTCATGGAATAGGTTCCTTCACAGAAGAGCCTTCCCAGAGAGGCAACAGAATCCGTTGACTCGCTGAAACCGAAGGCAATGGCCGCAGGAACGCAGACGATGTCGTCTTTTGTTAAGCCTACCGTCCATCCATAAACCCGAGCCATGGTTACGGCTTGGCAAATGGCTATCTTTTTCCCAAGAGCTACAGATGGTTGACGGGTTTTTTCAGGAAAATCTTTTTTATCCCTTAAGAATTTAACCGCCACAGGGAAAGTCTTGAGCCTCAAGTTGTTTCTTATATAATCAGCTACTTCCATTAAATTCTGTTCTCCCATAATCATATCCTCCTATTATTCTAAAACTAAAAACAAAAGACGATCTGATCTGTTCTTTCAGATTTGTATGTGCAGTATAAACAGGTTTTATCTTAGATTACAAATGGAAATCGTTATTCTCTTACCCTGACCAAGATCCACTTTTTATCAAGATCATCTGCAAGCATTACAGTATGAAGTCACTCTATGAAAGCCTTGCATGCAACCCGATATGCTTCCTTGCGATCCGAAAAGCTACCCACCCTCTCCACACCGATAATCCAACTGAATTTTTGCGGGTAATATTTAATTTTTTGGGTGAACCGTTTATTCGCAATCAATGATCGCCATACGCTCAGTTCTTTCTGTAATGTTGTTTTCCTAATTCACCCCATCCCTGCGAGCTTTTAAACGGGAAAAAATAAACAAATCTACTAAATATCTTGATTCACAGATTCTCCAAAAGTAAAAGAGAAAGTGAAATAAATGTACTTGAAAAATATACCCGAACTTGCCGCCTTCGGCGATGGCTTATTGTTGCTTCGGCAGGATCAGCTGGGTGCAGCGGAAAAGCGCGAGGCTTCTTCCCGATTTTTCATCCCATACGCGGGCGTCCCAGACCATCGTACGCTTTCCGATATGGGCGGGTGTCCCCTCGCAGAATATGACGCCTTCGCGGGACGTGCCAAGGAAGTTGGTCTTCAGCTCGATAGTTGTGAAGCCCCCTGCGCCTTCGGGAAGGTTGATAATAGTTGCGTATCCGCAGGTCGTGTCGGCCAGCGTAATGACGGAAGCCGCATGCAGATAATCGTTGGGGGCCAGATGGTGCTTCGCAATCTCCATGCGGGCTCGCACGTTCTCCTTCGATACCGATATCAACGTGAAGCCGAGCAGCGCAGGGAGATAACCCTCACTGCGTCGGTTCATTAACTCGGCCAGCTTCTCGGGGGAGAGGTCCTTCCAGCCTTTTGGTTTTTCCGTGTAGTCGGCCATGATCGATGTACTCCTTTCTGTAATGATACACCATTTCAATCGGAAATCATTAACTTCCGGATCTGCGCAAAGCTGAAGATAAGTAGGCAAAGCCAATAGTTTCCAGCATCAGCTGATTAAAAAAATGATTCTCGATTGTTTCTTCCTGCAGTCAATAAATGTCACTTCAATAAGAATCTTGAAAGGCTTTAACCGTCATACTTTACTCCTTTTCTCCATCCCGGCTTTTAATCGGGACAAATACTCTCAATCTCCAACGTGATATTAAATTCCGGATACAATCTTTTATACTGAGTTTCAAGAAATAAATTCCGGGAATTTATTTTGCAATTGGGAAAATCTTTGGCAGAAAATAAATTAAGGGTGATAAGAAATACTCAAGCTTTCTTGATAATGATCACCTTTATCAAGACCCTGAATACCTATAGGATGCTTACATCCAATCCTAAAGGTAATGAAAAAACAGGGGAAAAATGGTGTCAGGTCTTGAAAAATTAGTTTATTATAACCTGTCGCTCCACGCCGAACGCTTCGCGGCGTGTGAGCTCTCGTTATCTTTCCGTAATTCTGGGCACACCGTACTTAATTATCTCTCGAATATCGGGGCAACTCAAAAAGGAAATAAATATGGTGTCCCCAGAATTCCATTTGCAATCTTGTAACCTTTTCTCATAATATAACGTCAAATTCGCAATTAAACGCATCTGTTTATTACTTTCGGAAGCAGTTTAAAATATTGTACATGCATTATATCATTATAAATTCTCTTGTAATAAATTTAGAAAATCATATAGGAGGAATAAATGCCAGTACAGAAGGATCAACCGCCACAAATCCAGATTAACACAATTGACGAAATGTCAAGGGGTAGGTACAGCAATGCAATGCTTGTCGGTCATGGGCCAGAAGAGTTTATAATGGATTGGTTACTCCATTCCCCAAATGGACCTCATCTTGTGTCACGGCTCATTGTAACACCAGGACATATGAAACGTATACTAAATGCTCTTCAAGAAAATGTCGACAAGTACGAGCAAACTTACGGAGAGATAAAAGTTGCAGAGTCCCCTACAATAATAATGCAATAGAATAGTTGACATAATTTCATGGAGGAATCAGTTTGAATGTTGCGAGGATGGGGAGATTTTCCTCTGATCGCACGATCAGTGAATACTGCGATATTACTAGTAGATAAAATCTGTAATGATCGATTAAGGAGGAAACATGATATCAACTCTTATTTTCTTAGGTATCGTCGTCGTCTTGGGCCTCATTTTCATCAGCCTTTACAATGGTCTCGTCGGCGCTCGTAATGAGGTGAAAAATGCCTGGAGTTCGATCGATGTGCAGCTCAAACGGCGTCATGATCTTATTCCTAATGTCATCGAGGCTGTTAAGGGGTACGCCGCCCACGAACGGCAGACATTGGATGCTGTCGTCAAGGCGCGGCAGGAGGCAGTAACGTCTATAGGAAACGTCGAAGAGCGGGCGAAGGCCGAAAACGCTTTAACCCAGACCCTGAGGTCCCTCTTCGCCCTGGCCGAGGCATACCCCAACCTGAAAGCGAATGAGAACTTCATTGCGCTGCAGGGAGAATTGGCCGCGACGGAGAACAAGATTGGTTTTGCCCGCCAGTATTACAATGACTCGGCCATGCGATATAAAAATAAGGTGGAAATGTTCCCCGGCAGCATGATTGCGGGTATGTTCAACTTCCAGGCTGAACCCTTCTTTCAACTGGAAGCGACCGGGGACCGCGAGGTTCCGCAAGTCAAGTTTTGATCAACCCATGCTGTTTATTACAGCGATGGGATATCCTCATCACGTACGAGAAAGGGGGTTCTATGATACAGACAGTGGGCAATATTGGGTGGTCCATGCTCTTTTCGCTGGTTGGAGGTCTTGTCGGCATGGCGCTGGTGCTTATGGCTTCTGTCATCGTACCGAAGCTGATGGACCGGTTGACGCCGAATATCGACGAGGAAAAGGAAATCGCACGAGGAAATACTGCGGTGGCAGAATATTACGGAAGGGTGATTGGCGCCTGTATCCTCGGACTGAGCATTGTCATCGGCGCCGCAGTGCTGGGCGGCCTCATCGCCGCACTGCATTAAAAACAGTTGAATTAAGGCATATGCGGACAGGTTTCGCTGACTGTATAACTTCCGCATAAAACCCTATCCTGGAGGCCGGGACTGTCGCCCGGTTTGAGAACTGATGGAAGAATCAATAAAGAAATGTGCTGCCTTAGTAGCAATACTCCTTATTTTTCTTTTTTCAACACCGGCTTTTGCCCGTGGCGGTGGAGGTTGTCTGGCAAAGGGCACTCCCATCATGACCCCTAAAGGCACTGTTGCTATTGAGAAACTTCGCGTGGGCGACAAAGTATGGAGTTTTTCAGGCGAAAAACTCCAGGTAGGAAAAGTTCAGATGCTGACCGAAGCCCACACAGATTATTATCTGAAGATTTCCGCCGGGGAAGAATCGGTGATGATCACCTCGGAGCACCCGGTTATGGTGGGTACCGGGGAATACCGCTTCGCCCGGCTGCTCAACGTCGGTGATAGGGTTTACATGATGCGTGGCGGGCACCTTCGTACGGTTCCCATCCATTCAATTCAACGTATTCAGGCAAATCAACCTGCGTATAATTTACTGGTTGCCCCGGGGGGGACGTTCATTCCGGCAAATATGGTAGTTCACAATAAAGGCTGCTTTCTTCCAGACAGCCGGATATTGAAATCCGACGGCACGGAAACGCTTATCAGTGCCGTCCGGCCGGGAAATGAATTACTGGCGTATTCGATAGACGGGCAGATTGTTCGCACAAAGGTGAAAAGCATCGTTCGTCAAAAAGCAGATGGATACGTCGTCCTTAAGACAGACCGGCAAATTCTCAGGGTGACCCCGGAGCATCCCTTCTACGTCGGAAATGGCACGTTCAAAACGATAGGTGCTCTCAAAGCGGGTGACGCCATTTTCGAATGGGATGGCAAAACCCTTTCAGAACAGCGAATCATCTCAGTGGAGGAGGTCCACGAACGTGTCCGGGTATTCAATCTTCAAACCGATTATCCGAACACGTTCTTTGCCGGTGGCATTGCCGTCCATAATAAAGGTGGCGGTGGTGGCGGCTGCTTCCCTGCCGGAACCATGGTCCGCACTCTGTCGGGTAAGGTTCCTATCGAAACGCTCTCTATAGGCGATGAGGTACAAGCGGTTGGTCCGGAAGGGCAAGTCGTAAATACCAGGGTAGAAAAACTCTTCGTAACGTATGCCCATATCTTTCTGGTTACAACGGATCGGGGAGTGCTCCAGACTACCCTGGACCATCCGGTTGTACTACCTGACGGAACATTCCTGGAGGCGGGTAAGCTTCAGTCCGGGCACAAAGTGCTTGTATGGAACGACGGCATCCTGCGTCCGGCTACGGTTCGCGAGACGTCAGTAAGCGAGCAGGAAGATTTAGTAGTTCAAGTTCAAGTTCAGGTCAGGGTGGTTCATCCGAAGATACAGGGGCGATAATCGGAGCAATCATCTTTGTGACGGTCAGTGTGGGCCTTGTGGTTGGGTTTATTGTGTTGGCGCGGCGTAAGTCCCCCAAAAACGAAAATTTAGATTATGTATACAGCCCTGCGGCAGTAGCCCCAAAAACAGTAAAGACAGAAAAATTGCTGGAGTTTTTAAGCAAGCAGGATCCTTCCCTATTACCCAAAGAATTGCGCACATTAACCGAATCCACATTTCGCAAGCTACAGGAGTGCTGGAACAAGCGTGATTATGGCCCCATGAAGCCACTCCTCATGCATGACCTGTTCCTCCAGCACACATCTCAGCTCCAGGGACTGGTCCGTAACCATGAGATCAACCGGATTGATATCCTCAAAGTCGAACGAGTGGACATTGTCAATGTCCGCTACACGGAAAAGCCCGACCAGCGTGAATTTACCGCACTCATAACCGCGTCTGCCCGCGATTACTACATTGACGACCGCACCGACAAATTTCTGCGGGGGGACAAAAGCCCGGCACAGTTTCAGGAATTCTGGACATTCCACCGCTCGGGAAACAACTGGTTGCTCCGTGAGATTGAACAGGCCGGTGAATCCGATATTCTGAAGGACGAAAACTATGCAGAGATGTTAACCGATGAGACTATCAATGGCATCTACGGAAAGACAGCTGCAAAAGAAGGGAAGGCCGGGCCCTGGCTGGAGAAGGGCACTGAGGAAAAAGCCACGCGCATAGACCGTCTTTTGAACTTCCTCGTGCAAACGGATAAAATCTGGGATCGCAAGCAAATGCTGGAGAGGGCACGACAGATATTTTTAAAAGTTTTTCTGGCGCAGGAATCCGGCGACATAGCACAGGTACCGGAAGGTGACCTCTTCAAGGACGTGACACAGAGCCTTCGCGCACAGATCGATCAATGGCGTATGGATGGGGTTTCGGTGGAGTACCGAAACATTTGTGTGCGCAAAGCGGAATTTATCCTGGTCAGGAATTTTGCCGATTCAGCAAAGGATGAATTCGTTGTACGTATCAGTGCACATGCACAGAAAATTATGCGAAAAGGTCAACAGGTCTTGACGGAACAGCTCTATGTAACCCCTTTTGAAGAATACTGGACCTTCGGTCGCCTGGATAATGTATGGAAACTCAAAGAAGTACTCCCGACTTCACGGGGAGAAAAGATGATTGCTGAGGAGAATGTGGATGAAGACAGCAGTCGGGGACAGATGCAATGGTACTACCGCCAGACCCGTGCAAACTAATCTTCCATTATCTCGTGTTACTTTCTGGAATCTGCGTCATTACCACTTCGCCTTTCGCTCGGATCTCTCCTTCAGCATATCCCGTAACACCCAGAACAAATTTTCCCCTCAGCTCCAAGACCGTCCCCATTGGTGTTGGTTTTAGGAAATCTATCAATGAGGCTATGAGCCCGCCATAGATGTAGCCGGAAAAACCACCTTAAATTCCGGGAATTCATTTTGCAATTGGGAAAATCTTTGGCAGAAAATCAGATTAAGGCAGATTAGAAGTACCACATCCACTTATCTATACAGCAATTCGACCAGTAATCATCATTAAATATTGATTGACATATTAGAATATACATTCTAATATAAAGTCACATATGGGAAGGAATGCACAATTCAAAAATGATCAGTTTGTAGATGCAGCATTGAAGATCGCTGCGGATTATGGTCCTGCGGCAGTGACCATTGCTGCTGTCGCTGGGGAAGTGGGCGCACCGGTTGGATCGGTCTATCACCGTTTCCTGTCGCGGGATGTACTCCTGGCCGAGGTGTGGCTCAGGGTCGTTGTGTCATTTCAGGAGGCGTTTCTTGCGGCTCTGGAGAAAGGCGACGGGCTTGAGGCTGCCATGCACACGCCGCGCTGGGTTCGTCAGCACTCTGTTGAGGCCCGTATCCTTCTTCTCTACCGACGGGAGGAACTGGTGGCAGGTGCCTGGCCGGAAGAGTTCAAGGAAAGGGTGCTTGCGATCAAACGCCAGCTGAATGGCGGCATCCGCAGTTACGCGGCGCGGATTTTCGGCAAGGCCGGACAGGAGGAGATAAACCGGACGGTCTTTGCGCTTATCGACGTGCCTTATGCCGCTGTACTTCGTTATATACGGCTGGGGAAGAAGCCACCCCGGCCGGTCGACGGCTATATAATGCAAACCTATTTTACCATCATGAGGATGGAGAAATGAAGATATTCAACAAGCATGACAGAATTATCCCTGCAACGCAGGACGCCGTGGGCCAGGTTATTGACAGTCTCTCCGGCCCTGATGATGCCTTATGGCCGTGGGAAAAATGGCCGCCGATGATACTGGATTCCGTCCTGGGAGTGGGGGCGTCCGGAGGTCATGGACCGGTCAGGTACCAGATGTCCGAATACCTGCCGGGGCGCAGAGCTGCATTTCAGTTTGATGAGGCAGGTCTGCTGGAGGGCGTGGACGGCCACCATTATTTTGAAGTTATATCCAGGCGCAAATATGTCATCATCCGCCATGTTCTGGACGGTGACTGCAATTTCGGTACGTGGTTGAAATGGACCTTTCTTGTCGAGCCTCTGCACGATACGGTGATTGAAGATGCTTTCGATAAAGTTGAGAGCAAGTTCAGAGGTGTAACCGTGAGACGCTCATACTGGAGTCCATGGGTTCGATTTCTTCGCTGGATGAGAGCCAGGCAGCGGCGTCGTCTGGAGGCTGCGGGGGGATAGCAACCAGTAAGTTCTTTGCCTGCAGAGACCGTTCAGGCGGCACATAATTCGCAGGCCGTTCCTCATGACATGTAATTCAGTCGCCAGATTCGATACATAAAAAAAGTAGACTCTATCCAGCCATGTGGAACAAAAAAATGCTTTACAATATTGCCTCACACGCTCTTACGCAAGGGAGAGATGGTAAATTCCGCTGCCAGTTTGATCGGGAGGTCCTCTCTCATTTTGATAATTATGATTTGCGACCCTGCCTTCGGGATATACAATGTTCCTCTCTTGTCATCCGCGGTAAAGAAAGCCACCCACCCTTTCCACACCGATAACCCAACTGAATCCGGCAGCGAGCGCAAACACCTTCGCTTGCTGCGGAGTAAGCGAGCGAATGGGTAACATTATTATTCCTTATGGATCGAAGATTCTCCGCAGTTTACTGCGGAGAGCTTCAATTTTTGCGGGTAATATTTAATTTTTTGGGTGAACCGTTTATCCGTTATCAATGATCACCATACGCTCAGTTCTTCTTGTTATCAGCAATCAGATCTATATTGAAAGTTATAATCCTTTCTTCACGCAATCCGCACTTTCAAAATGTATTCGTGCTCATCCATCATCCACAATTTTTAAAAAGAGCATAAGTGTTGAGATAAACCTTGACAATCATCAGCCTTGCCTATAATTTTATAAATAATAAAAGGAGTTATGCATCCTGTTATAACGTGTGACCCATCCACCTCGGTTCAACAGGTATATCTCTCCTCCGCTTGTTTCCAAAAATTTAGATCCTCATGATGACCATTTCCTCACTCCATGTTTAAGACTTGACGTAATCCGTCTCCAGCATCAGGCAGAGGGGCGGTTCATTTTCCATTCTTTCGCTAACGCTTTGGGATGAAAGCAATAACAGATACGTCATTGAAAGGAGAAGGACTATGGACGAAAAAAGAAAGTTTGAAAGATTCAATATCAACGTTCCTGCCAGGCTTGAAATTATAACTCAAGAGGGACAAAAAGAAAAATATGACCTTGAAACCTGTAATTTGTCGGCAGAGGGCGTATACCTCAAATTTGGTAGACCACTGCTGGAAGGTTCTCAGGTTAATAATGAGATATTTCTTACTTTCGAAGAACTGAAGACTCCTGCAAATCCCAATGGCACACTTATTATCGCCACTACTGGCCGTGTTCTGAGATCCGAACCTGAGGGAACGGCAATTCGTTTCAATAAGGACTATGATATTATGACATGTTTGGATTTCATTCAGAAGGAAAAATAAACTTTCAACATCTTCTTCTCGTAATCGTTGATACAAAAACATGCCTCAAGGTGAACATTAGGTAGGTGTAATATTGTTTACTCAATCCAGTTTATTCTTACAATGTTTCAACTCATAATCTTTATTCCCTTAAATGAAAAAAGGCAGAGCTAATCGCCCTGCCTTTCTGCTGAGAGTTAAAAATTAGTTTACTCTTTAAACTTCCTCTTCGCTCCTGCAACCCAAATTAAACCAAGACCAAGAAGAAGCATGGTGGTGGTTTCTGGGGTCATGGCATGTGTTATCAAGTTAAGACCTACTGGTTCATTGCCAACCTAAAAATCAGAATGGCTTTTCCAGCGCCTGCCAAAGTTCAGAAATTAATAAGGGCCTTGGCAAATATAAGTCAGCCTTTAAATCCATATCTTGATTCTGGTTACGTGAATCTTTAATGTCGATTATGAAGACAGAAGAAGATTTTAACTGAATATGCTGGTCNNGATTAAGTTCTTTATANCCACCATTGGTNAGAACAACGTCATACTGGTCGTTCGAGAGCATAGTAATAATCTCAGGGCCATCTTTTGCAAANCCTGCTTTGTAACCTCGATTTACTATGACCTTCAACAAGAACTCCGGTGTGTCCGGCCTATCATCGTGAATCAGGACCTTTGTCGAGAGNAACATATGCGTTTCCTCCTAAATTTGGGTTACTGCTACGAAATGCTCTGCTTGTAAAGCTTCTTAACCTTTGTAAACAGGTGAATGCACGTTATGTGGACAGTATTCTTTACCAATTGAAAATATATTTCAAGAGTGAAAGATTTTTACGAGTAGAGGAATTTTACAGTGAAAAAATATTGGATAGAACCTGATCTTTTATGATCAGAAGAGGACACGTGCCAAAATATTTTTTCAAACGCTAATCCTTATTGATTGTAAGCGATAAGCTACGTCAAAGATGGGATATCCAAATCTTCAAGTGGTAATAATTGAAATGTAATGCCGGCTTTTATACCGAGTTTCAAGAAATAAATTCCGGGAATTCATTTTGCAATTGGATAAATCTTCAATACCAGAAAAATAAAATATAGGATTCTGTATTGTGGCGCCCACTGAAAAAAACAACCCTCTGTATTCGACATCAAAAGAAACTGTTCTACTCGACTCGAGGAAGTTCCATTAACAATTAAAGATTTAATAATTTCATGTCGATAATAATAACCGAAGATTTCAGAAGGGCTGGTTGCACGATAAGAAAACAGGATAAACGATTAGATCATCTGGCAAATGGTTCTTCTGAATATCGTTCTGTGGTCTTTTGCATTATGAGGTAGACCACCGGGTAGGCCTCTGGTGCATTTTGTACATTCTTAAAAGCCAATTCTCGCAAAAAAGGAGGAGAAACAGGAAATGAAGAAAGCATCTACGAAAAAACAGAAACCAACTGCCAAGAAAACCGTAAAAAAAGTGACGGCCAAAACTAAAAAAGTTGTTGCGAAAAAAACCAAGAAAAAAGCGGCTCCCAAAAGCCCGAAAAAGGCTGCAAAAAAGAGTGTTAAAAAAGCAACTGCCAAAAGCAAAAAAAAACCAGCGGAAAAGAAAGCCGTAAAGAAGGCAGCTCCCGAGAGCCCAAAGTCTGTAGCGTATAAGACCGCGATAACGCCGGTATTTGAGATACCAAGCTGGGTTATCCCGACGAGCGAACCGCCCCAACCACGAATCCAAATCTTGTAAAGAGCATCCTCAGCGGAAGCGCGAATCAATGCCTTTAAGTGTTCACCAAGACGTTAAAGTATACGACAAAGAGCGGGAACTAATTGGGGACGGACACTAATTCTTAATATTAGCCAATCTTAATGGTTTCTGCCGGTTCCTTTTTTATTAGGTGGCAATAACCGATCATCCGGTAAAAGCAGATAGAGTAAAGCGAGGCCGTAACGCTGCACAGCAGCAAGTCAAAAACATAATGACTCATCCCCCCGTCTCCACAGCTGGTGTCATCGGCAGAGATGGTAGGTTCATTGCCAATGACAACGGGACAGTTCTGGACAGGGAAACGGGCCTCATGTGGGCGTCAAAGGACAATGGCTCGAACATTGACTGGAACGGCGCAAAGAGTTATTGCGAGAATTATCGCGGGGGCGGGTACACGGACTGGCGGATGCCTACACAGGATGAACTCGCGGGGTTGTTTGATTCGAACAAAAAGAATCGCCATGGGTATCATGTTATTGATTAAATAGAAATAACCGAGTGCTGCCCATGGGCAGCAGAGACCCGCGGCAGCTCGGCTGCTGTCTTCACTTTCTACGACGGCGGCTCTCCGAACTGGGTTTCAGTTTATACATTCGACGGCTTCCGGGCTCTTCCGGTGCGTTCTGGCAAATAAGTTATAATATCAGACCCTGAATTCATTGCTGAACTTGGTAAATACGCAAATCCAGTGATAAGAAAGAAGCGGCGGGAAATTATCAGTCATTGAGAACACCCATAATTACGGGGACACCATACTCAATTATCTCTTGTGTGCTGCGGTGATTCAGCCTGGAATTAAGTATGGTACCCCCCGAATTTCTCCTGAATCTCATAACGGCTTTCCGGTGATGTCCACATCTCATACAGCGCGGCAATACTGCCTTGATTTCACCTACCAGCTTTTCTCGCCAGTCTCGCCTTTATTCAAGATATCGTACGAAAGAAAAGGATTTTTTTTTGAAGATGAGGGTTATATTTTCCTGAACTAGCACACGGCGGCCTGCTTCAAAAGATCCTAGCTGTGAGCCGGCAAGATTCACCAGTCTGCCGTCGTCAAGAACGACCATGTATGCTTTACCGGCGGTTTCACCTAACCGAGCCTGTTCACTTTCTCTTGAAATGCCCGGGATCGGTTGCCCGACTGGCCGTGGAGGATCAAACACGAAGGCATAAAACAACAACACTATCACGATAATGACGGGCAGCCATACAAAAAGGAAACGGCGTCCATGTCTTCTTTCGGAATCCCGATGTTTTGAAGGACCCTTGCCTTTACTTCCCTGTTTTTGCTGCTGACTCACACTTTACCCCTATACAACTTTTCCTTGATAGCTTGTAAGACCAAACTTATCAGACTGTTACCGGTCATGTCAAGCAATTCACCTGATTAACCTTATACACCACATACAGGGGTCCTTTCTTCTTGACACGCAAGAACACTTTTTCCTATACTTGAAATATCCCAGAGCACGTTCCTATCAAAATTCAGTTGGGAATTTTTTTTGATTCCGTTCTCGTTCAATTTTTTCCTTCTCGCTTATTCTTAAAGCATTTGTCTATTCTGGAGGTTTCCATGACTTGGCAAAAGAACCCGTTCCTCATGCAATGAGCGTGTGTAGTGAAATTTAGGAAGGAGTGACACGATATTATGCAAAACTTCGTATTCGAGAATCCTACCCGGATTATTTTCGGCCAGGGAATGATCGCCCGTATAGGCAGTGAAGTCAGTCGATGTGGTACCAAAGCGCTTTTTGTCTATGGCCAGGGCAGTATCAAAAGACACGGGATATATAATCAGGTGATCTCATCTCTCAATGAGGCAAACATTTCCGTCGTGGAATTTCCCGGTGCTAAATCAAATCCCGTTCTCTCCCATGTTCTCAAGGGGATAGAGCTCGCCCGGCGCGAAAATGTTGACGTCATACTTGCTGTAGGAGGAGGCAGTGTGATCGATACAGCAAAGACGATCGCTGTGGGAGTAAAGGCAGATCCCCGTGAAGATCTCTGGGAGTTTTTCACCTTCAAGAAAAAGATACGAGGCGCTATTCCCATTTTTACAGTTGTTACCGTGTCCGCCAGCGCCTCGGAAATGAATTCCACAGCTGTCATTACAAAGGAGGAAGGCGCACAGAAACTCATCATCGTCTCTCCCTTTATACAGCCCAGGTCATCTGTCCTTGATCCCACCGTTCTGTATTCGCTTACCCCTGAGTATAGTGCCTACAGCGCAGTAGACATCATTACGCATATGGTGGAAGGATATTTTAACAACAGGGAACCGGAGAGCCCGCTCCAGGACAGACTGGTTGAAGGGATAGTGAAAACCGTTATGGAAAGCACAAAAAGCGTTCTTAATGATCCTCAAAATTATAACGCCAGAGCCAACATGATGTGGTCGGCAACACTCGCATTCAACGGATTGACGACGGCAGGCATGGGTTTTGTCAGCTTTCCTGCTCACATGATGGGACATTCACTCAGTGCAATGTACGATATTGCACACGGCGCAGGCCTGAGCATAACACTTCCCGGCTGGATGATCTATGCCATGCCCAAAAACCCATCGAAATTTGCCCGATTGGGAAGAGAGATTTTTCATATCAAAGAAAAGGATGACCTGAAAGCGGCGGCGGAAGGGATCAATCATTTGAAACGCTGGTTCTCATCAATCGGCAGCCCCATAGCGCTGAAAGAGGTCAATGTATCGGAAGCTGAGATCGGCAGAATTGCAGAAAACGCATCTGCGACAGCCCTGGTGTGGGGAATGGAAGCCTATACGAAAGAGGTGATTTCGGAAATATTGCGCCTTTGCAAATGATGATGTAAGGCAAACGCACAAGGTTTCACAAAGGGAATTGTTCCAGGGTAGAAGGAGGGATTTTTATGAAGAGGTACGGGGATTTTATCACATCCGAGGAGGAACTGGCTTTTTTGACGACCATCCGCAATTATGTCGAAAAAGAAGTAATGCCGGTCCGCATACAATTGGATGATGACTATGCCGTGTTTGATAAGGTCTATGCCGGCCTGGTCAAGCTCGGCATCCAGAAACGGGCGTTCTCGCCAGAATACGGTGGCCTGGGAATTCGTTCGGGGCCTACGGTCTGCGCCATATCTGAAGAGATATCGAGAGGGGACAGCGGCCTTTCCCTGCACACCCTGATTATCCCATGGTGTCTGGCGGCTGCGATGGGCGCCCGCAACAAGTTCCTGATGGACAAATTCATTCCCATGTTCTGTGAAGACACGCCGCGTTGCGGCTGTATGGCCATTACCGAGCCGGCGGGAGGCTGCAATATTGAAGATGTAGCCGAACGCGCGCGTACTATTCGAACCACGGCCAAGCTTGAGGGAAATGAATGGGTCATCACTGGTCAAAAGATATGGCCCAGCGGCGCGAGCATTGCAGATGTCTATTGCGTTGTCTGTACCACCGATCCTGACCTGAAGGAAGAAGGGGTGGCTCTCATCTATGTCCCGAAGGATACTGCCGGGCTTTCCTTCGGCAAACCGGAAGAAAAGATGGGGATGAAAGTAACGGATGTGAATACAACCATCTACTTCGATAACGTAAGGGTGCCGAAGGAATGTCGAGCCGGAGGGCCCGGTGTTGACTGGCAACTATTCAGGGCCAACGTCGGCTGGGGTCGGCTCACGAGCGCTCCCATTTCGCTTGGAAACGCGCAAGCCGTTTTAGAGACCGTCATAGAGTTCAGCAAAACGAGGGCTTACGGGGGGAAACCCGTCCGGAATCATTCCCTGCAAGCGGCCATGATCGCTGACATGGCCATCGGCATAGAATCGGCCCGCGGCTTTTACCTCACTGTCGCGGCGATGTTCAATAACCGGAAGAGATTTGGAAACCCGGGAGAGGAATACCTCATGGCGCGTGCGAGTGCAGCCAAGGTGCATGCCTGCGATGTCACGGAAATGGTATGTAATAGAGGGATGGAGCTCATGGGCTCCTACGGCTATGCCCGGGAGTATCACGTGGAGAAATATTTGAGGGACAGCAAGATTATCCAGATATGGCTAGGTGGAGGGCAGCTGGCGAGACTTGACGTGGCCCAGAGCTACTATCCTTACGTGAGCAGTGGCAAGTAATATAGTAATGAGGAGGAAAAGAAAATGGCAATGAAAACCCCTGAACAATATGAGGAGAGTCTTCGGAAACTCAATCTTAAAGTATACTTAATGGGCGAGTTGGTAAAAAACCCTGTAGATCATCCCATCATCCGGCCGTCGATGAATTCGGTGAAGATGACTTACGCCCTTGCTCAGGACCCTCAACATGAAGATTTGATGACGGCGACATCGCACCTGACGGGACAAAAGATCAACCGGTTCTGCCATATCCACCAAAATACCGACGATTTGATCAAGAAGGTGAAGATGCAGCGGCTGATGGGACAAAAGACGGGAGCCTGCTTTCAGCGCTGCGTCGGAATGGACGCCATCAATGCCATGGACAGCGTCACCTTCGAAATGGATAAGAAATTAGGCACCGGATATCGAGACCGCTTTATCAAGTTTTTGTTTATGATGCAGGAAGAAGACCTGACGGTGGATGGCGCGATGACCGATCCAAAGGGAGACCGTAGTCTCTCACCCGGCAGGCAGGCCGATCCGGACCTTTATACACGCGTGGTGGAAAAGAGAAAGGACGGAATCGTTGTCCGGGGTGCGAAGGCCCACCAGACCGGGGCCGTGAATTCCCACTGGATTCTTGTCATGCCGACGATCACGATGACGGAAGAGGACAGCGACTATGCTCTTTCTTTTGTGGCGCCCGCCGACGCCGCGGGAATCTTCTATATTTACGGACGCCAGTCGTGCGACACCCGAAAACTTGAGGGAGGCGAGATCGATGTAGGCAATCCGCAGTTTGGCGGTCATGAGGCGCTAATGGTTTTTGATAATCTGTTCGTTCCCTGGGAGAACGTCCTTATGTGCGGCGAGTATGAATTCACCGGCGCCCTTATAGAGCGTTTTGCCGGTTACCACCGCCAGAGCTATGGCGGCTGCAAAGTCGGTGTCGGAGATGTGCTGATCGGCGCGGCGGCTCTGGCTGCTGATTACAACGGCGTTTCCAGGGCATCCCATGTCCGGGACAAGCTGATCGAAATGATTCACCTCAACGAAACATTATATGCCTGCGGTATTGCCTGTTCGTCGCAAGGTCATAAGACCGCATCCGGAAACTATCTCATTGATTTGCTTCTGGCCAACGTATGCAAGCAGAACGTGACTCGCCTTCCATATGAAATTGCGAGACTGGCAGAGGACATAGCGGGAGGACTCATGGTCACAATGGCATCGGAAAAGGATTTACGCCACCCTGAAATCGGCAAGGTCGTGGAGAAATATTTGAAAGGAGTGGCGTCTGTGCCAACGGAGCATCGCTGCCGCGTTCTGCGCCTGATTGAAAACATCACGCTGGGAACAGCGGCCGTCGGTTACCGGACGGAATCCATGCATGGCGCCGGATCGCCGCAGGCTCAGAGGATTATGATCTCACGCCAGGGCAACTTGGAACAGAAGAAGGCTCTTGCAAAGGACGTTGTGGGAATCAAAGATTGAAACTTTCGCTTAAATGGGTTTGATAGGCATCAAATACTGCGGGGGATGTAACCCCCAGATCAATCGTTCCGGATTGGTTCAGGAGATTGAAAAGCTTCTTCCGCCGGACTGCAGACTCGTGACTGACCACACAATGAATCGATGGGAAGCGGCGATTCTTGTTTGCGGATGTCCGATTGCTTGTGCGGATCGGCCTGCCGTGAGGAGCATGGCGTGGCAATGGATTCACGTGGGGGGGGCGACGGTCGATTTCGAGTCGGTACCGAGGGACAGGATGGCGGATGTGATCGTGAGAAGAATACAGGCGCTGAAGCTGGAGTAGAAAGGAAGTTACTTCCTGTTGCTTATAGCGAAGGTATCCGTTGCCGATTGCGATTTACGTGTCGATCACAGTAGGGAGGTATCATCTTTTCAATGCATGAGAGTCTTCAACCTTTGATTCAACATGGTTACGCCCTTCTCTTCCTCTGGGTCTTTGCAGAGAGGATCGGTATTCCCATTCCTGCAACCCTTCCCCTGATCGGCGCGGGCATTCTCGCCGAGATGGAATATATGCAGTTTGCCCCCGCGGTTTTACTGGCGTTCCTGGCCGTCATGTTGGCGGATTTCTCCTGGTTTTTTCTGGGTAGGTATAGGGGCAGTCAGATTCTCATGATCCTCTGCAGGATCAGCCTTGAACCGGATGCCTGTGTCAGGAAGACGAAGAATATCTTTGCAAAACACGGCCCCGCTTCCCTGCTGTTTGCGAAGTTTGTTCCGGGGCTCAGCAATTTGATGGTTCCCCTCATCGGTATTATACACATGCCTCCCTATAAGTTTGTCGCCTTCGACGGTATCGGCTCATTACTCTGGGTGGGAGCCTTCATAGGTGTCGGGTACTTCTTCAGTAGGGAAATAGAAATATTTGCACAGACAACGCCTCCTCCGCGGTATGTTTGCAGAACGCATCACCCCGGAGGAACTCAAGCAGAAGATGGATGCAGGCGAGGAGATTGCCGTCGTTGATGTTCGGCACCCCCTCGAGTTCGAGGCGGACCCTTTTATGATTCCCGGCGCCATTTACTTTCCTCTTGAGAAGATTGAGCAGTTCTCCGCTGTTCCTACGGACAAAGAAATGGTTACATACTGCGCCTGACCGAATGATATCTCCGGTGCCCGTGCGGCACTATTACTCAGGAAGCAGGGATTTACCCATGTCAGGCCTCTCTCCGGAGGATTCAGGGGCTGGCGGGAAATGAATTACCCCGTAGAGGATTTGACAGGCCGTCGGAACCCCTAAAACAACGGAGCAACTAAAAATTGTTAAACTATGGTATCAGGGAGGAGTGAATTATGAGAAGCAAAATATTTATTATCGGGAGTATTTTGATAGTTGGTTTGATTATGACATTTTCAGATTCATTTGCCGAAAAGGAAATGAAAATGAAAGATGCGATTACTGTTATTCACAGCCGTAAAAGTGTGAGGAACTTTACGGGGCAAACAGTCAGCAGGGATTTGCTGGATAAAATAGTCAGGGCGGGCATGGCAGCCCCCTCCGCGGTCAACAGGCAGCCCTGGTCATTCGTTGTCGTAACGTACAGGCAGACGCTCGATATGTTGAATGAAGGGTTGCCGTACGCAAAGATGTTAGGAAAGGCGGGCGCTGCGATCGTAGTGTGCGCTATACCGGAGAAGGCATATGACGGAAGCAAGGAGTTTGCGATTATAGACAGCACCCTGGCCGGTGAAAATATTCTGCTGGCCGCGGAGGCATTAGGACTGGGTGCGGTATGGACTGCGGTATATCCCGATAATGACAGGATGAATGTTGTACGTAGAGTTTTAGGTATCCCCGGTAACATTATCCCGTTGAATGTCATTCCCATCGGGTACCCTGTGGGAACCGACAAACCAAAAAACAAATATAAGCCGGAAAATGTCCACTGGGAGAAGTGGTAGGGGGAGATGGATCGCAGGCGGTGCGGCTCACTTCTTAGTTGTGCAGTTGCATCCATACGCGTCACTTTGCCACTGTTATTGGAAAGGGGAGTAGAGAATGTCCGACAGCATGTTCCCGATCATATTAGCACACGGTATTGCGAGGTTCGATATTCTTCGGGAGATTTTTCTTAACAAATTAGGAATACCGGAAAACGAACGTGGTGACAGTCTTCACTACTTTAAAGGAATCAAGAGTCATCTTGAAGCCAATGGTTTTAAGGCTTATCGCTCAAAGGTGGACTTTGCCGGGTCTGTAGATTTAAGAGCTGAAGAACTGAGTAAGAACATCAATCATGTATTGGAGGAAACCGGTTCCGATAAGGTTCATATCATAGCCCACAGCATGGGCGGCCTGGATGCGCGTCACATGATCGTTGACTATGATATGGCTGATAAAGTTGCGTCCCTCACAACTATCGGCACTCCCCACCTGGGTACCTCCTTCGCTGACTTCGGAATCAACCATGGCGGTCAACTTGTTATTGATGGTCTTAGGTCGATCATAAACCTTGAAGGATTCGAGGATTTGACAACATCAGCCTGTGAGAGTTTTAACCTTCGCGCACGAGACAAAGAAGCGAGCAATAGTGTCGTCTATCGGACGTACGCAAGTGCCGAAGACCGCAATCGGGTATTCCTGCCGCTGCAACCATCCTGGCTTATCATCAGCAAGAATGAAGGTGAAAACGACGGCTTAGTATCAGTGAAATCCCAACACTGGGCAAGTGAAGTTGTTGGGAATGACGGAATTCGGAAGGCAATAGAACAATTACGGTTCCCAATACCTGCCGATCACCTGAATGAAGTTGGATGGTGGGATCCGCAGGAGACCAATCCTCTTTCGCTTTTATTGAATGCAGGGAAACAGGCAAAGGAGTATGAAGATAAGATAAAGGGCATTTACTTGGAAATGGCGAAGAGTTTGCGGTGATTCATCTCAGCAACAAAATAATTTTTATTTAGGGGGCATGCGCATGGCCCGGAAATACAGCCTGGATGATAATGCTGCTTCGGGCCCGATAATGTGGAATCCGAGAATCTTTTCTGTTCTAATGCTCCAATTTAATATTACTAGGCCGTTTTCTCCCACAATAATACTGGAATTTGCCCCGTATTTATCACCATATAATTAAGTATTGCATTTTCATTGGATTTTATTTATTAACTTATGAGAATTTGTTTAATTTCGGAAATTATTAACAAAAATATTCGTCCTAAAAGCAGGTGCAGATTATTACTGAGAATGGCAATGTCGCGGCTTAGGTAGTCATTAATGTAAGCATGGCTAAAAGGGCCTGACGAGCCGAAGTCTTTTGCAGACAGAAACGAGCACG
>PDVH01000100.1_pt1 | contig 23208 bp, 22 predicted proteins | sample 1369781 | NCBI WGS metagenome assembly PDVH01 (sample SAMN07795378, study PRJNA414565) | Alkali sediment metagenome, whole genome shotgun sequencing project. | isolation source: glacial lake sediment | place: Bosnia and Herzegovina: Donje Bare Lake | collected 2016-06
TTCACATTGGATACCCTCAGTGCCGTCAAGTTTTATCGGGTAGCCTATTACAATTTTCTCCACAACATAAGCCTTTATAATTCTGGCGATCTCTTCAAGATCCTGTCTTCTATTTTTTCTAGTGATGGTGGCAAGACCCTGGGCAGTTATTCCCAACTCATCACAAACCGCGACCCCAATCCTTTTGCTGCCATAATCAAGACCAAGTATACGCATGAAAATCATAATCCTTTTAAATCGTTCTTTCTATCAAGTTTAGTCTAAACTTTTCAAGAAAAAAGTGCATCAATTTAGCATATCATATACACTAACAAATCGGCTAAATTTCAAAGAAGATGGGATTTTATGTTGTTAAACAACCGTTAGTTTGTTATTTAGATTTCATGAAACACATAGTCATTGGTACAGCCGGCCATGTTGATCATGGGAAAACAGCCCTTATCAAGGCCATCAGCGGTATTGATACGGACAGGCTCAAAGAGGAGAAGGAGAGGGGGATCAGCATTGAGCTTGGCTTCGCCTCTTTGACCTTACCGAACGGTCAGACTTTTGGCATAGTTGACGTTCCCGGTCATGAAAGATTCATAAAAAATATGGTGTCCGGAGCTGCCGGGATTGATATGGTGATTCTTGTAATAGCAGCAGATGAGGGTGTTATGCCCCAGACCCGGGAACATCTCAATATATGCTCGCTCTTAGGAATTACAAAGGGTATAGTTGCCCTCACAAAGATTGACATGGTAGATAAGGAGTGGCTCGATCTTGTGACCGATGATATTCATAAATATTTAAAGGGAACGTTTCTTGGAACATCTCCTTTAGTTCCGGTTTCTTCATTGACAGGTGCAGGCATTAAAGACTTACTGGGTGCACTGGATAGTGCAGCATCAGAAATAGAAAGAGAATCGGATGCGGGCCTTTTCCGGTTGCCTGTCGACAGGGTGTTTACCATGAAAGGATTCGGGACGGTCGTTACGGGGACCCTGGTTTCCGGAGATATAAGACTGGGCGAAGATGTGGAGATACTGCCACAGGGAGTCACCGCAAAGATTCGGGGCATTCAAATCCATAATCAGAGTGCAACGATTGCTGAGGTGGGACAAAGAACTGCCATAAATCTGCAGGGGGTCGAAAAGGCTACTATAGTGAGAGGAGATGTCCTTACCAGGGCTCAAACGCTCAAGCCAACAAGTCGCCTCGATCTGTACATTGAATATTTATCAAATAATACCAAACCATTAAAGAACAGGAGTCTGGCACGGTTTCATGTTGGGACTAATGAAGTCATAGGTAGAATGATACTCCTCGATCGTGAAGAGATGGAGCCCGGGAGTAAAGGCTATGCACAGATTATTCTTGCATCTCCCATTGCTGCAATGGCGAGAGACAGGTTTGTCATCAGGAGCTACTCGCCTGTTACGACAATTGGAGGAGGGCTAATTATCGACCCTCTTCCTGCCAGAAAACATAAAAGGAATTCTGAAAAGATACTGCATGAATTTGCTCTGCTCCATAGTGGTACTGATTCAGAAAGAGTTGCAGTCATTATTGAGCGGTCTGGTATTGAGGGCATTGACATCCTTCATCTCGTGATAAGGACGGGAATTCATCAAAATCTCCTTAAGAGCATGATCAGACCGATGCATTCAAAAGGACAGGCTGTTATCATAGACGTTGATGAATCGAAGGTTATATCTTTTCCAGTTTATCAGAATCTACAGAGGCAGATTCTTCTTGAAATGCAGGAATACCACGATAGATATCCTCTGAAGGAGGGTATATCAAAAGGAGAGTTGAGGAATATAATAGGGCAATTAATCAGTCCAAGGCTTTTCAATATGGCTGTCAGAGATCTTGAAAATAAGGAGAAAATAGTTATTGATAGGGAAAATCTTCGCATCTCGGGGCATGCGGTCGATTTGAAGGGAGAATTGGAAGATCTTCATGTCGAAATATCCGGAATCTATACTGGGGCAGGGCTTACCCCTCCTACTGTAAAGGAACTCATGGAAAAATATGCAGACCGGAAGAACCTGGCTGAAAGCGTCATTAATGTAATGCTAAAGGAAGGTTCTTTGATAAAAATTAATGAAGACCTTTACTTTCACAGAGAAGTATTACTCAGACTCAGAGAAAATTATAAAAACCTCCTTTTGAGAGACGGCAAGGCGACACCGGCAAGCTTTAAAGAATTGACGGGTCTTTCGAGGAAATTCATCATACCATTGATGGAATACTTTGATATGACAAAGCTCACCATCAGAGCGGGTGATCATCGTATCTTGAGAGAAAAATAAGTAAATAGCAATAAAGAAAAGGCGGATTTATTTATGAAAATGAAAACTATCTATATCAAGGATATAAAGCCTGGGGAGAAAATCAAAGATTCATTTCTTGTTACGGAAAAAAACATGGCTTTCTCTCAGAAGGGAGCTCCGTATCTGAATATTCGTCTTAAGGATAAAACAGGGGAGGTTGACGGCAAAATCTGGGAAAATGCGGTTGAGTGGGATAAACAGTTTAACAAGGGAGATATAATCCAGGCTAATGGGGGAGCTGTCAGTTTTAAAAGTACCGTTCAACTTTCCATAACGGGTCTCAGGAAAGTCGATGAGGCTGACATCGATCTGGCCGAATATTTACCAGTTGCCAAAGGGGATATCGATGTGATGTTCGCGGATCTCATGGCGTTTGTCGAGCAAATCGAAACCCCATGCCTGAGGGTATTGCTGCACTTATTTTTCAACGACGAGAAGATAGCAGCCCTGTTTAAAAAGGCCCCTGCTGCGAAAGGGTTTCATCATGTTTATATTGGTGGTCTCCTCGAACATACCCTCTCTGTGATACGCCTGCTTGATCAGATGACTAACCACTACCAGGGTATCAACAGGGACATACTAATAACCGGCGGGATTCTCCATGACATAGGGAAGATTTATGAATACTCTTATGACAGCATCTTTGATTATAGCGATCAGGGCAGGCTGATCGGGCACATTGTGATTGGTATAGAGATGCTGGATGCCAAGATTGCCGCATTAGGAGACTTTCCGGAGCGGTTGGCCATGGAGCTCCGCCATCTCATTCTGAGCCATCATGGCACTCAGGAATTTGGATCACCGAAACGTCCGAAGACACTTGAAGCATTGATCGTACATTTTATTGATGATCTAGATGCAAAGGTTAACGCCTTCCAGGAATTCATCGAAGAATCCAGGGATGTTGATTCAGCCTGGACTCCTTTCCACAAATTATTTGAAAGGTTTATTTACAAAGGTTAAGAAAACTGAAAGGCTTCTGCATAACGTAAGATTCTGTCAGTGATTTTGATATCTGACCATTCAAAGCAGATGTATTAAATTTGCCGGTTCTTTTGCATCACATTCTTCCGCTCCTTCTCGGGAAGCAAGCATCCGGTCAGACAATTACCTACACAGTTGCCGTCGCAAGGCTCAGTGTGAATAGTGACACTGGTTTTGGGAAAGTGATCCTCAATGCTTCTGGATAACTCATCGGTGATGCGGTGAGAGTCTTCAACAGACATAAAAGGATCGACTTTAATATGGAAGTCAACGAAGCGGAAATTTCCGGCCTTCCGCGTACGCAATTGATGAAACCCGTGTATGACGGGCTGGTGCGTCACGATCAGATTGCGTATCCAGGATTCTTCTTCTGCCGGAAGTTTAACGTCCATCAAATCCTGGCCCGATTGAACTGTCAGTCTGTAAGCGGTTCCTAGAATCAAAACTGCAACTCCGATGGCAGCGACCGGGTCTAGCCAGTGGATATTGGGGTCAGGTATAATCTCGTGGCCTATCCAGATCAGGGCAAGGCTTACCATGACACCTGCGGAGGTGTATACATCGGTTCGCAAGTGCCAGGCATCAGCCTCCAGGGCTATGGAGTCAGTTTCTTTGGCCACTTTGAAAAGCATTGTGGATACTATTAAATTCACTACAGTGGAAATTAACATCACGCCGACACCCCAGCTCACAGATTCAATCGGTTGCGGGTTCAGAAGTTTTTTTATGGCCTCATAGATGATCCAGATGGCCGCCAGAAAAATCAGCACCGCCTCGATGGTACCGGAAATATTTTCAACTTTTCCATGACCAAATGGATGCCTGGTATCGGCAGGTATACCGGATGTCTTGACGGAGAATGTGGCAATTATAGCAGCCAGGAGGTCGACTCCGGAGTGGATTGCTTCAGACATTATCGATACTGAACCAATCATCAGCCCGACAGCGAGCTTCATGACCACAAGAGTAGTATTTGATAGCACGGAAAGCCGTGCAACATTTAATTTGCGTCTCTGCAAATCCATACAAGCGATTTCTTATAGATAGGTGGAGAAATTATGTTTCCTCTTCAATAACGAAACACTGCCGCTATCGGCGTATAGTCAGGCATTTTTTCTCGAGGAAGCGAAAAAACGTCGCCACCATTTAAGAAAGTCTGGATTGCGGAGAAATCTAAAAGGCCTTCGCAACCTGGTGCCATTTTATTGTGTAATTGCACTTCATTGCATTCCGGGTCAAAAAACCCCCATTGCTGGTGACCCGTGGTTATGAAGAGCAGCGCAATCCGGCCATGATATGCTGCCTGGACAATTTCTTTAATATCATTGGAAGTCAACCCTGTACCGGAAGATTGCCTATACTGGGCTATAGCATCATTTTCAGCCTTTTGGAAATATGGTCTCACAATCTCCAATGCCTGATTATGCAGATGCTCTGCACTTATCCCCTTGGGATTTCCGGTGATTCCTCCGTCCATAAGATGAGGATACGTATTCACTTCTCTGTAAATCGGGAATAGATAATCGACACCAGCAAGCACCAGGGGTATCCGTTCATCTTTTAGGAGGTCATGTAAGCCCCTATCGATCTGGCGGAAATATTTTGAAATGTCCTCCTTTACATCATAGAGTTCCGCTCCGCCCCCCGAAATCGTAGATCCGCGTTCACCGCCCATTGGCGCTCCTCTATGGAAGCGGATTTGCTTTTCCAGCTCATCATACTGAAGGGCCTCAGCAAGACTCTTGGGAATGGTTTCAAGTTCGATTTTTCTGATGTTCTGTTTTGTGCCTTCATAAAGACGGCTGCCCTTTTGACTGAGGGTCAAAATATAGAAGCGACCATCACCGCTTAATGCCGGCAGAAGAGGCTTAACATGAAAACGGTCAGCGACGACTATCAGTTCATCAAAATTTATCGGCAGACAGTAGTATCTAAATACATCGGCGGATAGAAATATGGCAAGGCCATCGCTCTGCTGTCGCCAGAAAATTACATTGCCTAAAAGTCCGGAAGCATGTTCAAGCAATGTCTTTGCCTCTGCGGGCCGGAGGCCGCTTGCCAGCAATTTTTCCTCAGCATCACGAAGCAAATTTCTGAGTCTGATTTGATTTTGCTGAATTTCAGCGCCTGTGCGATGAGTCGGCATAAACAATGAAATGCAAGGTCCTTTCTGCTTGTTCATTAAAGATTTTAGATCATCTTTCGATATTGATTTCATAGATACAATCTCCTTTGATACAGAAACTATTTTTCGTTATGACATACACTTGAATTTTTGATGATAAAACAAATGAGGTCTCGAGTTAACATGTCCATACCGCTCAGTCAAACATCATGGTTAAAATAATTCATACACGAATACTCTTGCGCATAAAAAATTGTTTCAAGCCGTCCTTTTCCTGCCGATTTCTTAACTCCTTACGTGTTCCGTTACATCCCGCATAGTATTAGGATAACCCATCTTGCCTCTTCGTAATATATAGCTTTTATTATCACCTATTCTGTATCATTATGCAATGTTTAAGAAATGTGCTGAGCATTTTCTCAAGCCCTGCTAAGACCTCTTTATAATTTCTATTCAGAGTTTTTTCCTCAAACAGCAGGTTATCCTGATAATTGAACATTTCCATAATAATTATAAAACAATGGACTAAATTCGTAACCGAAATCAATTAAATTTTGGAGTATTGTTTGTTTAGGCGAGGTCTTGTATATGCTCTTTTCATCGATTAAGTTATTCAATAATAATTTATTTTCCCATTTTTTTATATAAAGTATAATGCTAAAAGAAAGCAACATTTTATTTGAGATTTGATTTTCAAGCATTTATTAGTCATTAAGAAATTTTTAAGTTCTCATTTGTAATAAATGATGGTTTAATTTATTAATTTTATTATAGAAATCAACTTTTTAAAATCCCGTTTAAAGAATTTCTGAGACTATGGAATCGAGAAACCATACAACATCTATCAGTTCATGGGCAAGCGTATCACAGAAAGACTGGTTTAATTGGAAGTGGCAATATAATAACCGAATACAAACCATTACTCAATTGGCCGGATGCTTCAATGTGACTCCAGCGAAACTCAAAGAATGTAGAACCGTTGCCAAATATTATCCCTTTAGCATAACTCCGTATTATTTTTCTTTAATGAATGCAGCTGATGAAAATGATCCTATTCGTCTTCAGTGTTTTCCCGATCAGAAGGAGACCAATTTTTCACTTGGTGGTGTAACTGATCCCCTCGAAGAAGAACGGGACATGCCTGTTTCGGGCCTGGTGCATCGTTATCCCGATCGTTGTGTTGCAGTCATTACAAATATCTGTGCGACATACTGTCGGCATTGCAATCGCAAGCGAATGTGGAAGATTGATGCGATGGGATGTAATAAAGGATACCTCCAGCGCATGATCGATTATATTTCCCAAACATCGCATATTCGTGAAGTTATCGTTTCAGGTGGTGATCCTCTGACTATGAAGGAAAGCACCCTTGAGTGGTTTCTTGGATCTTTGCGTTCTATTCCCCATGTAGAGGTGTTGCGTATAGGAAGCCGTATCCCAGTGGTCATGCCAATGAGAATTACTCGACAACTATGTTCCATGTTGCGTAAATACCGTCCACTGTGGTTCAATACACAGTTCAATCACCCGAATGAGATTACTCCGGAGGCAGAACGTGCTTGTGAAATGCTACTGGAGGCAGGCGTTCCTGTCTCAAATCAATCTGTTTTGCTTAGGGGTATCAACGATAACTATGAAACGATGCGGAATCTGCTTTATGGACTTCAACGGATTTCCGTCAGACCTTATTACTTGTTCCATTGTGATCCGGTAAAAGGTACGGATCATTTTCGTACAGACATAATATCAGGAATACGTATCATGGAAAAATTATGGAGAAATATATCGGGTCTTTGTATACCACAGTATGTGTATGATGTTCCGGGGGGCAAAGGTAAATTTCCTCTTCATCCGTTTTCCTTGTTTTCTACAGAAAGACTTGAGACGGATGAACATTTTTTTGACAAGAGAGATGAAGTAAATTAAGGAACCGGAATCAGGATGAAAGGAGTGAATTTAACATGTATAGCGCAAGTGATTTGAAGAAGGGGTTAAGGATTAAGATTGACAACGAACCTTATATCGTTACCGAATTTAACTTTGTAAAACCCGGAAAAGGCCAGGCACTGTATCGTTCTAAATTGCGGAACATGATTACGGGAGCACAGTTTGAGCGAACATTCAGGTCGGCTGACACCTTTGATCCGGCGGATCTCCAGCAAAAAAAAATGCAGTACCTATATGAAGAAGAGGGAAAATACTGCTTCATGGATAATGAAAGTTACGAACAGTTTTTTCTCACTAAAAATCAAGTTGGGGAGGCAAATAATTTCTTGATCGATAATTTGGAAGTGGAAATTCTCTTTTTTGAGGATAAGCCTCTGGAAGTAAGTCTACCAAATTTTGTCGACCTGGTTGTAGTGAAAGCTGAGCCATGGGCCAAGGGCGATTCCGTATCGGGTAAAACAAAACCAGTGACCCTGCAAACAGGTTATCAAATTCAGGTTCCGCCTTTTGTAGAAGAAGGGGAGAAGATCAGAGTTGATACACGGAGTGGTGAATATCTCACAAGAGTCAAGGACTGAACTATTGATGGAAGATAGTCGGAACCTGTTAAAGCAATCAGATACCTTATGGACGCGCGCCAGAATGCTCCAGGCCATACGGGATTTTTTCATTAGTAGGGATTATCTGGAAGTAGAAACTCCCAATTTAATTCCGGCACCAATCCCGGAACAGCATATAGACGCGATTTCATGTAGCGATTGGTTTTTGCATACATCTCCTGAACTATATATGAAGCGACTGCTTGCAGCAGGTTATCCAAGGATATTTCAAATCTGCAAATGTTTTCGTGAAGGGGAACGAGGTTCATGTCATCTTCCTGAATTTACCATGTTGGAGTGGTATTGCCGGGGTATGGACTATCGTCTGTTGATGAAGGAGTGTGAAGACTTGATTATCTCAATAGCCGATAAACTTGGTCATGGAAATATGATTTACTACCAGGGCAAAGAAATAAGCTTGCAAAGGCCGTGGGAGAGTATATCGGTCAGGGAAACATTTACCCGCTATGCACCGCTTCCGATGGAAGAAGCTGTGAAAGAAAACAGCTTTGATGAGATGATGGTCTGCTATATCGAATCTCATCTGGGTTTTGAACAACCCACCTTTATCTATGACTATCCAGTATCAGGATCGGCCCTTGCAAAGGCCAAAAAAGAAGAGCCCGCCGTCGCTGAACGATTCGAGTTATACATAGGAGGGAAGGAGATAGCCAATGCATGTTCTGAACTTATTGATATGGATGAGCATCACATGCGCTTTAATAAGGTTCAGGAATATCGCCGTTCAATCGGCAAATCGGTTTATCCCATACCGCAGCGTTTTTTACAGGATAATATTGCCGTGCCGGAATCAGCAGGGATTGCCCTCGGTGTGGATAGATTAGCCATGATTTTTTGTGATTCGCCCATCATCGATAACGTTGTGGCTTTTACACCGGAACTTATGTAATGTTTTTTTACCATTCTTTGTTCTGTCTATTATGTCTTTCAGACGTTAATTTTTCTCGAGGACCCTCCTGCAAAGCCTTTATCCTAAATCTATTGACAAGACTGTTTTTTTCCATTACAGCTAATGACCTTGAAAAAAGTCACAAATTCAGTTAATAAAAGACAGCTTCGTAAAAAGTCCAGAGGCAAGTCGCCTCCTTCGACAGGCTCAGGATAGACTCATCCGGGGAATGAGGCGTATATATACATACACTGCATAGCCTGCCCCGTATTTTGATACAGGGTAAGGATGAAACGCAATACAGCATGTCGAATTCTTACAGAGCCGTTGCAGGTAATTCCGTTAATGATTGATTTAGGAGAAATAACGTGAAAGAGATATCTTCTGTTACTGGGAGCCTTGGGGGACATTTCCACGGGAGTATTCTTAACATGATCCTGGATGCGGGGTTGATGGTGAAATTTGTTCTGCTATTGCTCCTCTTTTTTTCTGTGGTTTCATGGGCTATAATTTTTATGAAATATAGAAGCATTAAAAAAGTGAAAAGGGAAAATGATATGTTTTTAGATATCTACATGAAGAGTAATAAGATCTCTGATATTTTTCCTGAAGCGAAAAAATACAAACACTCGTGTATTGCCGAAGTGTTTCAGGCCGGCTACGCGGAACTGGTCAAGATAACCAAGGCTATTAGGGGGTCAACTTCAGCTAAAGAAACAGATGAATCATCTCTGCCTCAACTGGAGATGAAGGGTATAGATAATGTGGAGAGAGCCTTAAATAGGGCATGCAGCTCTGAGGCAACAAAACTTGAAAGCACTCTCGGATTCCTGGCAACAACAGGAAGTGCATCACCATTTATCGGCTTGTTTGGAACAGTCTGGGGTATCATGGATACATTCAGGGGCATAGGTACAAGAGGCTCAGCAACCCTTGCAGTTGTAGCACCAGGCATTTCAGAGGCACTTATTGCTACGGCCGCAGGTCTTGCTGCTGCCATACCGGCCGTTATTTTTTATAACTATTACCTCAATACGATCAAGAATATCTCCACGGAAATGGATAACTTTGCTTCCGAGGTATTAAATATAATTGAACGATATTATGTGAAAAAGTAGAGCATTTATGAGATCCGGAAGAAAACGTAATAATGAAAGCAAGCTTTTAGCCGATATCAACGTCACCCCTCTTGTCGATGTCGTTCTGGTCTTATTGATAATATTTATGGTAACAGCCCCCATGCTTCAGATGGGTATAGATGTAAATCTTCCCCGGGTTAAGTCTAAGAGTATAGATGTGACGGAGGAAAAACTTATATTGACGATTAACAGTGGAAAAGAGATATATATAAACAAGAATAAGACCGCTATTACTGAGCTCGGTGCAAAACTGGAAAGTATATTTGCCAATAGGATCGATAGAGAAGTTTTTATGCGGGCTGACAAGAATGTTCCTTATGGGTTTGTGGTTGAAGTGATGTCCGAAGTTAGAAAAGCCGGTGTTGATAGATTGGGGATGATCACAGAACCACCAAATGAATTAAAATGACATATCCAGGATGATAAAGGATGATAAAGGGGCTAGATGGCGATGATATCAGCTTCAATAGGATGATTTTTATATCTCTATTAATTCATACCATTGTGCTGACTATCATTTTCTTTTCACCTTCGCTTCCCTCTCCAAGCTGGACCTTCGGTCCCGTTTATTCCGTAAATCTAATTGGTTCCTCTGAATTTTTTCAGGCGCAAAAAACGACAACAGCATTTTCGAGATCAATCAATGAAACAATTCCCAATGATCACTCTTCCATTTTGAAAAAGCATACTGATACCATTTCATCTGTCCCGATTAAAAGAATTGATGTTAAAAAAAAGCAGATCGGTAATGTTTATAGAGCAATCGATGATATTAGAAAAAAGGTCGGTTCTTCGGCAAGCGCGCCGAATTCGCAAGCACCATCAGGCCGGACGGAGAATGCGGAATCTGGCGGAGATATGAACGCATATTACACCTCAATCTGGTCCAGGATCAAGGGGAAATGGGCGTTACCTCAGGCTATATTACCAAAGGCAAATATCGAAGCTATTATCCAGGCGAGGATACTGAGGAATGGTGCTGTGGTAGATCTTAGTTTTGAGAAACATTCGGGTAATCGATATTTTGATGATTCAGCAATGAAGGCTATAAAAAAAGCAAGTCCTTTTCCTCCTCTGCCACAAGGGATTAAAGACAACAGCATCGCGGTGGGCATCAGGTTCCATTCGTCGGAATTCAGATAAAGCAATTTGAAGCACTGTAAATAAAGGGTTTGTTATTTCAATTATGAACAACGATAGAATCAGCAGACGTTTTTTAAAATTGATTGTGTGCTTGGTGTATATATTACTCATTCTCTGCGCGGCCTTCAGTGCCTTTGGCAAGGTGTATATAGACATCAATTCTCCAGCTTTTCAAAAATTCCCCATTGCCATCACAGATTTTAATAGAGCGGGTGAAGAGGATCGCCAGCTGGACCTCTCAATCTGGTTTTCAGATAACCTGGCAAAATATCTTAGCATGACGGGATTCTTTAACATAATCAGTAAAAAAGCTTTTCTTGAAGATCAAAAACAGGCTGGCTCAACGGCTAAAAATATCATCTTTGCTGATTGGACTGCTATTGGGGCAGAATACCTGGTAAAAGGTTCTTACCTATATAGCGGCAAGGATCTTGTTACAGAATTTCGTCTTTATGATGTAATAAAGGGGGAAGTGATTGCCGCCAAACGATACACCGGAACGATTGAGGATAAGAACGAAATGTTGCGCAAGTTTGCCGGTGAAATTCTTTATGCTCTGACAGGGGATAAGGGTGTATTTGATACGAAGATTGCGTTTGTACTGAAGAAGGGCCAAACATCAAGTATCCATACCATCAGCTTCGATGGGACCGATCTGGCTAGAGTAACTAATCACCAGGCTCTCACCCTGTCACCACGGTGGTCACCCGACGGTAAATATATTTCATTTACGTCTTATAAGGATGGAAATCCTGATCTCTATATAAAAGCCATAAATGGTGCAAAGGCAGAGAAGGTTGCGGGTTTTGAAGGGATCAATCTGTCTGGTTCCTGGTCGAATGATGGCAAAAAGCTCTTGTTAACCCTAAGCAAGGACGGCACTGAAAATCTTTATATTATGGATATCAACAATAGGAATCTTAAGCGTCTCACCAAAAATTTTGCCATCGATGTCTCCCCTACCTGGTCGCCTGATAACCGGAAAATTGCTTTCGTTTCGAATCGTTCCGGTTCGCCTCAAATATACATAATGGATACTGACGGGAACAATGTTAGAAGACTTACTTACGATGGGAATTACAATACATCTCCATCTTGGTCGCCAAGGGGTGACAGAATTGCGTATGAAGGGTTGATAAACAACCGTTTCCAAATATTTTCTGTCAATGAGGATGGCAGCAATCAGTTACAACTTACTTTTGATAACGTGAACCATGAATCTCCTTCATGGTCTCCGGATGGCAGATATTTGGTCTTCAGTTCAAAGGGAAACGGTAAACATAGAATTTATATAATGAATGCAAATGGATCAAACATGAGGATATTGTATGAGAATGCCAATGGTTGTATCAGCCCGTCCTGGTCACCCAGGAAGAAATGAACATTACAAATAGTCTCTTGTAAATTGATGAACCTGTCTTTCTGAAAATAATAACTTGTCATGCTGTAAATCCTCTCTTCAGAAATAATCTTTATTATAAAAGGCTCTAATGTGACCACGTGCTGGGAAATGTAACTATTTGTTGTGAAGTCAATAAAGTAAAAAGTTGGAATTTTTATGGTTGACCTTTAACTTGGTTTGTGGTTTAGAAGGTTTCGAATCAGTAAATACCCGATTTTCAACCTCTTGAGAAAGGAGATAGCGTAATGAAAAGGAATTTTAAAATAATATGGATAATTGGTTTAGTATTGTGCCTTGCGATTATGTTTATGACGGGATGTGCCAAAAAGTCGACTGTAAAAGATCAGGCCGTCTCCACCGAGGAGAAAGCAGGTACGAAGGAAGCTCCCTCAAAGGAAGCGGAAATGAAGACAGGTGCTGAGAAGGAAGCAATGCAGGAGAAGGCCGTTTCCGGAAAAGAGGAAATCGCATTTAAAGATATTAATTTTGAATTTGATAAATTCAGTCTCAGGCCTGAAGCCAGGAATATTCTTAAACAGTTCGCAGATTGGCTCATCAAAAACAAAAATTATGATGCGCTAATTGAAGGTAACTGTGATGAAAGAGGAACGACTGAGTACAACCTTGCGCTTGGAGAAAGACGCGCTAAGGAAGCCATGAAATATCTTGTTGAACTTGGGATTGATGGGAAAAAGTTAAAAACGATAAGTTATGGTAAGGAAAGACCCCTGGATCCAGGACACAACGAAGAAGCTTGGGCAAAAAACAGGAGAGACCATTTTGTCGTGACGCCTAAAAAATAGGTACATGATTGGGAGATGCAACGATTGAAAAAATGTGTACCCTTGCTGTTGCTCGTGTATTTCGCATTCACTGCGGGATGTGCCTCGACAGGTGATCTTCGGCGGGCTCAGGGAGATATCGATCGGAAAGTCCTGACTTTAAAAGAGGAAAATGCAGGTGTCCGAAAGGATATTGAAAAGCTGAACGAATCGACAGCTGCTTTACGAAAAAGTCAGGCTGAAATCAATGCCAACATCACTGAAATGAAAGACAGTATACAGAGCTTGAAAGGGATTACTGAAGGATTAAAAAAAGACATCTCAGTACTGAAGGAAATAAGAGAAAAGCTGGATAATGTATCATTTAAGATAAATTTTATAGAAAACTTTCTCGATATTGGAAAAAAGGAAAACCACTCTGAGAGTGATAAAACAGGAAGAACCGCCACAAAAAATGCTGTGAAAGGGAAAACGGACAAGGAATCAATATATGCATTAGCCTATGAAACTTTTAAGGAAGGAAAGTATGAAAAAGCCGGGGTGGAGTTTCAAAATTTTCTGAAGCAGTATCCTGACACAGAATATTCCGATAATGCTCAATTCTGGATAGGGGAGTGTTATTATTTTGAGAATAAATATGAGAAAGCTATCCTAGAATACGAAAAAGTGGTCAAAAACTACCCAAAGGGTAATAAGGTTCCGTATGCTTTGTTAAAACAGGGATTCTCTTTTCTAAATCTCGGTGACAAGTCAAGTGCGAGACTGATTCTTCAGCAGATAATAAAGAATTACCCCAACACCAACCAAGCAAGAATAGCAAGGGAAAAGTTAGTTGAAATAAAGTGACAGATAAGAAAGAGTTTTTCATACCTCTTGCAGTCTCTTAATGTATCAGTCCAGATAAATAGGTCTGATGCCAGGAGGTGGTTGAAGATCAAACTGCACTGCATCAACACCTGTTGCTACCTCTATATCAGAGTAACGAATTATAATGTTTTGATTATCGTCATTTCCCGTTACAATCATAACCTTCTGGGGCATGGTTAAAGTTCCCATGCTATTGTGCTCCATATATCTGGCTCTATAGAGTCGGGAGTTATCACGGGCAAATGATTCGACCATTACCATGTGGTATTCTATATCTATCCAGATGGATTGAATTTTTCTGCTTTCAGATAGTACGTCAATGCGATAAAGATCGTCTTCGGAAGAACCATTCAGAGTAATAGATTTTCCTATTATATTAGAATGTGTACCGAGTAGGATAGAAGTAATGTCTTCTACCTGAAGTCCCTTAGTAAAGATAGGTAAAAAACATCCCAAATTTTTTGTCGTCGCCTGCCCAATGTAAAATTCACCTTTCTGTGGCAGAAAAACCTTCAACAAATTTTCATGAACAGTTAAGAGGAGATTCGGTGAGCCTATGAAAGGTATAACCTCTAATCTCAGTGAGGATGGTCTTTTCAGCATCACGGCAACTTTCAGCGGGTATCTTCCCTCAGAAGTATTCACTTCAACATGTGCAATGGCTTTCAATGTGTTTTTGCGGTGATCATTCCGGTCAGTCTCTTCCAGGACTAAGTGAGGAGAGGGTAAGCTATCTTTTAAAAATTTTTTTAATGGTAACGTTTGCTTTATGCTACATCCTGGAAAAATAAGAAAAAATGACAGGATGAAAAAAAAAGATGGCAATATCTTAGTCATCACGGTCTTTTTTCTGTTATGAGTTCATCTATCTTTTTTTGCAGATTATTATTGGGGTTCAACTTCAATGCCCGTTTGTATATTTCAATTGCCTCAGCAACTCTACCTGCTTTTCTATAGGCATCACCTAAGTGTTCGGCAATAGTCGCATCATTAGGCGTAATGATCAATGCCTCTTTCAGATATTTTATAGCCAGATCCGTTCTACTTTGTCTGAAATATACCCAGCCAAGGCTGTCAATCATATAGCCATTGCCTGGTTTCAAATAGAGGGCTTTCTTAATCATTTTCTCTGCTTCGTCAAGATGTACGCCCTTTTCGGCAAACGTATAACCTATGAAATTAAGAGCCTCCGCGTTATCGGGGTCGATTTTCAAAACTAACTCCATTTCATTAATACTCTCCTCAAAACGGTTCGTCTTTTCATAAAGAACACCAAGACTATAATGCAGGTCAATGCTCTGTGGCGATACTAAAAGTCCTTCTTTTAATATTTTTTCAGCGGATGAAAGTTTTTTGTTTTCCTCATAAAGGGAGGAAAGATAAACGTAAAGACCGGGCATCTTCTTATTGTTATGAATGGCAATTTTCATAACTTCTATTGCCTCATCAATCCTGCCCCCCTTTTTTAGAATCGTTCCTATATTAATACGTGCATATCCGTAAAGTTCTGAATCCGCTGGGATCATCTTAAATTCTTCAATAGCCTTATTGTGCTCCTTCTTATCTTCAAACGTTGAGGCCAGTAAATATCTGGCCCTGTGATCATTAGGATTACTTTTTAGTAAAGTAGAAAATTCATCAATAGCCTGGTCATGCTTACCTTTTTCAAGGTATAGGAGTCCTAAATCGATCAGTGCTGGCTCAAAAGTAGGTTTTATGACCAGCGTCTTTTTGAAGCGTTGTTCTGCTTCTTCGTAGCGTTTCATTTCAGTTAACATTTTGGCTAGGTAATAATTACCCATGAGATGGTCGGGATTGATACTGATCAGATTATTAAAGGCCTGAAAGGCCTTTTCATAGTTCTTATTTTCCGCATGGATGGTGCCGAGATATAAATAGGAAACGGTATTTCTTGGATCCAGCTTTATTACTTTCTCATATTCACCAATGGCATTTTTATAATCTTTCATATTCAGGTACAGTCCACCCAGGAGAAGGTGGGCATTAATATTACCTGGGTTGTCAATCAGAGTTTTTTTACAAAGTATTATGGCCTTCTGTATCTCACCTTTTTCAATGTAAAGGGCTATAAGTTCAGATGTAAGGTATGGAGATTGAGGATCATAACTCAAGGCTTTTTCATATTCATTTATAGCTTCATCAAGATTTTCATCAAGAATGTGCAAAACGCCGAGAGAGTAATGATATGTCGAGTCGGATGATGGCATTTCTTTCCCCATGAGAACGGCCATATCTTTCCCTTTGGCCGGATAAAACACACACCCGGTAAGAAACCATAAAATTATGATCATTAAACATTTCTTGTTCAATTTTTTTCTCATATTGTCCATCTGTGCCACCCGATTTTCTGTCAGCAAAAACTCCGCATAACTGATACTGAACGGTTGATCACTAACTGCTCTCACTCAACTGAGGCAGATGCAGGCACGATATCAATGCCATCAGCTTTCAGAGTAGGTAAGGCCTCCTCACAGAGTGTCAATAATTTCCGCATAAGGACATCCGATCATTACTATCACTTCTAATCTTTGAAGGGATTCCCTGCTGATAAAATGTGACAGATGTTGAAAAGTTGTCATCTAATCATGGTTATAGTCAACGAATGCCTTTCTTGAAATAAAGCACAGTTTAAGTTTCTTGCAACTTCCGTACCTCAGGTTTTGCATCCAGGTGATTATGCAATTCCTCCATTGATAAGTGTATAAGGATTTCTCTCTTCGAACTAAGTAAAATATTTACGGCATCGACAGAATGTGCATAGCCAAGGAGAATGGCAAAGGTTGGAAGGGCATCTATTGTAAAAAGTTCATGCAATGGCGATAGATCATAATCGATGTCATCTATTACAATGGTGCTCCTTTTTCTTGTGGAGGTTATTTTATCGTTATGGCCTGTTATATCTGTTTGATTCTTTTCAGACAAAACACTTAAGGGAGTTTCTTTTAGAACGTTCCGCTGTTTCTTTTTTAGGGAATGCTTTTGTTCTGTCACCACTCGGTACGAAGCTTTATGAATATAAAGAATAAAAACAGCTCTGTTAACTGATAAAATGATTACAAACCCTGTCCACCCTCCTTCTCTCCTCATACTTATCATCGGCTTACACAGGATTACGTTAGAATTCAGCTTTTCAAGTTCTTTTTCATAATATCCCAACTTTTGATAATATCTATGGCACTTTTCAACTGATTGTCCTGTATTAAAATGTCCTGCTCTCTTTTTAAAGAGTCTGCAGTATTTGCTTCCTGTTCTTTTTTTGACTTTATGTGACCCTTCAGGTCCCGCTCCCTGATAAAATCGTCTGTTGATTCCCTATCTTCAGGGGGTCTGATATGTTTTACAATGATATCTGGTTTTATTCCCTCAGCTTGTATTGATCGTCCATTTGGTGTGTAATATTTCGCTGTAGTCAGTTTCAGGGCAGAGCCTTCTTCGAGAGGGATTACGGTTTGTACGGAGCCCTTTCCAAAAGTTTGAGTGCCGATCACTAAAGCTCTCCCGTTATCTTGAAGTGCTCCGGCTACAATCTCAGAAGCACTGGCGGTACCCTCATTAACCAGAACAACTATAGGACACGTTGGCTCATCACCATCGTCTTTTGCAACTGATTGGGATTCCATACTTTTTGTCCTTCCTTTGGTGGAAACAATGATTCCTGATTTCAGAAAGATGTCAGTGACTCCTATAGCCTGATTCAATAAACCGCCGGGATTATTTCTAAAATCCAAGATCAGACCCGTTATAACGCCAACTTTCGCATTGATATCCTTTATTTCTTTTTTCAAATCATCCACTGTTCTTTCCTGGAATGAAGATACCCTGATATACCCGATACGATCATCAAAGATCTTTGATTTAATGCTTTTTATCTTGATAATGTCCCTGGTAATCACAAATTCTTTCGGTTTGGTCAGGTTTTCCCTCATAATGGTAATGGTAACCCTTGAATCTTTTGGCCCACGCAGTTTTTTAACTGCCTCCATTATTGTAATATCTTTGGTAGATTTTCCGTCAATCTGTATAATCTGATCACCTGCTTTAATACCTGCATTGAAGGCAGGGGTATCCTCAATAGGTGCAACAACTGTTAGGACATCTTTCTTTATAGTAATTTCAATACCAATACCACCAAAACTCCCGCGTGTTTCTACCTCAAGTTCTTTGTACATATCTGCAGTCATATACGTACTGTGTGGATCCAGAGATTTCATCATTCCATTAATGGCTCCCTCTATAAGTTTTTTGGATTCTATCTCCTCCACATAGTTTTTCTGTACTATGTCAAGTACTTCATTGAGTGTCTTTAGATTCTTGTATATACCCCTTTCCAGAGCAGCTGATACCGGGGAATCTCCTTGAAGGCCGAGTAGGAACAGAGAAGTAAACAAGCACAATAATAAAATCACTTTCTTATGCATAATATTTTTCATTCAAACCTCCATATACATGGCACAATCAATATCAAAAAAATATTTTTATGATAACACTATTTTAATTTAATTTTCCATAACTTTTTAACCTACTAGGATGAAAGGGGATATTTGATAAAACTGTCGACGATAAACTGCTGCAGAGGATAAGTAAATGAGGGAGCATGAAGAGTTGTGGATATTGTTACTAAAATATTGGTCTTCTAAATATCTGATGATTCATTTAAACTGGGCTGTTATGTGAACTTTCTTGTGATATGAATTTTACGCTGCCATTTATAGATCCCCCCTCATCAATAATTAACTTATGGCATCTAATTTGACCTCTTACATCGGCTGATTTTAAAAGTGTAAGAGTATCTGTTACTTCAATATCTCCGTCCAAAAACCCTGCTATTGTTAGGAAAGTTGCATTTATTTTCGCGATTACACGGCTATCCTTTTCCGTAAAAACAGTTTCAGCCAGAAGTGTCCCTTCTATGACACCTTCGATTATTAAATGTCCCTTAAAATGCAGTATTCCTTCAATTTTGCAATTTCTATTTATTATAGAGATATTATCTTCTCTGTCCTTCACTTCTTATTGTTCCTCGCTTTTTCCTCTTTTATTAGTTTTTCAAATTAAAAACTTCTCTTAATACAAGATTGCCTTCGTCTGAAAACACAAATATTTCGAAAATATCATAAATATATTGTGTGGTGATGTTTTTATTGATGACTTTATGTTTAATGATGGAAAAGGGGACTCCATCTTTAAAATTTTGCGGGACTCCATTAAGAAGAACAGTTTGTGGATATATAAGCCAATGTTCTGATCCCATACCTTCTGACTTTAAAATAACGAATATATATCCAGATGCGGTAGTGCTTTTTGAGTTCATATTTTTTAACAGAAATGTGTAGCGAAATGATTGCTTTGTAAGGTCAAAGCGCGCCTTAAAATTTTCTATGGAGAGACTGTAAGTTTGCGCGACAGTATTGCCTAAGGTATTACCAGCTGTTGTTTCATTATTTTTTGTATCAGCCGGTTTAAGTTGTGTTTCAACCCTGGCTGTAAATTCCTCTTTATTTAAACTTCCCATTCGATTGTGAAGCAGGACTGCGGCGAAGGTAATAATACTTAGTCCTATGATTGTTACCAGAAAAATTGTTAAGAAGCTCATTGGGAATTTGAAGGAACATAGTCGCCTCTCGTCCTGAATTACAATGATGGTTAATTTTTTTTGTCTTTTGTCTATACTCATTTAAAATATATTTCACATAAAAAAATTATTCTAAAATTTGCCTTTTTGAATTAAGAATTCCTGCTTTGAAAGTCTTGATCATTGTTGTTAAAGAAATGAATGTTTTATTCATTGATGAAAAAACCGAAATTAGAGATTTCGTCTAATTATTTGATATATTTATGACATATATTTATAGATACTTGCAAAAGTTGTCAAGGTAAAATGCATGAGAAACTTTTTGGAATCTATATTCTATTATCAGAAATTTTTATTGAAGAGAGCTTATTATTGTGTCACACTTTCCAAAAACGAAAAGGCATTGATTACGACATTGAAATCTTGTATGAGCACATTATCAGAAAATTCCTTATAGGATGTATTATGGATAAACGAATACAGATGAAAAGAAAAATCATTAGCTGTGGCATGATGGTGTTCATATCTCTTGCAGTTTTCATGTTTGTTCCGGTGGGTGACGAAGTGCAAAATAAAGGCAGCTCTGGCACTTTTTCATGGTCCGTTAACCCCGTGTATGCCCAGGCTCGTGCAACTGAAACAGTCCCTGTAATAGACGAGACAAAATCTCCCTCGGCTTATGAAAAAAGCCTGATGAATAATTTACTGGAAAAGCAGAAACAGCTTGATAATCGGGAGAAATTGCTAAAAGAAGAAGAGCGTAAAATCGAGGAGCTAAAGAAGGAAGTTGCGGAAAAAATGGAAACGCTCAGGGTTCTTCAGGAAAATATGTCTCCGTCACTCGAAGTTCAAAAAGTGGAGAAAGACAAAAAATACCAGATGCTGGCAAAGATGTATGAAGTCACTCCTCCCGAGAAGGCGGCAGCTATATTCGAAAAGATGGATAGAAAAATGGCTGCTGAAATTATGCTGCGTATGAGTAGCAAAAAAGCCGGTGCTGTTTGGACGCATATAAATCGTGACGTTGGAGTTGAGATTGTCAGAGAAATAACCTCTTCACAGAGTGTTGATGCCGCCAGTGCTGCAAAGATTGCTAAAGAAATCACCGTACAGGCAGCGAGTAAAACGGAAACTGCACAAAGCTCCGATACTTTAAGTACGACAAGAACTGATAAAGAAATTACTAGAGCGGGAGGGAGTAAACAGGAGACTTTGCAAAAAGTGGATGCAAAGAGCTCCCCGAAAAAAGAACTGAAAATTGCCCGTTTGAAGAAAACTAATTCAGAAAATGTCAAGCCCAAGTTATTCAAGCCATTTGCAATACAGATCAAAGCTGTTCGAGGTGTCGAGATGGCAAGGGAGTATACAAAAATGCTCAAAGAAGAAGGCATCGATGCGTACTGGTCTGAAATGAATGTGAAAGGTGGTGGGACGTTATACAGAATTTTAGTAGGTCATTTTACCAGCCGTGAGGAAGCTATGAATTACATGAAAAACAAGCGTATAGACAGTAATTACCCTGGCAGTTATATTCAGAAGAGCGAGCAGGTTTTACCTAAAAAGAAAAAAAGGGGACAATGACAGCTTCTTTATGATGCTGTCATAGATGGAGCACTATAAAATATTTGTAAAGCAGTTTACGATTTCTTCGTCGAACTGACGATTAATGTTTTTCTTCAACTCGGAGACAGCTTCTTTTATTTCCATTGCCTTTCGATATGGGCGGTTGTTTGTCATGGCGTCAAAGGCATCTACAACGGTTATAATTCTGGAGAGAAAAGGAATATCATAACCATGAAGACCATCGGGATATCCTTTACCATCCCATCGTTCGTGGTGATGACGAATTATTAATCTTTCAGTATCTAAAATCGGAAGCGGCTTCAGAATATTTTCTCCAATCACAGAGTGGTTCTTAATAACGTCGAATTCTCCATCTGTAAGCCTCCCGGGTTTAAGCAGAATATTATCCGGTATCGAGATTTTTCCTACATCGTGTAGGGTTGCCGCTATCTTTAGCGATTCTATTTCATGAGAAGAACAGTTCATGGCTTCTGCGATTTTAATGACAAGAGCCTTTACCCTCATAGAATGTTCTTCCGTATAATAATCGCGGGCTTGAATTGATGTAACAAGAGATTGGAACGTACTTAAGAGATTCATATACAAACTTTCATACAGAAGCCTGTTTTCTATATTAAGAGACGCCCTGTTAGCGATGCTTTGCATATAGTAAAGGTCTCTTTCCGTATATACATGTTCGTTACTCTTTCCTGAAAGAGCTATGACACCAAAGACTTGGTCTCTCATTTTTAACGGAGCACATATTACAGATGAATATGTCGTATTCTCAATAAGATTTAGAAGTAATGGATCTTTTCTGCGGACTGTTTCCTTAAGGATAGGATAGATTGATGGTATGGTTATACTTTTGAAAATAGATTGTAATATTCCTTTTACAACAATAGCATCAAATTCCTGATGATCTTTATCATATAACAGAATGGAGCAAGCCTCCCCACCAATGACCTTGAGGGCCAGATTAACCATTTCCTGAAAGATTTCATCATTGTTTTTTGTATGTTCAATTGTATCATATATATAACTTCGTGTAGATAAGTCACTTATTTTATTGCTTAATACGGGAGATGTTGTTTGGTTATTGTATTCACCAAACATGTTTTTTGCCCTTAAATAGACATCGACTTTACATAGCAGGTCATCGATGTTAAATGGTTTTGCCAGGAAATCAACTGCGCCGGTCTTTATTGCTGAGACGGTAAGGTCGATTGTGGGATAGGCTGTAATTAGAATAACATGCGTCGTAGGATTAATTTCTCTGATCCTATCCAGAAGGTCCATGCCATTCATGCCGGGCATCATGACATCGCATATTACAAGGTCAAAGTGGTTCTCCTCCAACCTTTCCAGACCATCAACACCATCGCAAGCCTCAATTACTCGATAGTTTCCTGACTGACTAATGGCATCTACAATAAGCGATCTGGTTGCAATATCGTCATCAACGACCAGTATAGATTGTTTTTCCACGGAGCTGCCATTCATCTTATGCAGGCATAATTTATCATGCATGTTTTCTGCGGAAAAGGGCACAGGATCTTGCTCTCAGATATTATTTTTTATTGGATTTAAGAAGGATTTCCATCAAGCTGTATGAAATTTTATCATAAACAGCTGTTTTGTCTGCGGAGTCCAGAGTGACTACATCTGCATACTTTTCTCCGCTTGCAGTCTCCGGTTGTGGTAATGTACCAGCTTTGATTTTATTATGTTTGCTGTATGCCTTTAGTATATTATCAATCTGGTAAGATGAGATCGTCATCGTTCAAACCTGCTACACATTTGTTAAAATCCTTCGTCTATTTTATCGGAAAAAAG
>PDVH01000091.1_pt1 | contig 23118 bp, 26 predicted proteins | sample 1369781 | NCBI WGS metagenome assembly PDVH01 (sample SAMN07795378, study PRJNA414565) | Alkali sediment metagenome, whole genome shotgun sequencing project. | isolation source: glacial lake sediment | place: Bosnia and Herzegovina: Donje Bare Lake | collected 2016-06
GGCGACAGGTCTCTTTCTCCCGCTCTTGTCAAAATCACCAAGTTTCATCCGCTCACAGGTAATCCCGCTTACCTTGCCGTCCTTCTCTTCAATCTTGAGTGGGGCAACAAGAAGATCAATTTTGATTCCTTCCTCTTCAGCGGCAAGGATTTCTTCTTCCGCTGCGGGCATGTCCTTTTTCTCACGACGATAGAGGATTGTTACCGATGCGCCGAGACGTAACGCAACACGGGCGGCGTCGATGGCTGAATTACCACCACCGATGACGGCAACTTTCGAACCCAACGATTTTTTCCCGCTTGTCCAGGCTTCTTCATTGGCATTAAAATCTCGCAGGAACTCAACACCGCCGTAGACACCTTTCAGGTTTTCCCCTGGGACGCCCATGGGCTGACTCTTATGGGCACCCGATGCCAGGAAGATATAATCGAACTCTTTGTTTACCTTCTCAAAGGAAATGTCTTTACCTACGCGGGTATTGCACTTGATTTCCACACCCAGGGATTTGACGTTGTCGTTAATTTCGTTGGCCAGAGTATTCCTGGGGAGTCTGTAGGCAGGAATTGCCCAGCGAAGCATTCCACCTGCTTCGGAGAGTTCTTCAAAGACTGTTACCTTGTATCCGCGCAGCGCAAGGTCTCTTGCTGCCGTTAAGCCCGCCGGACCGGCGCCGATGACGGCAATCTTCTCTTTCCTTGTTACGGGGACTGCTGCTGTTAAGGGTCTAGGTGCGTTATCCGTGATGAACCTCTTCAGGAATTTGATGGCAAGCGGTTCATCAAGATTGCCTCTTCGGCACTTTGACTGACACTTATGATCACACACTCTTCCGCATACGGAGGGGAATGGGTTTGTTTTTAACATGACTTTATAAGCATCGCCTAAACGTTCCGCCCTAATAAGAGCAAGGTATGCAGGGACGTCCATTCCTGCAGGACATGTATGCTGGCAGGGCGACTTGAAGAGGGCCGAACATACGACAGCCCTGCATTTCTTGTCTTTTATGTGTTCCTCATATTCGTTCCTGAAATAACGGATAGTGCTGAGGACCGGGTTCGGGGCCGTCTGCCCGAGGCCGCAGAGAGAGGCATTTTTAATGATACCGGCCATTTCCTGGAGGAGCTCAATATCTCCTTCCTTGCCCTTGCCTTTAGTGATGTTGGTCAACATCTCCAGCATCCTCTTTGTCCCTTCCCGGCAGGGTGTACACTTCCCACAGGATTCATCCTGGACGAAATCCATGAAGAAGCGGGCCATATCAACGGCGCACTTATCCTCGTTTAGAACGATCATACCGCCTGATCCCATGATGGCTCCCAGTTCTGTAACTCTTTCGAAATCAACCGGGGCGTTTAGGTGCTCTATAGGGATACATCCACCGGATGGACCACCTAATTGCGCTGCTTTGAATTTCTTGCCACCGGGGCAACCGCCACCGATATCATATACAATCTGCCCTAAAGTAGTTCCCATGGGAACTTCTACAAGACCGACGTTATTCACATCACCCGTAAGAGCGAATACCTTTGTGCCCTTGCTTTTTTCCGTTCCGATAGCATTGTACCAGGATGCCCCATTCAGAATAATCTGACCGATATTGGCGAAAGTTTCCACGTTGTTCAGAACGGAGGGCTTAGCCCACAGTCCAGCAATGGCAGGGAAGGGCGGCCTCGGTCGTGGCATGCCGCGTTTGCCTTCGATGGACGTCATCAATGCCGTCTCTTCACCACAGACAAAAGCTCCGGCGCCTTGGTAAATCTCAATGTCCACATCAAAACCTGTACCCAGGATGTTCTTTCCTAACAGCCCGTATTCCTTTGCCTGGTCGATTGCAACACCCAAACGATGAAGGGCCAGGGGGTACTCTGCACGGCAATATATGTAGCCCTGATGGGCCCCGATAGCCTTAGCCGCGATGACCATTCCTTCAAGGACGGCATGGGGGTCGGCTTCAAGGACGCTTCTGTCCATAAAGGCACCTGGGTCGCCTTCGTCTGCATTGCAGAGTATATATTTTACGTCACCGGGCTGTGAAGCGCAGAACTTCCATTTGAGACCTGTTGGGAAGCCCGCACCGCCTCTTCCGCGCAATCCTGAGTCAAGGACCTCTTTAACGATCTGTTCTGACGTCATTTCCGTCAGGGCCTTTGCCATACCTGCGTAACCATCTCTGGCAATAGCCTCATCAATGTTTTCCGGATCGATCCGCCCTCTGTTTTTCAACACTATCAGCTTCTGGAGGGCGAAAAAGGGTATGTCATTCATGGCTGGGATGAGTTCTTGGGTCATCGGTTCTTTGTAGAGAAGCCGTTCTAGAATTCTTCCCTTTACGAGATGCTCTTCAACCAGTTCGGACATGTCCTCCGGTCTCATCGACATATAGATGACGCCCTCCGGATAGACCACCATAATGGGGCCTAAGGCGCAAAATCCGTTACAACCGGTTTCAACAATTCTCACCTGATCTGAATATCCCCGCTTATCAATCTCTGCCTGCAACGCTTGTTTTACTTTAAGAGTCCCGGAAGCATGACATCCGGTTCCTCCACAGATCAAAAAATGCGAACGAAACGCTTTCATGTGGATACAATCCTCCTTCACGTAATTATATCATATTTCAGTAAGGGAACACTCATCGCGACCTTACCAATAACACCCATGGCTTTAACCTCGGGCAATAGCAAACATAGTCTGAACTTCACCCTGCTGAACGTGCCTTTTGAATACCTGGCGCATCTTGTTTGCATCCATTTGTCCATAGACGATCGGTTCCTTCCCGAGCAGTTCTACCGTAACCATGGGTTCTTTACTGCACATCCCTGCGCAGCCCGATGTTGTCACTATGACATCTGCAACCCCTGCTTCCGCAATCTCACTCATCAGTGAATCCATCACTGTTCTTGCTCCGGCGGCGACACCGCACGTGCCCATATGCACGGTAATTTTCGCTCTCTGGCCGCCATCCCTCAATGCAGTCTCTGAGTGAACCTTATCCTTGATTTTCTTTAAATCCGCTATCGATAATTTTGCCATAACTGCTCCCCTCATACTATTTAATTATACTGACTTATTACGTCTTTAACCTTCGCCGGTTTCAACCTTCCGTGGACGTTCTCGCCGACGAAGATCACCGGCCCCAAGCCGTTTCCAGGGTGAAGAGCCTGTCTTCAGTCGTTTCTCCTTCTTCCACTTTAAGCTCTTTCTTAACGTTGTCATAGATGGTCTTGCCACCACGGACGTAGCAGGCGGTACCCAGACACACACGCATAGTATGCTTGCCGCGGGGGGTCATCGTAAAGAATGAATAAAACGTCACCACTCCATAGACGCGACTCAGCGGTAGATTAAGCCCATTAGCAATAATTTTCAGGATGGGCATCGGCAGAAATTCAAGTAGCATCTGCGCCTGCTCCAAAACAGGAATCAATGACCCCGCTTTGTCTTTATTTCGGGCAATGATTTCGTCCAACTTTTTCAGTTGTTCTTTTGAAAATTCCTTTGATATATCAATATCAACATTCGCCGCTTTTGCTTTCATGTACTAATTCCTCCTTGCTAATACATAATTCATGCTTCCGCCCCTATTTCCTTCAAGCCCTCCTGAACATGTTCCCTGATGAAATTCAAGACTTCCACATGATTAATTGGCACGTCATCAATTTCTCTCTTGATGTCTCTTGTATCTAAGATATATTTCTGATCATTGTGTCGATGGCGGTATATGAAATCAACATCCGTATTTCCCGCTATCAATGTGACCAGGGTGCTTGCGATATCGCCAAGGGGTTGTCGGTCAATGTGATTAAGCTTAAATTCAGCCACAACCCTCGTTCCTTCACCTCCCTTCGATTCTATAATAAATTTACCGTCCGTCCTTTCTGTGGCCTGAGCAAGCATCGGAAGTCCTAAACCGATGTTGCGAACCTTTTTTGTTGTGAAAAATGGATCCATGGCTTTCTTAAGAACATCTTCACTCATGCCGAATCCATCATCCTGTATTTCTAAGGTCAGGATGTCCCTTGTCGTATTTTCAATAATGGTTATATAAACCGTTTTGGCACCGGCACGGGTGGAATTTTCCACAATATCCAGGATATGGAGGGAAAGCTCAAGCAATCATTACTCCTGAATACATCTTCCATCTCGATGCTCAAAGGCCATTCTCAACTCAGAAATCGTTCCCTTCTCAAGAAACATCGTTGTCGTTCCTTGTCCGATATCCTTGATAAAATGCGCATCCGATGATTCGATAAAGGGGAAGCGTGCAAGTTCTGGATATTTTATTCGCGCACCCTGTATTCCTGTCTGACGCGTTATCTCAAGGGCATCGAGAGGGATGTCCTGGTCGATAAAACCTAACTGGCTGATGATACTGAAGCTTTCACGATCAATATGGGAAGCAATCGCTAGTCCGCCAAAACTGTGTATAAGATGTATAATGTCAAGTAGCGGTAGCTTGGTTGCTCCGAGGAGGAATTTGTCGTTAAAACCTTCCACTTCATCTAAATCGTTGACGATGGCCTGGCAACCGAAAACTTCCTCTCTATTTGTGCCGGAAAGATGATCATAGATAATATCCTGGATCTTCTTCAGGTCGCCCAATGTATCAAAAAGAGCCAGCAGATGAACTTCTTCACTGCTTGTTATTTCTATACCCGGGAGGATAGTAAGGGATTTTCCCTCAGCTGACCTCAACACAAATTGCATATTTTCCGAGGCATTGTGGTCACAGATCGCAATAATGTCCAGTTCTTCGGCGATGGATTTATCAACCACAGCACTTGGATACATTTCCAAATCTGCACAGGGTGAAAGACATGTATGCACATGAAGGTCGCAGCGATAAGCCCTGAGCATAAGGATTTAATATCCACAAAGAAGAGACCATCATCATGGTCGTATCTTCTATTTGTCCCCGTATTAATTGGTTTTTTTAATTAAGTTGTATATCCTGCCTGTGACCTCGAACCCGGACAGATCTGATACCATTATAGGGATACCTTCTTTTATTGCTTTCTCAAGGGTATCTTTAGCCGGCTCGCTACCCTGAACGAGTATAATTCCGGCATGTTCTTTAAGACTGGCAACGGCAACAATGTTCTGATGAACCTGACGGGTGATCCAGATGTCACCTTCTTTACTATTTGCCATCACATCACTCAATAAATCTCCCGTGTATCCCCCCTGTATCTCTCTTTTCAGTTTGTCTTTGCCAGATCTGACCTGCAAATTCAAGGCTTTGACGATAGATTCAAAATCCACGTCATTAAGCTCCTTTTCTTAATTATTGTAAAGAGGCACTATTTGTTTTTATAATCATTTTCAAATGAGTTCCCTTGCCAACTTCAGATGAGATATGGAAAATATCCGAAAAACTCTTTATGTTGCACAATCCCATTCCGGCACCGAATCCCATTTCCCTGATTTTCTGAGTTGCTGTTGAATAACCCGGTTGCATGGCCAGTTCTATATCTGGAATGCCCTGGCCTTCGTCGATAGCCTCTATCAAAATACTATCAGGAACGACACGGAGACGAATCATCCCCCTTCTTGCATAAGACACTATGTTTATTTCAGATTCATAGGCAACAAGGGCAGCTTTCCTAACAAGGTCGCTGGAAATACCCATTCGCTTCAAAATGGCCTTAATATTTCCTGATACCTCCCCGGCATTGTCGAAATTTCCACCAACAACTGTGAAACTTCCTTCATATATGGGCTTTTCATCCACGGTGATGTCTATTTACTCCCCACCTTTTCTATGCAACCCTTAATACCTTTTGAGTACAAACGTCCGGCTATCTCAAAAAGTATGTATTTTGTTGTAAGAATGGGGATATTCACTTCCTCACCTAATTGGAAGGTTTCCTGAGAAGGCCTTTTTCCTCTACCCATAATGATAGCGGCGATATCAAGTACGTCTGCTGTTCTCACAACCTGCGGATTGGTCAATCCCGTAATTAAAAGACTTCCTGATGTTGCAAAGGCAAGGACGTCGCTCATCAGGTCGGCAACGAAAGCCTTGTTTACTTCCATATCTAACTGATCTTCACCTATGAGAACTTCCGCATCAAGAAGCTCTTTTATCTCACGGAGGGTCAATTTAATTTCCTAAAGTTAAGAGATTTCGACACAACTCATCTCTTGTTAATAATGACAAATGCTTTTTGTTGATCCATGAAAAACTTACATAAAGTACGGAAGAGCGCTTACCATACGTAACGGGCTATGTCAACACAATTTTTGACAACTTTATAAAAGGCCAAAGCTTAGATTGCTGCATTAATCATGACCGCCGCATACATAATGCTTGCACCCTATACCTCTGATTATATATGTCTTGCATTAGATACTTTTTACTGAAATTCCTTTTTGTATTAAGGATTGGTAATCCATCTGTCAGCAAACAGCCAAGCTTCAGTTTAATTTGTACTTCATTCTTAGTAACTGCAGAGTGCCTCTGAATAAAGAGTCATTACTTTGATTAGCGCCTTTTGCTGTTCATTTAGACTCAATTCTGACCGGGAGCACATACCGCAAGATCCGCCTTGCAGGCAGGATAATGGGTTGGGTGTAAGCATATCTTGCTTTGCGGTAGGCACCACCCTATGGGCGGGGAGCTTCATTGAGGTGATTATTATCAATATTTTTTTACGACTATTTATAAAATCTCCGTTTCTATTTTCCTGTCATTTGCCATTATATAGACTTTATATTATAGTTATATAATTATTGGTGAAAATATATTGTGGATGTTCTTATAAACAGAGTTTATCAAATATTTCTTCAATTCAGTATCCTTTTATGATAAAAAATTCTTCCTCCGCAAACTACTTTTGAGGATGTATTATGATGTTTTTGTTTAAGGACTCTTATCGCAAATTTTCATATCAGAACGATATTATTTCATATTTAATTGGAGTAACAAAACTCAGGCATGCTTGAAACTATTTTATTCATTTCTGTTTTGTTGCAAGTTATAGCTGCCGTTTTGGCTTTGAAGCTAATTAGAATAACGGAAGTCCGCGCCGCATGGATTCTAATTGCCGTAGGACTTGTTCTTATGGCAGTAGCGCGTATCATCGATGTATTGCCTTTTTTCTCCATCGCTATAACGCCTGGAATTAAGCTTCTAAATGATTGGCTTGATGTTTATATATCTATCGTGATGGTCACGGGTGTGTCCTTGATTGCCCCTCTCTTTTATGCCATCAGACGGAGTGAAGAAAGGTACCGAACACTCGTCGAAAACTTAAATGTCGGGGTGTACAGAAGTACCGGTGACTACAAAGGGCGATATCTGCAGGTGAACCCAGCTATGATAAAAATATTCGGCTATGAATCGATAGAGGAATTCATGCGTATCCCTATTGTTAATGTCTATAGGCAACCACAGGACAGGAAAAAATTCCTTAGTAAGATCAAAGAATTTGGATATGTGCGAAATGAGGAGTTAGATCTCCGTAAGAGAGATGGCACACCGGTCAAGGCTTCTGTTACGGCGACTGTCCAATATGACGAAAAAGGTGATATTAAATGGATTGATGGTGTCACGGAGGACATTACTGAACGGAAGCAGGCAGAGGAGGCCTTACGGGAAAGTGAGGAGAAGTATCGCTCGCTAGCCACCACCGCAGATTCCATGTATATGATAGACAGGAATTTCAGATATGTATTAATGAACGAAAGGCATTTATCAAGGTTTGGTCTTCCATTGGATAAGATTATAGGCAGGACTTACGGTGACTTCCATTCTGAGCAGGCTAATAGGGAGTTTGTTGAAACTGCAAAACATGTATTTGAATCCGGTATGCCTGTCCAGCACGAGCATAGAAGTGAAAGAGACAAGCATTTCTTCCTCCGAACGTTTAGTCCTGTCAAAAGTCCTGACGGAAAAGCAACAATAGCTGTTACAGTAGTTTCAAAAGACATTAATGACCGTAAACAGATAGAGGAAAAGCTTAAAGAAAGCGAGCAGCGATTACACAATGTGATTCAGGGTTCTCCGATCCCCGCATTTGTCATAGGGAAAGACCACAAAGTGTTATACTGGAATACGGCACTGGAGGAACTTACACGCATCAAGGCGGAGGAAGTGATCGGTACAACGCAACAATGGAGGGCATTCTATGGCACTGAGAGGCCCTGTCTGGCGGATCTGTTGGTAGATCAGAGTCTTGAAGCGATTCCACAGTGGTATTTTGACAAGTATATCAAGTCGAAGTTGATAGAGGAGGCATATGAGGTAACGGACTTTTTCCCGGAACTGGGGGATAATGGGAAGTGGCTGAGTTTCACGGCAGCGGCCATAAGGAATTCTCACGGGGAGCTTGTTGGTGCCATAGAGACCCTCGAAGATGTTTCTGAACGCAGGCAGGCGGAAGAGGCACTCAGAAATAGTGAGTTAAGGCTGCAAAGCGTCATTCAGAGCTCGCCCATTCCCACCTTTGTCATCGGAAAAGATCACAAAGTGATATACTGGAACAAGGCGTTGGAAGAACTCAGCGGTATCAAGACGGAAGAGGTTATTGGCACAACGCATTACTGGAGGGCGTTCTACAGCAAAGAGAGACCTGTTATGGCGGATCTGATAGTGGACCAGGCTCTGGAAGCGATTCCTCAGTGGTATTTTGAAAAGTATACGAAGTCCCGCTTGTTGGATGAGGCATATGAGGCAACAGACTTTTTCCCGGAACTGGGAGAGACCGGGAAGTGGCTTCGTTTTACAGCAGCGGTGATCAGGGATTTTAAGGGAAATCTTGTTGGTGCTATTGAGACTCTTGAGGATGTAACAGAGCGCAAACGGGCAGAAGAAGAGTTAAGAAGAGTTGAGAGACTTGAATCTCTCGGGATCTTTGCTGGTGGAATAGCTCATGATTTCAATAACTTACTATCTGTAATGCTGCGTAATATATTTGCTGTAAAATTGTCTTTCACCGATGGACAGCATGAAGTTTTAGAAGAAGAGATTGAGATAGCTGAGAAGGCCGGTCTTCAGGCAAAGGAACTGGCTCACCGTCTGACTACCTTTGCTAAAGGAGGAGAACCCGTAAGAAAAATTGGCTCCATCTCGCAATTGCTTGTGAATTCAGTTGATCTATCCCTTAGTGGTTCTAATATCAGGTGTGAATTTTCCCTGCCCGATGATCTCTGGCCTGTGGAAATGGATGATGTGCAGATCCGGCAGGTAATCAATAATCTTGTCGTTAATGCCCGTGAAGCCATGCCCGAAGGAGGCAACATAATCATCCGTGCCGAAAATGTGAACGTAAAAGCAGGTAACGGTCTGCCCCTGAAGGAAGGCAAGTATGTAAGATGGTCCGTTAAAGATTACGGTATAGGTATTCCACAAGAAGATTTGCAGAAGATATATGATCCTTATTTCACGACCAAGCCGACTGGTACCGCAAGGGGAATGGGGCTGGGACTAGCAATCTGTTATTCCATTATCAAGAAACACGATGGATTTATCGATGTTGAATCCGAACCGAGTGTCGGGTCTACCTTTTTTGTTTATGTGCCTGCGTCCCCTCAAGAAGGCTTCTTGAAAAAAGATACAACGGATCAAACCGTTACAAAGGGAGGGAAAATTCTCGTCATGGACGATGAGGAAACGGTACGCAATGCAACAGGTATTGTCCTTAACTATCTCGGATATAAAGTCGAATATGCGAAAAACGGAAATGAAGCTGTGGGACTTTATAGAACAGCAAAAGAAAAGGAACAGCCCTTTTCTGCGGTAATACTTGATTTACATGTACCGGGTGGCATGGGGGGCAAGGAGGCTATGAATGAGTTATTAGCAATAGATCCGTATGTCAAAGCCGTCATAACATGCGGTTACTCTGAGGAACCGATTATTTCAGAATTCAGGAAACAAGGATTCTGCCGGCCTATAGATGTTCCGTATGATATTGAAAAGATGAAAGAAATACTAGACGATCTATTGAAGTAACATCTTATCCTGCCAACTTTACTTTTTCGCCTCGACGCACTTCCTGTTCAATCAATTGCACTACAGGTAAAAAATCTTTGCGTCCTTAGTTTAATTACGTTAAAAAATGCAATGAATGAATTAATTGATTATTATTTAAATTTTCTTGCAGTTGAAAAAGGAGCTTCCCGACTCACACTGGACGCCTATAGTCGCGATTTGAACAGATACATTAGCTTTGTCAAGAATCATGATATTCAAACAATTGTGGATATTACCCCCGATGATGTTATCTCTTATTTGGCACATGTCGGCAAGGAAGGACTTAATGCGAGATCTGTGAATAGGGGACTCGCAGCCATAAGAGGATTCTACAAGTTCCTCCTCCGTGAGAAAAAAATTGACACTAACCCCGTAGCAAATATAGAACTAGCAAAGGTTTGGACACGGCTTCCAGATACATTGAGCCAGGAGGAAATGAACCTGCTTCTGACTCAGCCAGGCATAAAAACCCCTGCTGCCGTTCGGGATACGGCTATGATGGAGCTGATGTATGCAACGGGAATTCGCGTCTCGGAATTGATTTCTTTGACCATGAATAATATTAAGTGGCAAATAAGAATTCTGGTTGTTATGGGAAAGGGCAGCAAAGAACGCATTGTCCCCATAGGCAGATCGGCGTATGATTACCTGCAGGAATACGTAGATCAGGCAAGACAACATTTTATAAAGGGGCAGAGAACGAATATCATCTTTCTCAATAGATCGGGAGAAGGCTTTACACGTCAGGGTTTCTGGAAAATTGTGAGAAGGTATGCAAACAAAGCCGGTTTTAAAAAAAAGGTCCATCCACATACTTTCAGACATTCTTTTGCATCGCATTTACTTGAAGGGGGGGCCGATCTTCGCTCTGTTCAGATTATGCTCGGGCATGCAGATATATCAACGACACAAATATATACACACATTACTCGTGAAAGATTGAAATGTATTCATAAGCAGTACCATCCAAGAGGTTGAAAAAGGGATACAAAGACGGATCATGGAAAACAATTCATCGAATAGAAAAGAGAAGGGATCTGAAACGCCAAACAAGCGTCTCATTATTGTGGGAATTATATTAACTGTGGTCCTTGTTGTTTCCTGGATTGCGGTCAATTATCTTTTTTTTGACAAAGTACGTGAGTCTCCTATCAGTCTTGTAAGACTAAAAAACGTGATTGCATTTGTCTTTCTCGGAGATAAACCGAAGGTATATTACTTGGATATAGAAAAAAGCGGAAAAGACTATAAACTGAGAAAGGGTGATATTTTTGATGTTTCTTATCGCGATGAATTTGTTGTCAAGGACATTTCTACCGATGTTTTTTTTGGTCGTGGAATATCAGTAAATGTTGAAGGTTTTGGTGAACAGGATCATTTCAGGGTGATGCTTAGAGGTATTGATCTGGTTGATAAAATTATCATAGCTCGTGGGAAAAGAGTGGATGAAGCGGCAATTGAAGCTGGAAGTATTATAGTGAAATATCAAGATAAGATCATTGCATCCATTGCCATGAGAGTAATTGTTACACCCCAGGATTGGCTTAGATATGCTAAAAATTCGGAGAATCAACTCGCGCAGATCGAATATCTCAAAAGGGCTATCGCCATGAATAAAAATGACATAGGCGTCCGAAAGATGCTGGCAGCACTCTATTTTCGATCAGGTAATTTAGATAAAGCAATTGCTCAATACAATAGTATCATTGCACTGAAGCCGAAGGATGCTGCTGCTTTGATGGAACTTATGAAGTGCTATATAAGCGCAAAGGAAAATGATAAAGCGATCAAGACGGGCATTAAGTTGCTTAAGATAGATCCCCAAAATGCCGCTGTCTTTGCCAATATTGCGTATGCATACAGCAATGCTGGAGCTTGGGGAAAGGCCATTGTTAAATCCCAATGATATAGAGGTGCGGTTTAAACTTGGAGAGGCTTATGAAAAAGCCAAAGATTTTAAAAGTGCAATTGAACAGTATAAGTTTGCCTCGTCAAAGGCACGAGAATCTGAACATGTAATGATTGCGTTGGCTGGTGCCTACCTTAAGTCCGGAAACTATGATGACTCTATAAGATTGTATAGGGAAATTATTGCAAAGCAGCCAAGAAATGCCTCGGCCTATGCGAACTTGGGCGTTGCCTACGGTGGAAAGGGACAATGGAAAGAAGAAGTGGAGAATTATAAGAAGTCAATCTCACTAAATCCAAAAGATCCTGTTGTTCACTTTAATCTTGCAGCTGCCTATGAAAAGAAAAGCCAGGATCAGGAAGCATATCGTGAGTATCAAAATATATTGAGGATAGACTCGGGTAATCCTGAAGCCCTCACGAGATTGGCAGACATCGACTTTAAGAGCAAACGTTACGGTGACGCTGTCAAACTTTATGAGAAACTTGTGAAATCCTCACCAAAAAAAGCATCGATTTATGCTAATCTTGGATTTGCGTACGGAGAACTCAAAAAATACAAACAGTCTTCTGAAAACTACGAGAAATCTATCAAGTATGGGACAAAAGATCCGCAGGTCTATAATAATCTTGCTTTTACATATGGCAAACTCGGCAGGACGAAAGAGGCAATTCGAGAATATGAAAGATTTGCTTTATCTCATCCTACCATGGAGGTTTTGGATATACTGGCGGATTATTATATGAAGGAAAGACGATATGAAAACGCGATCAAAACCTATAAGAAAATGACGGTCCTCAATCCTAAGAGGGTGTCCACTTACTCAAGTCTAGGGTATGTGTACGGCCTTAAGAATGATATCGATAAGGAAATTCAATATTACAAAATTGCATTGCAGTATGATGCGGAGGATGATGACGTTTATTTAAATCTGGGAGCGGCATATGAAAAGAAGGGGATGTATCAGGATGCCCTCAAAGCATATACAGCTGCCTATGAGCTGAATCCTGATTCGAGTGACGCTGCTAAAAAAATCCCGGCATTAAAAATCAAGATATTGCAACAAAAGCACAAGGCATCATGACGAAGGAAGAAGGACGCGCGGGGCAATCAGATGGGCAAGAAACACATACATTCATATTGTCAGAAGGGAGAATAACTAAAGAATGATGAGGCAGATTATCATGAATGATATGGTCATTGGAGGCGGGGCCCCATTTGTTCTTATTGCAGGCCCCTGTGTCATCGAAGAAGAAGAGACTACGAGGGAAATTGCACTTTTTCTCAAAAACATCACCGGTCAATTGAAAATACCTTTCATATTCAAGGCATCATATGACAAAGCAAACAGGACTTCAGTGGATTCCTTTAGAGGGCCGGGCATTACAAAGGGCCTTCAGATTTTAGCGGCTATAAAGAGGGATTTTGGTATCCATATCCTTTCAGATGTGCATCGCTTTGAAGAAATAAAGCCGGCTGCAGAGATTATTGACATAGTACAGGTACCTGCTTTTCTATGCCGACAGACTGACTTCGTCATCGAAGTGGCCAGAAACGCAAGGATCGTTAATATCAAAAAGGGTCAGTTTCTTGCTCCGTGGGATGTAAAAAATATACTTGTGAAGGCATCGTCGACTGGGAATGAAAATATAATGATTACGGAAAGAGGAGCAACTTTTGGATACAATAATCTAGTGGCCGATTATCGTTCACTCCCCATATTAAGAGAGATGGGTTATCCGGTGATATTCGATGCTACACACAGTGTTCAATTACCCGGAGGAATGGGAACGGCTTCCGGAGGCCAGAACGATATGATTCCCTATCTTTCGCGGGCAGCCGTTGCGGTTGGAGTTGATGGCCTCTTCTTAGAAGTACACCCAAATCCTGAATGCGCCAAGTGTGATGGTCCAAATTCGATACGCCTTGATTCACTTTTTGATCTCCTTCGTACACTTACGGAGATTGACGGGATAATAAAAGGAAAGACGAATATTCAAAAAAACTGATAGCGGGGTAGGCATGATAAACGGTGTTGTGGATAATGTGTTGACTGAGAAGATTAGAACCATCTGTCTTCTGGTTCTGGATGTTGACGGAGTCATGACAGATGGGAAAATAATAATTGATGACATGGGGCGGGAAACGAAAAATTTTGATGTGAAGGATGGGCACGGGATCAAGATATTGATGAGATATGGTATTGACGTCGTTCTGTTGACAGGAAGGCGGTCTGTTGTAGTTGAACATCGCTAAAGATCTAGGTATCCGGGAGGTTCATCAGGGTATTTTAAACAAACTAGAAATCTTCGAGGAGATTCTCCAAAGAAGGTCTCTGTATTACGAAAATATAGCATTTATCGGAGATGATATAGTGGATATCCCCCTGCTAAAGAGAGTCGGTTTCTCTGTTGCTGTAGTTGATGCATCTGAAGATGTTAAAAAATGTGTTGACTATATTACACAAAAAAAAGGCGGGGATGGTGCCGTTAGAGAAGTGTGCGAGCTCATACTACGGGCCCAGGGCAACTGGGTTGATGTGGCAAAAAGGTATGAGTTTCTTTAGATTATGGAACGGTTAGTAATTATTGCTCTTGCAAAAAGTTGAGTGTTGAATAGAGAATGGACTTGTTGTGATACCGTGAGCGGGTGCGTTTGAACTTTACTTATAGGAAAACGGGTGATATAAAAAAAGAAAGGCTTTGAAGGAATTATTCTCATAGTAAAATAAGTGAGAATATGAACATGACTTTCTAAAGAAGACTAGGATTATGAAGGTTAACAAAAGGGCAATTATAATCACCGTGGTGATTGCCATAGTTGTTTCAGTAGCAGCTGTTATAATGATTATGGAGAGTAGAGAGTCTTCCCAAGGTCCATTGCTTAAGATCATGTCGGACAATGTCGATGTCCAGGTTAAGAATATTAACTATACGGACGTAGGAGATTCGGGTTTAAAGTGGGAGATCAAAGCGGATAGCGCCAAGTACGTTAAGAGTGAAAACCTTGCAATGTTTGATCAGGTAAGGGTCAAACTCGTGATGGAAGATGGAAGGGCCATTATTATGACAGGCGATAAAGCTAAGTTACGCACGGATACGAAAGATATGGAAATTTCCGGGAACGTGAAAATTGTCTCTGATAAGGGTGATAACCTGACTACAGATATTCTAAAATATTCGGGTTCAGAACGGCGAATTTATACTGATGCTCCTGTTAAGATGGATAGCCCCCGCATGCAGGTTAGAGGCGTGGGGATGTCCATTTCGTTAGACGATAAAGATGTTGCTTTATTATCCAGAGTGAAAGCCCATATAAAATAGGTAGAACGGGAGTGTATTTAGCAAGTACCTAACCGGAGGGGCAGATCATCATGAGCATACAAGGACTTTGATATGAGAAATAAAATAATCATTTCTTTGATACTGACTTTTGTAACTTTTTCATATTTAGGAGCAAAAGAAATTGATACGAAGAAGAAACCAAAAATAAACAGGGATCAACCAATACAGATTGTTTCCGACCGTCTGGATGCTTATAATGAAAAAAAACTGGTAATATTTTCGGGCAATGCAGTTGCCACACGGGGGGACATAATTATAAAGTCGGATCGTCTCCTGGTGTATTACAAGAAAGAGCCAAAGATATCGGTAATACGGGGGATTTGGAAAAAATTGAGGCAAAAGGCCATGTTACAGTAACACAAGGTGAACGGATTGTAACCGGGGACGATGCCATTTTCTACGAGGATACACAAAAGATTATTATGACAGGCAATGCTGTGATGCGTGAAGGAAGGAACGTTATCCATGGCGACAGGATAGTGGTATTTCTTGATGAAGACAGGGGTGTTGTAGAAGGACTTGAAAAGAATAGAGTTAATGCTACAATATATCCTGAGGACAGGAAAGACAAAAAAAAATAAAGCGCATATTGCAGAATTTTTCAAGTTTCGTCATGTTATTGCGGTCGATCATAAGCTTATAAAGATTGATGACTCCTTAAAAAGTCGCACCTTACCTCTGGGGCTTTTTACAAAACCATCAAGTTTTATGTACAGGTGTTTTGAATTAATGGAACAACTATCAGCGAAGGGATTGGTGAAAACTTATGGAAACAGGGTCGTCGTTGATAAGGTTGACTTGAAAATAAATCCTGGAGAAGTTGTAGGTCTTTTAGGTCCAAATGGAGCGGGTAAAACTACCACATTTTATATGATTGTCGGTTTAATATGGCCAGATAGCGGTAGAATTTTTTTAAACGGAGATGATGTAAGTAAATGTCCTATGTACATCCGGGCAAGAAAAGGATTAAATTACTTACCACAGGAACCTTCAATATTCAGAAAGCTGAGCGTGGAAGAAAACATCATGGCAATTCTCGAGACACTGAATATAGATGAAAGGGAGAGAAAAAGACGACTGGAAGAACTGCTTGGAGAACTCGATATTTCCCATCTGGCGAAAGCTCGGGCATATTCTTTGTCAGGTGGAGAAAGAAGGCGGGTCGAGATTACAAGGGCTCTTGTCACATCCCCTATGTATATTCTCCTTGATGAACCATTTGCAGGGATTGATCCTCTAGCCGTGGCGGACATTCAGCGAATCATATTTAAACTGAAATCTAAAGGGATCGGTGTTGTCATTTCCGATCACAATGTAAGAGAAACACTCTCCGTTTGTGACAGGGCCTACATCGTCAATGAGGGAACTATTATGGTGGAAGGTGATCCCGAGACGATAGCCAATTGCGAAATTGCACGAAAAATTTATTTGGGAGAGGATTTTTACCTCTGAAAAATTGCTATACTTAAAAAGGGAAAACAGAATAATATAGTTGTAGTTAGGCATTAAAGAAATGGCATTTGAACTAAAACAGAACCTGAAATTGACTCAACAACTGGTTATGACACCTCAGTTGCAGCAGGCAATAAAGCTTTTGCAACTCTCGAGACTGGAAATGACCGAACTGGTCAGCCAAGAAATTGAAGAAAATCCATTACTCGAAGAGGTAGTATCAGAAGAATACCCGGAAAATGAAGCTGTTCCGGAAAGCGATGCCGTAGAAATAGCTGATCGGGAAGAAATAAAAACGATTGAGCGCACGGAAGAGATTACAGGAGAGGGCGATGGTAAGGAGGAGTTTGACTGGAACAGTTATCTTGAGGATTATGGACCCACGGGAGTGAGGTATGATCGGAAGGATGATGAAGCGCCTTCATGGGATAATATGTTGATGGCAAAACCGTCATTGACGGATCATCTTATGTGGCAACTTAAACTATCCCGTTTTACGGACGCTGAAATGAAAATTGGGGAACAGATAATTGGAAACCTTGATAGTAATGGATATCTGGTAGGGTCCACTGAGGAAATCGCAGCCCAAGAGTTGATTGATAAAGGATTTGTTGAAGGTGTTTTGAAGAAAATTCAGGAGTTTGACCCCCCAGGCATTGCCGCGAGGGACATTAAGGAATGTCTTTTAATTCAAGCTAAAATTCTCGGTGTGTCAACACCCCTTGTAGAGATGCTTATAAAAGAACACCTGAAAGACCTTGAAACAAAAAACTATACCAACATATCAAGGAAGTTAAAGGTTCCACTAGCTGAAATACAGCAAGCTGTCGTAGTAATAAGCAGCATGGATCCTAAGCCAGGGAGTGTCTATAACGAAGAAAGGATAGATACTATTACTCCGGATGTTTATGTTTTCAAGGCAGGGGATGAATATAAAATTGTTCTGAATGATGATGGGTTGCCGAAGCTGAGAATCAGCAATTTTTACAAAGAGATTATGGGTGACATCGGCATGTACCATGATGTAGAAAATAGCAAAAAATATATCAGGGAAAGAATGCAATCAGCAACATGGTTGATAAAGAGTATTCAGCAAAGGCAAAGAACAATATACAAAGTAACGGAAAGTATCGTAAAATTACAAAGAGATTTTTTTGATAAAGGAATAAATTATTTAAGACCACTGGTACTCAGAGATATTGCCGATGATGTGGAAATGCATGAGTCAACCATAAGCCGGGTAGTGACAAACAAGTATATGCATACGCCCAGGGGGATATTCGAACTGAAGTATTTCTTCAGTAGCAGAATACAGAAAACAAGCGGCGATGCTGTTGCATCGAAGAGTGTCAAAGAAGAAATAAAAAAGATTGTAAGCGGTGAAGACCCAAAGAAACCATACAGTGACAGTGACATCGTTGATCTTCTCAAAAAGTCGGGCATATCTATTGCGAGGAGGACCGTTGCAAAATACAGAGAAATGATGGGTATTCTACCGTCTTCCAAGAGGAAAAAGTATTTTTAACGGCATTGTTTAAAGTCTTCCCACTTTCGCAGGGGCAGGCTCCAGCTTATTTTGCTCTTTATGCTTCCTGTGCAAGCTCGGGGCAAGTTATGCAAGGTACATATATGGACATCCCATAAAAGCCCCTTTGCAGATTGTTTTTTAGGGTAATGTGATATGATATTTCTTTTTTGTTTCCCGCCGGATTCAGGCAATATGCGCCTTGTAACTTACGCTGTTTGTTCCACCATCTTTTCACTCGTTTTTAGAATTTTTTGCTAGGTATCATTTATGAGCCATGAAAAAACTGGTTGACCTCAGGTAATTTTGGGATTAGGATGCCCGCCCTCATAATGAAAGGGTAAAAAACGAAGCATAATGAAACGAAACTTAGGAGGAAGATGTTATGAATATTTCTGTAACTTTCAGAAATAAAGAGGGGGAAAATTGGCATAAGGAATATATAGATCAGAGGCTAAAAAAACTTGAGAAATATTTGGATACTCCGGTTGAGGCGCGTGTAGTTCTTTCCATTGAGAAATTCAGAAATGTAGCTGAAATAAATTTAATGACGAATGGGCAGAATATAAATGCAAAAGAAGAAGCCAAAGATATGTATCTTGCTATCGATAATGCAATTGAAAAGATCGAACGTCAGATCAAGAAGCGCAAAGAAAGAATAAGGGGTCATAAAACAAATTCTGCACGGGGAGAAGAAATAACGGCAGCAGAGCAATATTCAGATGAAGATGATGTGCAGGAAACAAAAATTGTAGAGGTGAAGAAGGTTACATTGAAACCCATGTCTCTTGACGATGCCATTATGGAGATAGATTCATCAAGAAATCGTTTTGTTGTTTACAGAGATTCTTCAACAGAAAACGTCAGTATTATATATGTTCGTGATGATGGAAAGTACGCTCTAATAGAGACAAGTAGCTGAGGTTTGGGGACAGATCATGAAAGTTACAGATATTTTCAGGAAGGAACATATAGTCGAAGGACTGAAATCAAAAAGCAAAAGGGAAGTTCTTGCTGAATTGTCAGGCGTGTTCCTTCAGGGTGATGTTAAATATAGTCATGAAGACATGGTAAACACTTTACTCGAAAGAGAAAAGTTGGGAAGCACCGGAATAGGTGACGGTGTTGCTATACCTCACGGCAAGTTAGTCAATCTGGAAGAGTTGATCGTCTCATTCGGTAGAAGCAAGGAAGGGGTTGAGTTTGATGCCATGGACGGAAAGCCGGCTCACATTTTCTTTTTATTAATGGCACCGGAAGATACAACTGGCAAACACTTGAAAGCACTTGCTAAGATATCTAAAATGTTGAAGGACAGCACATTCAGAAAAAAGCTTTTGGAAGCGAAATCAAAGGATGAGTTATATATGATAATTGCAGACAAGGATGATGCATGCTGAGATTATTTTCAAGGCTCTCTTTGTATAATTATTTGAAATATAGAACCTACTTCGGTTAGTCTAACAGGTTTATTCCCTTAAGCGGGGATATTTTTCAAAGGCCTCAGGGTATATTACTTCCATGACTGCATTGAAGCTAAAAGATATACTTGAAGGTGCTGAGGATAAATTAGGATTTGAACAAATGACCGGCAAAGCCGGTTTGATGAGGAGGATAGATCATATTGGTATACAGCGATATGATGAGGAGGAAAAATTCTGGGACCGATTGATCCCCGATGTTATTCTTATAATCACACCATTATGTCTTTCTGAACTCGCAATGACATCATCAGAATCGCGCGAAAAGATTTTTCAAACTATCATTTCATGCTGTATTCCCTGCCTAGTACTTTCAAAAACAGACTCACTACCCGATTTTATGCTATCTTTTTCAGAATCGCACAGTATCCCTCTGTTTACGTCGATGTATGATGAGTTTCTTTTAGAAAGTCGTCTGCTGGGTCTTTTGCGTGAAAAGATTGATAAGGTAATTTCGATTCACGGCGCGCTTGTAAATGTTTTTGGTATTGGCGTGATAATTACAGGAGACAGCGGCACAGGGAAAACTGAATGTGCACGTGATTTAGCGGAAAGAGGACATGCATGGATAGCAGATGATGTTATAGAGATCGAGAAAAGGGGAAATATATTATATGGTCATAGTCATGACCTAATAAAATATCTTATCCATATTAAACGTAAAGGTATTATTGATACAAAGAAATATTTCATTGCTTCGGCTGTTCTTGATGAAACAGTCATAAACCTCCTGGTCGAATTAGCAACGGTAAACAATATCCAGAGGCAAGAAGGTGCTTATCCAGCAGAAAAGTTGCAGGATATTATGGGAGTAAAGCTGTCATACGTCCAACTGCCCTGTTTCCCTCACACCGAGAATATATACAAGTGTGTTGAACAAGCGGTTCAAAGATTGTTAATCGAAAGAAGCATTGCATGAAAAACTTACGTGTTGTGATCATTACAGGACTTTCCGGATCGGGCAAAAGTACAGCGCTCCGGGCATTGGAGGACATTGGTTTTTTTTGTGTGGATAACCTGCCTGTTATCCTTCTACCCAGATTTCTTAAGATTCAGTCTGATGATTCGAAGGGAATTACAAAGGTCGCTATGGTTATGGATTTGAGGGAAAAAGGTTTTCTTGAAAAATATACAAGGATTTTCCCCAAATTGAAAAACATAGGGTACAGGATAGAGATACTATTCCTTGATTCAAGTGATGATGCTCTCTTGCATCGATTCAGTGAAACAAGAAGAGTTCATCCCATATCGGTCAAGGGTTCAGTCATGGAAGGTATCAATCTCGAGAGGGAAAAATTAGCCCCCTTGAAACAGATGGCGGATAGGGTTATTGATACCACTTCATACAATGTACATCAGTTAAAAGATGTAGTGCAAAGGCATTTTATTTCTTCATATGTTAGTCAAAGAATGATCATTCATGTGACATCGTTCGGATATCGTTATGGCATACCCGCTGATGCGGACATTGTACTTGATGTCAGGTTTCTTCCCAATCCATATTTTGTTGAGGAACTGAAGTACTATGACGGACATCATCCAGGTGTCCGGGATTATGTGCTTGAATCTGACGAGAGCAAAGTATTTATTCAAAAGCTGTTTGAATTGATGGCGTTTCTCATTCCCCTTTATGAAAAGGAGGGAAAAGCAAGACTCAATATAGCCCTTGGATGCACAGGCGGTAGGCATCGATCAGTGGTCTTGGCAAATCAACTGGGGGCTTATTTTTCGGATAAAAATTACGTAGTGACAATAAATCACAGGGACATAAATAAAAGCTAAAAAGAAACCGCCATTTTCCTGCTCACATTATCGGCAATCCAATGGGAGTCCCACCATTCCTGTGGATTTACAAACTGCCCGCCGACGAGCAATCCAAAATGGAGATGATCACCACCCGCAAGGCCTGATGTACCGGTATGGCCCATGACATCACCTTTTTTCACTTCCTGACCATTCTTGACATCGATCGAATTTAGATGGCCATAAAGAGTAAAAAGTCCGAGACCATGATCCACGATAATAATATTACCATAGATGCCAAGATATCCGGTGTAAGCAACAATACCATTATTGGCAGCTTCGACCGGGGCATTTGCTGTCGAGGCAAGGTCTACGCCCATGTGAATGCTTTTACCTACCGATTTCCCCTGATATTGATAGGTTCTTTTATCACCGAATAAGGCCATAGGAGCGGCGGAATGTGCCCTCCCATAATTGCCGAGACTGTGACTTCCGACAAATATCCAGGATGGCATTGTCATTATCTTCCCTCAGCTTTCCGTTGACATATATAAATATTTCAAGTGATGTTTTGCCCTGAAGCAAATGATTTTGACTCTGAAATTCAGGCATTTTCTGCTGCAGAAAGCTCTCGGTCAAAACCATCTTATCGCTGCGAAACTTTTTACTTCTGATAAGACAGGGAAGCGCAATAGATGATTCATTTCCTGCCTGATCTTGGGCAGTGACTTTAATATTACTTACGCTTCGCCTTATATCAATGGGAAGGGCAAAGTAACTTATAATACATGGTTTGTCAGAAATAGTCGCAGGGTATCCCTGAGAAAAGTGATTTTCGATCTTGACACCGCTGGTAATAACCGGCTTCGATGTCTTGTAAACAATCACACATGCACCACCGGGATTTATATTGTTGGTCGTCGTAAATAAAAATATATTTGGAGGTGTCATGTCGATGTTGACCTGCCTGATTAAAGTGCTCTGATTCTTCCAGAGTGAATTATCAGTTGCTGATACATTCAGCGCAGCTGGCCCGTCGTGAAGTTTCATGGTTATGGCATCAATGGTGACATTAACAGTATTTTCTTTTGTTACCAAGTCGGTATAATTGATAGATGAAAGGACTTGCGTCTTATCATCCTGGGTAATCGTTATGCTTGAATTACGAAGACCACTTTTCGTGTCCATAAAACTGATATTTATCGTTTTATACCGTCCTATTGCACTTATATCCTGATTGATTTTAACAGTTGGATTTTCCAATTCTCCGTAAGAATTAAAAAACCAAAAGCCAAAACCAGTAAGTAATATAACGAATGCAGCTATTATGAATGGTTTGTATGTTTTCATAAAAAAAACCCTTATAGATTTAAAAAGGATACCGGTCGGACTTATAATGATTTTTAGACCACTTTGCAAGTTTAAAAACAAATATATTCATGGGAGTGGCTTTATTACTCCTTGAACTTGTCTCTGATAATTGCTATAAACAAAATAATATTGATAAACTGATTTTGTGTGAGATCCATGGTTTACATGAGGAACTAAATCATGTTGAAAGATAAAAAAATCGTGCTTGGCATAACGGGCGGTATAGCTGCTTATAAAGCTGCTGAGTTGACAAGAGAATTTGTAAAAAGGGAGGCTTGTGTCAGGGTAATCATGACAAAGAATGCGACCGAGTTCAT
>PDVH01000104.1_pt1 | contig 22631 bp, 19 predicted proteins | sample 1369781 | NCBI WGS metagenome assembly PDVH01 (sample SAMN07795378, study PRJNA414565) | Alkali sediment metagenome, whole genome shotgun sequencing project. | isolation source: glacial lake sediment | place: Bosnia and Herzegovina: Donje Bare Lake | collected 2016-06
TTTGCCTTGGGCTGGAGCTCCGGCCGAGGGCTCAGGTTTGACCCTGAGCTTGGGTTTTAGGAGAGATGCTCCGTCGAATGGGTCAAAAATAAAAGGGGAAGGCATTTTATTCCTTCCCCTTTTATTGGGGTAGAGGAGGGTTGGGATTACTCCATCATTCCATAACCGCGACCCGCTCCAGGGCCATAGCCCATCTTGTGGCCGCGACCAAAACCAGGACCCATTCCACCACCTGGCCCAAAATTAGCAATTTGTTCAGGTGTGAGGAATTTTCGAGCTTCCAACCTCATTTGGACAGCTTTATCCCTCAGCTGATTTTGAAGGTCTCTTAATTCTCTTTCCTTATCGAGAATGGCCTTGGAATCAGCCTTTGGGTCAGTCCATAAAGATCGAAGCTCCAGCCTCTTGGTCACCATTGCACCGATCAGTTTTGCGTTTTCGCCGCTGAACTTCCGGCGCAATTCTTGGAATTTGGTCTTCTGCTCGGGAGTCAAGGAAGAGTCTTTTACAGGCCCCCAAGATTCATGCATTCCTCTATGTCCAGGACCCATGCCCGGTCCTTGAGCATAAACATAAGTTACGCCTAAGAGCATGATTGCCACCAATCCTAATGTAACGATCATTTTTTTCATATTTTTCACCTCCTTTCATATTTATTTAATCATCGCTTTATAATAGAGCAAGGACTGTGCCAATTCATTTTTTTAAAGTTAGATGAGGCTATTTATCGTCTTTGAGATAATGATTTATTTAGAATTTTCAGTGGGTTCACTAGTTTTTATAATTTTGATTATTTTAACATTTATAAAAATTGATTTCAGAAGATTGAACTTCAAATAGGAAAGACTTGTCGATATCTATTAAAAGAGTTAATTTTTCTTTTCGATATTATAAATCCAAGACAGTAGATCCATACCAAAGACCGATAGAGATTCAATAGGTTACAAACACGCACCACGAACGCGGGCTAATTAATTTTAGTAATAATCAGTTTCGACAATCTTGGTGATCTATTCGACAAGAATTTCCTTTAAAAGGGTCCTTATTTATTAATATCTAAAAAAATGTCGGGTCATTGAATGGATGAAGAGGTCACAAAATTTCCCTTGAAAAAGAGAAAGAGAAAAGGTAGAAAAAAGTAAAGGAAACAGCCTGTGGTATTTTTTTCTAATTTAGAATAAAGGGGGTTTTGATAATGGCTGAGAATATAAAGGTAAATTCATTTGATATGGCGAAGAAACAAGTTGATATTGCGGCGAAATATTTAAATCTGGATCCCGGGTCGATTGAGAAATTGAAAAATACAAAAAGGGAGTTGATCGTCCATTTTCCCGTTGAGATGGATAATAAGAAGGTTAAGATCTTCACCGGGTACCGGATCCAGCATAATGTGGCAAGGGGGCCGGCTAAAGGTGGAATCAGGTATCATCCTGATGTTGATCTCGATGAGATGAGGGCTTTGTCGATGTGGATGACCTGGAAGTCTGCTGTGGTCAAAATTCCTTTTGGAGGGGCCAAAGGTGGGGTCGAATGTAATCCCAAGGAGATGTCACTTCACGAAATAGAGCATTTGACAAGAAGATTTACCTGGGAGATCTCCATGATGCTGGGTCCTGAACAGGATATTCCTGCCCCGGATGTCAATACCAACCCACAGGTGATGGCCTGGATCATGGATACATATAGCATTTTAAAAGGCTACTCTGTCCCGGGAGTGGTAACGGGGAAGCCCATTGAGTTAGGAGGATCTCTCGGAAGGTTTGAAGCCACAGGAAGGGGAGTGGTGATTACCTCTCTTGACGCGTTGAAATGTTTAAAAATACCGGTTGAGGGAGCGAAAGTGGCGATCCAGGGATGTGGGAATGTGGGAGGCATTGCTGCGATGCACTTCGATCGTCTGGGGGCAAAGGTCATTGCCATCAGCGATTCACAAAAAGGAATCTATAATGAAAATGGACTGGATGTGAAGAGAGCCTTGGAATACAAGGCAAAATATAAATGTTTCGTTTGCGAAACAAAAGATGAAACGGAGATCACCAATCAAGAATTGTTAGAGTTGAAATGCGATGTCCTGGTCCCGGCGGCGATAGAAAATCAGATCGTAGAGAAAAATGCTCCGCGAATCAAAGCGAAGATTATCGCCGAAGGAGCGAATGGACCAACGACCCCAGAGGCGGATGAGATTTTAAATGAGAAAGGAGTATTTATTGTTCCTGACATCTTAGCCAATGCAGGGGGAGTGACGGTTTCCTATTTTGAATGGGTGCAAAACCTTCAGGAACTCATCTGGAGTGAGGAGGAAGTATTGGATCGATTAACTCGGATCATGCAGAAAGGTTTCAAAGAAGTATTGGATATTTCCCTTTCTAAAAAAATCCCCATGAGAACAGCAGCCCTTGTGCTCGGGATCGGAAGAGTGGCTGAGGCCTCGAGACTCAGGGGACTCTATCCGTAGATTTGAGGTGATATGGAAAAACTCATCATTACTGTTGGCATTACAGGTTCTCGAATCACACGACAACAAACGCCTTATATCCCAATTACTCCGCAAGAGATTGCCCAGTCGGGAATTGAAGCTTGGAGGGCAGGAGCTTCCGTCCTTCATATTCATGTTAGAGATCCAAAGACAGGGTTAGGAACGCAGGATTATTCTATCTTTAAAGAGGTGGTAGACCATATTCGAAGTGAAACCAATGCTATCCTCTGCCTGACCACGAGTGGTATTCCAGGTAGAAACCTCCAATTTCAAGAAAGGCTCATCCCATTATCCTTTAATCCAGAATTAGTCTCCTTTGATGCAGGCTCTATCAATATGAGGGAGAATGTTTTTCACAATCCTCCAGAGTTTTTGGAGATGCTGGCCAAAGAGACATTGATGAAGGGAATTAAGCCTGAGCTGGAGGTATTTGAGGTTGGAATGGTTTATACCTGTCTTAGATTTCTTGAGAAGGGTCTCCTTAAACCTCCGCTCCACTTTCAATTCGTTTTGGGGGTCCTTGGGGGTATGCCTGCTACAGCAAAGTCTCTTCTCCATCTCTCAGAAATTATACCTCAGGATTCAACCTGGTCTGTGATTGGGATTGGTCCAGGCCAACTCCCCATGGCCATGATAGCCATGGTGATGGGAGGCCACGTCCGGGTTGGCTTGGAGGACAACACTTACTATTCAAAGGGTGTCCTGGCTAAGAACAATGCCCAATTGGTGGAAAGAGTCGTTAGGGTTGCAAAAGAATTTGGAAGAGAAATTGCGACTCCACAGGAATCCAGAAAAATCCTGAATCTGGTGTAACTTAAAATCTATCAAAAATTCCCAATCAATTTTATTATTTTAAATCCCCAATACTAAACTGCCTTTTGCCCTGAATAATTTTTTACCAGATTCTAATGACCTAATAAAATTTTTACAAAATTGTGACATTTTATGCCTTCTTGTAAACTCGGTTCGGATCCCTCTAAATTTTAAAATCCCTTTTAATTTCAATTAATTTCATCTATTTTCCTTGGTTGGCATAAGACTTGCTTCTTATATTTACAGACGAAAAAGGAGTGGGGTATGAGTCTGATGATAAAGGAATTTGCTTTCTCCAATTTATTTATAATTTGGTTAGTTATTTTAGGTGGTTTCACATTTTTAAAAATTGTTAAAAGGCAATTGGAAGATTGGTAAATCCCTATCATTATTTAGAACAAATCTGCTCTTTTATTACAAAAATGTCGGTGGAGGAAAAGATGAGTGGTAAAGAGATGTTAGGCATCCATGAAACAGAAGAGGGGAGAAATATAGAGATCAGTTTCCAAAGAGTAGCCAGTTGGGCGTTGATCTTTACCAATGCGTTCTTCGTCTCCTATTTTTTTGCTAAGCTGTTTCAATGGGTCTAAAATTTTTGCTTATTTCAATAATTTTGATAACCCCCTGAACTCTTCAGTCCCAGCCTCCTTCAATAGTTGAAAGGCGATGATCTCGGTGGTCGAGATCATCGCCCCCCTTTTTTCCATCCATCTTAGACCGATCTCCCAATCCAATTTTCTTCTTGAACAGATTGCATCGGCTACCACATGGACCTCATAGCCTTTCTGAATTAGATCGTTGGCTGTTTGCAGGACACAGACGTGGGTTTCAATCCCAGTCAGGATGGCCTGGTTCCTTGCCGGTTGATTCAATTTATCGTTAAACGCTTTCACCCCACAGCAACTGAAAGAGACCTTCTCAATAGGGGGGAGGGGGCCCAGTTCCATTTTGATTTCAGGGACCGTCTTCCCCAGTCCCTTGGGATATTGTTCCGTAATCAGAATGGGGATGGCCATCTCTTTCGCGAAGACAAGAAGGGTCCGGATATTTTGTATCACATTTTTCCCTATCTCTGGATCCATCTTTTTCATCAGGAGTTCCTGAACATCAATCACAATGAGAACGGCTTGTTCCCTCTCTATTTTAGTGAACCTGTCCATTCTTCCATCTCCTTTCCATTGATTATCATACAAACTTTAAGATTGAATTTTCAAACGATTTGTTCTATTTGTAAAACGATGGGGGAACCCGTCTTTTATTTTTTTGAGGAAAAAGATGAAAAACATTGTTGGATTCGGAGCCCTCAACCTGGATTTAATTTTTAAGGTGGATGATTTCAAATCGATCTCCTTAAAGGGGTCTCGTTTGGATCCAGGGAAAGAGAGCTTTGGTTCTGATGAAGAATTTCAATCTCTTTTAGAACAATTGAAGCGATTTGGAACCTTGAAATCAAAAAGTGGAGGAGGTTCAGCAGCCAATACGATTGTTGCCTTAGCCCGTATGGGATTTCCGACAAAGTTCATTGGAAAAGTCGGGGAGGATGAAGAAGGTGATTTTCTTCTCGAAAATTTGAAACCCGTCCAGATTGACTTGATATGCCGGGGAAAGAAAAGTGGTGTCTGTTTGGTGGTATTAGACCGCCATCAGGATCGATTCCTTTTCGTCAGGGGCAATGCCAACAACACTCTAACCGCCGAAGAGATTAATTTCGATGTCCTTAAGGATATGTCCTGGGTTCATCTCACCTCCTTTATCGGAGAACCCCCTTTTGAAGCCCAAAAGGTTTTGTTGAACCATCTTGATCCGTCGGTGAAAGTATCCATGGATCCAGGAGAAATTTATGCAAAGGAAGGATTGGATAAGATTTGTCCTCTCATCAAACGATGCGCCCTGCTCTTTCTAACAGAGAGAGAGGTTGGATTGTTGACGAAACAGGATCTTCGAACAGGGGTGAAATCATTAATGGAGATGGGACCTTCTGTTTTGGTTTGTAAAAAGGGCAGTCAAGGATCTCATATTTTCACCGAGCAGGGTGATTTTGAAGTACCGCCTATTCAGGTGGAGGTGGTGGACAATACCGGGGCTGGCGATGTTTACAATGCTGGGTTCCTCGCCGGTCTTTTTTTGGGGAGGTCTTTGGAGGAGAGCGCTCTTTTTGCAACGGTCGTTGCGGCGGGGAGTGTCATGGGATATGGGAGGGATTGTTATCCAACGGAAGAAGATTTGAAGAATTTCTTCCATTAAGGTCATGCCTCTATTGATGAATCATGGGGAGGTTGTCCAAGATTGTCAATTTTCCTTAATGCCTTCCTCCTTTTTTATCGCCATCGCAACATTCCGATCCATAGGACGTAGTTCAAAACATTCATCATTATCTATAATACATTTTATCCACTTATGAGGGAGAATAAACAGCTATGGCCGAGAAGATGACTTATGCAGGCGTTGGTGTTGATTATGGGACAATGGATCCGTTTAAGCGGCTGGCGCAGCTGGCCGGCCGAGAAACGGCTAAAAACATTTTGCGCCTTGGTTTTTCGGAAGAGCAGGGGAGAAAGCGCCTATCTCATGGATGCCGGGGATCACTATGTGGCGCATGTGGAAGAGGGTTTGGGCACTAAAGATTTGGTGGCGGATGCGATGTATAGGTCAACCGCAAAGTCATACTATGATCGTATAGCGCAGTGTACCGTCGCAATGATCGTCAATGATATGATCACGCTCGGCGCATTACCACTTTCGGTTGCCATGCATCTGGCTGTGGGTGCTTCAAACTGGTTCAGCGATGAAAACCGTTGTAATGATCTCATCGACGGCTGGAAAAAAGCATGTGATTTGGCGCGTTGTACATGGGGCGGCGGGGAAACGCCAACCTTAAAGGACATCGTTCATCCAGATACAGCCGTTCTTAGCGGCTCGGCTGTCGGAGTGGTGAAACCCAAGAGCCGTCTTATCAATGCGGCTAACATTCAACACGGGGATGCGATTGTCATCATCGGTAGCTCCGGTATTCATGCCAATGGGCTTACGCTCGCGCGGGAGATCGCCGGAAAGTTGCCAAATGGTTATCTTACAAAGCTCGGCGATGGACGGCTCTATGGCGAGGCGTTGCTCGACCCGACGACTATTTATGTTCCCTTGGTTGAGGATTGCTTTAACGAAGGCGTAGATATTCATTATGCGGTTAATATCACAGGTCATGGTTGGCGTAAGTTGATGCGAGCCACACAGCCATTCGCCTATATCATCAACCATATTCCCGTACCGCACCCCGTTTTCTCTTTTATTCAAGAGCATGGGCCGGTGGATGATCAGGAGGCTTATGCAAATCTGAACATGGGAGCCGGATTCGCTCTCTATGTGAGAGAGAGCGATGTGAGAAAAGTATTAACCATTGCTCATTTTCTTGGTATGTTCGCTTCGCGAGCTGGCACGATTGAGTCCAGCAAGGTTAAGAGAGTCATCATTCATCCGTTGGGCCTTGAGTATCTTGGTTCAACGCTGGGGGTTCGTTGATAGAACCACCAGATTTTCCTTTGGCGACCCCCATTTTACCTTCTATTGCTTAGCGACTCTCTGAGGCAGAGGCTCTTTAACCCGGACTGGGCAAATCCCTCTCCAAGGCTGCATAAGGCCAGATTTTTGGATCTTAGAACGTGGCTCCATATGTCTCAGGAATGACTGTAAGGGTAACAACCTTTGGCAAAGGGAGAGTCCTTTGCTTCTTTAGTTCCGAAGGGTTCGCCCAGTCCCCAAGAGTAGAAAATGAAAAACTGGGGGAGGACAAGCCGGATTTTCCTTATTGACTTTTCTCACAAATGATTTACCCTGCATATAAGGATAAGGAATTAGCCCTTTTGTTCTTAAAAAATTCGAAAGGTGAGTGGATGGTAATAAAGAATCGCGTCCACAGGACGGGGTCTTCAGGTGTGATGGGAATCAAACCAAGTTCTCAAATGAGGAGATAGAGATGGAGTCAAACGGCGAAAGGACCAGGGTTTTAGTTTTTGCGAGTGGTGACGAGAAGGGGGGAGGCTCCGGTTTTCAAGAACTGGTCGAATTTTCCCGAACGAATCCGCCGGACACACTTCATATTCCTTTTGACTATTGGTCCGGACCATTTGATGCCAAAGCTTATCGAACATTCGTTGAAAAATATCAGGCTGACTTTGTCATGTGCTCCGGGTGGTTAAAGTTTGTGAGAGGACTCGATCCTGCAAAAACAGTCAATATACACCCGGGACCACTCCCGCGCTTTGGCGGACCCAAAATGTACGGGCATTATGTACACGAAGCAATCATGGCAGCTTATCATCGAGGTGAAATAACCCAGAGCGCAGTGACGATGCATTTTGTTGACGATATCGCCTATGATAATGGTCCAATTATCTTCCAAATGCCAGTACTGATTAGACCTGACGATGATGCCGAGACACTGGCTAAGAGAGTAAACGAAAAAGAACGCGCCTGGCAAAGTTATATTTTAAACTTGGTCGTCCATCAGCATATTTACCTCAGCCATGGGCAGGTCTTTTACAAAAGCGATACGCCCCAAAGGTTTTTTTACTAACAGGCTGCTGAAAAATGACTTTTCCAGCAAGCGGCTAAGAAAGGACGAGAGGGATGTACCACTTTTTCTTGCGCAAAAGTGAGAAACTGGAATACTGCTTCAATGTGGAAACTTCCGCACCTTTGAATTCGAATGAGCTTTCGATTTTAAGGCAGCTCCTAGCCGACGGCTTTGTATCGGAAAGTATATCTACCAGACCGATCAACCCTGATGGACGCGACGTGGTGGAACTTGGTCCGCGTATGAATTTTGCGACAGCCTATTCAACCAATATCGTCGCCATTTGCCAAACCTGCGGGCTCGAAAAGGTGACTCGCATAGAACGTTCCAGGCGATATCTCCTTTCTTCAGAGGTTGATAAGAGCCGCTTTATTCGGGAACATCACGATCGAATGACAGAATGCTTGTATGATCAACCCTTGCAGACTTTCGAAACCGGAATTCTACCGGAACCTGTTTCTGAGATCCCTATGCTGGGAAAGGGTCCCGATGCTCTTCTCGAAATACCGGGTCTTGCGATGGATGAGTGGGACAGAAATCTCTACTACGATTACTTCGTGAAGGAAGAGGGAAGAAATCCAACGATCGTTGAAATAAGGGATCTGGACAACGCCAACAGCGAGCACTCGCGGCACGGCTATTTCAAAGGGAAACAGATTATCAGCGGTATGGTCATGCCAGAAACACTTATGGATATCGTCAAGTCGACTTTAAAGACGAATCCATCAAACAGCATCATTGCATTTAAGGATAATTCCAGCGGGATTAAAGGATATGACTGCTGGACGATTGTCCCCGAGCAACCCGGAAAACCGGCGCCCTTCAAGAAACAGAAGATACAATACCATATCATTTTTACTGCGGAGACGCACAATTTTCCGACCGGGGTTGCTCCCTTCCCTGGTGCTGAAACAGGCACGGGCGGACGTATCCGTGATGTCCAGGCGACAGGAAGAGGAGGCCTGGTGGTTGCCGGAACAGCGGCGTACTGTGTAGCTAACTTGCTTATCCCCGGCTACGATCTGCCTTGGGAAGACAAGAGTTCTGTATATCTATCGAGTCTGGCTTCTCCTCTCATAATCGAAATCAGGGCAAGCGACGGGGCCAGCGATTATGGCAATAAGTTCGGCGAGCCGGTTGTGCTTGGTTTTACTCGGTCTTTTGACCAAAAGCTTCCCAGTGGCGAACGTTGGGGATGGATCAAGCCGATTATGTTCACAGGTGGCATCGGACAAATCGATGCCAGGCATATTGAGAAGGATGAAGCAAAAAAAGGAATGCTGATTGTCCAAGTAGGTGGCCCCGCTTATGGTATTGGTGTTAGCGGAGGTTCGGCCTCCAGCAAATTGCAAGGCGAGAATGAGGAAGAGCTTGATTTTAATGCTGTCCAGCGCGGCGATGCGGAGATGGAACAAAAGATGAACCGGGTCATCAGGGCCTGCATTGAAATGGGAGAAAACAATCCTATTGTAAGTATCCATGACCAAGGAGCTGGCGGACCTGCCAATGTTCTTAAGGAGCTTGTCGAAAAGGCCGGAGGCAAAATCGAACTAAGGTTTATCAAGTTAGGAGACCCAACCCTGTCGGTGCTCAAAATCTGGATTGCCGAATACCAAGAGCGATGCGGTTTCCTGATTACCCATGAAAGAATTGAAGAATTCGAATCCATCTGCGAAAGGGAAAAAGTCAATTGCGAAATCCTCGGAGAAGTGACAGGAGATGGTCGCTTCGTTGTGCATGATGAGAAAGATGATTCAACGCCTGTGAATCTCAATCTCGCAAAGGTTCTGGGCAATATGCCACAGAAGACTTTCAAGGACGAGAGGATTGAACATTCACTAAAATCTCTTCAATTGCCAGAGGATTTGTCGGTGGAAGATGCACTGTCTCGTGTACTTCGCAACCTTGCCGTCGGTTCCAAGAGATTTCTTACAAATAAGGTTGATCGAAGTGTTACGGGATTGATTGCGCAGCAGCAATGTTGTGGTCCGCTTCAATTAACGGTGGGCGATGTGGCTGTGATCGCCCAAAGCCATTTCGGGCTAACGGGAGCAGCCACTTCGATCGGCGAGCAACCGATCAAGATGCTCGTCAATCCAAGGGTGGGGGCTCGGATGGCAGTTGGGGAAGCGCTGACCAATATCGTGTGGGCGCAAATCAGTGGTCTGCAAGATATAAAGTGTTCAGCCAATTGGATGTGGGCACCCAAACTTCCCGGCGAAGGTGCGGCCCTTTACGATGCGGCCTGGGCGATGCAGGATTTAATGATCCAGCTGGGTATTGCGGTGGATGGCGGAAAAGATAGTCTTTCAATGGCGACTCGAGTTGGAGACGAAATCGTGAAATCTCCCCGTGAGCTTGTTATTTCTGCTTACGCGACGATGCCCGATATCACGAAGGTTGTCACTCCTGATATTAAAAACCCAGGACACAGCCAGCTCATCTGCATTGAAATCTCCAAGCATCAGGCTCGGCTTGGAGGTTCAGCTTTAGCGCAGGTTTACGGGCAAGTTGGGGACGAATCTCCTGATGTAGATGATCCCGAAATGCTTAAACACGCCTTCAATGCAATCCAAAAGTTAATGTCGGAGAATTTAATCCTCGCAGGGCACGACATAAGCGATGGGGGCATCATCACGACGTTTCTCGAAATGGCCTTTGCCGGAAACTGCGGTTTGAGAATTCGAATGGACGGTCCGTGGAGTCCCCTCGAAAGGCTTTTTGCCGAAGAATTAGGAGTAGTCATCGAGTGTCATTCGAGTGACGTTCGGAAAGTCACCGAGATACTTGATTCTTTCCGTCTACCCTCAACCATGATCGGGGAGACGACAGAGGAAAAGAACATTCTTGTGACCTATCATTCGCAAAAGGTTCTTAAAGCTGACATGCGTGTTCTTCGCCAATGGTGGGAAGAAACGTCCTATCAAATTGAGCGTCTTCAGATGAATTCTCAATGTGCCGATGAGGAGCGAAAGAATATCTTTGACCGCAAAGGTCCAAGCTATATTATTCCTTTTAAACCCAAACCAACGCCAGCACCGATTCTCGAAGTCAAAGACAAACCGGAAGTAGCCATTCTCCGGGAAGAAGGAAGTAATGGTGATCGCGAGATGACCTCTGCTTTCTATCAGGCTGGTTTCAGCCCGTGGGACGTCACGATGAACGATCTGATCAGTGGACGAACGACGCTGGACCGGTTCAGAGGACTCGTTGCTGTTGGAGGATTCTCGTACGCCGATGTTCCAGAAAGTGCAAAAGGGTGGGCTGCGGCGATCCGATTCAATGAAAGACTGCGGAAGATGTTTGACGATTTTTATCATCGGTCCGATACATTTTCGCTGGGTGTGTGCAACGGCTGCCAACTCTTCGGACTTCTCGGATGGGTACCGTGGTTGGGAATTCCTGACAATAAGCAGCCAAGGTTCGTTCAAAATATGTCCGGGCGTTTTGAATCTCGCTGGGTTACGGTTAAGATTTTAGAAAGTCCGGCAATCATGTTCAAAGGCATGGCCGATTCAACCCTCGGGATTTGGGTGGCTCACGGCGAAGGCAGACTTCACTTTCCCGACCCAACACTGATAGACGAGGTCATCACCAAAAAACTTATCCCGGTAGTCTTCGTGGACGATGAGGGCCAGGTGGATGGGAAGATTTCGAAAAGCTATCCTTTTAATCCGAACGGATCACCTTTCGGCATGACGGGACTTTGTACGCCTGATGGACGACATCTGGCCATGATGCCACATCCGGAGCGATCATTTCTGAAATGGCAATGGGCATGGTTACCCGGTCATCAAAACAATGGGTTCAAGGAATCCCCATGGATTCAAATGTTCCAAAATGCAAGGGAGTGGTGCGATAGAGTGAAATTGGGGGGGGTAAGGTTAAGTAGAAAAAAGGTATCGAGAAAATAATTATAACTTGTCCTATCCGTCACTTTCTCAGAGATAGCCAAACGATTTATACTGATTCCTGCTTTCTACCTTCTGCTTACTATTTTGGAGTATTGGGCATTTTGAAGAGCCTGGTTTGATGAGATTGAAACTTTATTTTTCTGCTTGGTGGAAACTCTCGCGGGTTCCTTTTCTTTCAGTAGGGATTCTACCCTTGATTTTAGGATTTGTGCTGGCGTGGCGATGGGGTTACAAAGGACCTTTAGGCCTCTATGTGCTTTCCATCATGGCCGTCATCCTCATCATGTGGATGACTTACTATGTGGGAGAATGGAACGATCTGGAAGGGGATCGGGTCAATCAAAATTTTAATCAGTTTTCAGGTGGATCAAGGGTTTTAGTCAAAGAGGTCCTTCCTGCCTGGTTTTCACTTGTTTTGGGATATGGGTGTCTGGTTGGAGCGATTCTGATCGGTTTTTATATCTATCTCCAATACCAGACCGATCTTCGGACCCTTGTTTTAGGAGGGGTGGGTATCTTTTTTGGATTTTTTTATTCAAACAAACCCTTTCGGTGGTCCTATCAAGGATTGGGAGAAATTATCATCGGGTTCTGTTACGGTTGGTTGCCAATTGCTACTGGATTTTTTCTCTTCACGGGTTTCTTCAGCCCACAGATCTTCCTGCTCTCCATCCCTGTCGGTCTTTCCATCTTCAATGTAATCTTGATCAATGAGTTTCCTGATAAAGAAGCAGATCAGGCCATTGGAAAAAAGAATTTGGTGGTCCGATTTGGGAAAGAGAGAATGGGAGATCTCTACATCGGGCTCTCCCTATTGACTGGTTTTTCCTTTATCAAAATGATGTGGGGTTTTGGCCACACTTCCTTCTGGCTTCTTGTTCTTTCGGGAATTCCACCTCTCATGATTTTATGGAATCTTATCCAGGTCTGGCGAGGGAATTATCACGATACCAAGAAACTTGAACGTCTCTGTCGAAATACCCTTTGCGTCAATCTCTCCATGACCTTGCTCTTGACCATTCAACAGACTCTCCTCCACTCCTATGGAGGGAGACCAGGATAAACCCCGTTGTTGAAAAAATTTTTCACGGGGCTGAAAAGGAATGAATAAACATTAAAGGGTAAACGATCCCTTCAATCGGAATTTTAAAACAACTACGGGGTAAAAATGGAAGATATTCAGGCCCTCTTTGAGCAGATAAAGGCTGATATTTCGAATGGAAAATCGGGTGAGGAAATCTTTCAATCTCTCCTTCCTCTGTTGGAAAAGGACTCACAAACCGGTGGAAAGTTGGCTGAGTTATTAGTGACCATCCCTGATAAGATAATCGCCGGACTTCTCCATCAAATGTTTAAAGTGACCCAAGACAAGAAGGTTCGAAAAATCATCAAGCGCTCCCTTTACCGGCTGAAGAGCAAGGGGATTGTTGTTGAGGGGATTTTATTGGATAAAGAAAGTCCCGTTCTCCGTCCTTTACAGGCAGATCCTAAGGAAGGGTTCGCGAGTGGAATTGATTTTCTTGGGCACCGGCTTCTATGGCTAGTCATTCCTCATCCGGGGCGAGGTTTAACGGTCATGCATGGGATCGTCAGTGATATGGATGGGATCGTTGATTTCTCTCAAGAGGAGATGACACGGAAGGGATTTAGGAGTTTCTTCGGAGAAGTTCAAGAGAAAAATCCATTTCCATTTGTTAAAATGGAACCTTCCTATATTGCCTTTCTCTTCACACAGGCCCATCAATTACACCTTGATAAAAAAGGGAACTCCCCACAGGAGTATCTCCGGGCAAAAAGTGAGATAGAAAGTATTAAAGAAGTGTATGCAAAACCATTAATCTATTCCACTCTTCAAGCCGATGAAATCGCAGGAGATGATCGAATGTTAAGGAAGGGGGGAGACCTTCTTAAAGCAGATGTTTTTTACAGTTGGAGGATAGGGGAAGATCAAATCCGACCTTATGCGGATGAAGTCTGGGAGGCAGAACAATCGAAGATCGTTCTGAATCAGGCCCAGAAGGAAGTGCGATTTCAGGGGATCTATCAAAAGGCATTGACCGAACTCTTCTCAGGAGAGAGGAAATTTCTCTATCAGCGAAGATTGGAGGAAATGGCTTATGTTCTTCTCAAATTGGGAAGAGATGAGGAGGCAAAAATATCCCTGTCTGCAGCGATGGACCTTGAAAAACCTCTTAACCCGATTCAACCCAATCCTTTCCTCTTTCAATTGGTGGTCAAGTCAATCTTTAGCCTTTTAGCAGAGGCCCACGAGAAGAAGTCGAAAGAAGTTTCTTTGATTGTAAAACCCTAGTGAGAGGGTCCGAGGGGTCTAGGGGCCTAGGATTCAAGGGGTTAAATTAATACTAAAAATTTTCGCTAGAACCCTTGAACCCGCCAATCCTGGAACCCTTTATTGAAGAGTTAGATAGATGAAGAAATGGTTCATCCTGATTGGGATTATTGCTGTTCTTTTCATCGGAGGATATTTTGTCCTTACCTTTTATGCCGTAAAATTCATTCAGCCTCACCTTCAAAAGGTGATGAGACCTGGATTTACCTTGGAGGAGATAAAGCTCAAGACTACCTACCTCTCCGCCAAAGGAATTCGATATGAAGACCCTGATTCGAAACAAAGATTCCTTCAGATCGACGAGGTTAGAATCTATCCCTCTCTTTTTTCTCTTTTGAAAAAATCTTTACACATAAAAAAAATTACTATCCTCCAACCACTCTTTTTCTTCTATCGATCTCGAGAAGGGGGCATTGTTGGTCCCTGGGTGGAGATGAAAAAGGAAGGGGAAGGAAAAGAGATTTCCGAAGAGGAAGAGAAGAAGAGAGGAAAGCCCATTCAAGTTCAGATCGATCGGATTCGAATTCAGAACGGCTCCATCGATTTTGAAGATAGAAAAGCGGGAGAACCTCCCGCTCAAATTAAATTGAGAGATTTAGATTTTGAAATAAGAGGTATCCAATATCCTTTCGCCTCTTACCATTCCCCTATTAAATTGAAAGGAAAAATGATGGGGAGGAAACAGGAAGGCAATATTTATGCTAATGGGTGGATAGACCTTAAAACGATGGATTTAGAAACGATCCTAAAGATTCGAGAGCTAGAGGTGGAAACCTTTAGACCCTATTATCGAAAGAGGGTATCTGCAGAGATTGACTCTGGCACTATGGATATGGAATCCAAGATTGCTGTGAAGGAGAAGAAGATTGATGCACCCGGGGAACTGGATTTCATCAACCTTCATATTAAAGAAGGGGGAGGGACCCTCTTTTGGATTCCGGCAGAGACTTTGGTTCTTTTATTGGAGCAGAAAAAATATCAGATTAAAGTTCCTTTCCATGTAAAAGGGAATTTAGGCGACCCCCGGTTCAACCTTCAGGAAGCCTTCTTGACCAGTATCGCTTTTTCTCTTATGGAGGCCTTGGGGCTTCCGGTCAAGAGCATGGGTGAAAGCGTTCCCGGAGATACTGGGAAAGAAACAGAAGGATTGAAGTCCATCGAGGATCTATTCAAGAAAAAGAAGGAGAAAAAGAAATGAGTATTCTCAAAGACCTCGGTGTTCCTGTCTTTAAAGCCGGTGGGATGCCTGTGATTGATCTTCAAAACTATTTTCTTTCAGTGGGTGGTCTGGTCAAAGAGGAAAAACATTTTCCATGGCAGGAGATGTTATTAATGCCGAAGAGCCGGGTGAGCTGTCGCCTGACTTCTGTGTCGGGTTGGTCGGTTCGAGCAGATTGGGGAGGTATCAAATGGAATGATTTCCTGAAACAGATTTCCATTGATTCTAGAGCGGATCATGTCCGGTTCACCTCTGTGGGGGGAGGATACGCCACAACCGTCTCGTTAATAGATTTAGAGAATCCCCGAGTTCTTTTGGCTTACAGCGTGAATGGAGATCCTATCGAAGCTGAGTATGGAGGGCCTTTGAGAATGGTCGTCCCGAACTTATGGGGATATAAAAGTTGCAAATGGCTGGGCAAGATCGAGTTCATCAATCAAGAAGAAGGAGGGTATTGGGAGGATAGAGGATACACCCGGTCTGGTTTGATCGAGCCCGGTTTTACCCTTGACATGAATACCCAAACTCGCCGACCCATCAAAGGAGGAGAAGTTGTTGAATTTTAGATTTTCGATTGCCGATTTTGAAATTTTGGAAGAATTCGAACTCGCCAATTTTTAGAATATATTAAATTAAAAATCGCAAATCAAAAATAGGATCCTAATGATTCGCTTCCGGTGGATTGTTTCCGTTTTATTGATGCCGTTTTTATGGGGATGTAGCATTCCGCTGGTCCGGCCAACTCGAATCGACTGGGACCCTTCTCTCTCTCCGCAGACTATTCAGATTAATGGCCATACGATTTTTTATACGGTGAAAGGAGAGGGGAAACTTCTCCTATTGATTCATGGCTATGGCGCTGGGATTTGGGTATGGGAGAGGCAGATCGAGGTTCTCTCGCAATCTTACCGGGTCTATGCCTTAGATCTCATCGGTCATGGTTTCTCAGACCGGCCAAAGATTCCTTACACCCCAGAAACTTACATCCATTTTTTGAAAGACTTCATGGATGGGGTGGGGATTGAGAAGGCCACTCTGATCGGAAATTCGATGGGAGGTGGGATCGCTTGGGCCATGGCGATCCTCTTTCCTGAGCGAGTGGATCGACTCATATTGATCAATTGTGTTCCTCCAGATGTCCTCAACCAGGTCAAAAATGAATCTTTCCGAACCCTCGTAGCGATCAAAGATATTCCAATCCTCCCCTATCTGGTCATTGCAGGTCGTAACAAAAATTCGATCAGGTGGATCCTGCTGGAGTGCGTTTCGGATATCAAACTCATCACTCCAGAAGTATTGAATCGGCAATACCAACTTTCTAAGATCAAAGGGACCACTTGGGTCCTTTACTCCACCTTCAAACATGCAGAGGAAGCCTTAACGCTAAAGGATCAGCTCTGTCTTATTCACCATCCTACCTTATTCATCTGGGGAGAGAGGGACCTCATCTGTCCCTCCCATGTGGGGGAGACCCTCCATCAGGCCATTGCAGGTTCGAAGTTTCTGGGGATTGAAAAAAGTGGCCATATTCCCATGTGGGAAACTCCAGATGAAGTCAATCAAGCCATTCTTTCCTTCCTTAGCGAATAAAACCGCATAGCGCATGGCGCAAAGAGCATGGTGTTAAAAGAATTTACGCTTGGCGCTTTGCTCTATGCCCTTTGCGTTTTTATTTGAGGAAGGCAAGGCTAAACCATGGGACATAGGTGATGATGGCCAATACAAATAAGAGGACAACAATAAATGGGAGGGAAGCCATTATGATTTTCGACATGGGTTGCTCAAAACGGAGGCTTGAGATAAAAAGGCTCATTCCAACAGGAGGGGTCAAGGCACCAATCTGGAGATTGGCAAGAAAGATGATGCCGAGGTGAACCGGGTTGATCCCATAAGCATTGGCGACTGGAGTGATGAGAGGTACGACAACGATCAGAGCAGAGAAGATGTCCAGCAGACAGCCTACCACCAGGAGGAAGAGGTTCAGGAGGATCAGAAAGACGAAAGGGCTGTCGGTATAAGCCTTGAATAAATTAAACAGCTTCATCGGCACTTCTGCGTCGATCAGATAATTCGTGAAACCAAGGGCGGCTCCCAGTATGATCAAGATCCCNCCTACCAGCACNATACTTTTTCGCATGACTTGAGGAAGTTCTCGCCATTTGATATCTCGGTAGATGACCACCTCGACCAGAAAAACATAAACGGCTGTAATGGCTGCCGCCTCACTGACAGCAAAGTATCCGCTGTAAATACCCCCCAGTACGACCAAGGGAAGAGGGAGTTCCCAGATGGCATCTCTTAAAGCCTTAAACATCTGAGTCATATTGAATCTGGTTCTCGGGACCTCCGCAGCGATGGCCTTCTGTACGCTGAACGCGGAGAGCAGGAGGATCATCAGGATGCCAGGCAAGAGACCTGCAAGAAAAAGTTGATTAATCTGCACCTTGGACACAATCGCATAAATGATGATGGGCAGGCTCGGTGGAAAGAGAAGGCCTAATGTCCCTGAATTGGTTACTAGCCCGATAGAAAACTTTTCTGGGTATTTCCCCTGTAACAATGCAGGGAGAAGGATGCCTCCTAAGGCAATAATGGTGAGACCGGTAGCACCTGTCAGGGCAGTAAAGGCAGAGCAGGTGATGAGAGCGATGATGGATAACCCGCCAGGCAACCAACCCAGGAAGGCATCCGTCAGCCCGATCAACCTTCTGGGTGCCTTGCTTTCTGAAAGGAGATATCCGGCAAAGGTGAAGAGGGGGATGGCAACCAGGATGGGAGTGGTAGCAATTCGATGCATTTCAATGATCATGGCCGAGGAGTCGATATTGGCGAGGAATAAAAGAAAGAGGGTCAGGCCTGAGAAAACAGTGAAAAGGGGCGCTCCGAGAAACATGATAAGGAAAGCGATGAGGATCAAAAGGAGGATCATGTCTCTTTCTCTCGATCGGGAAGGAGGTCCCTCTTTCCCATTCCGAAAGCGGTCTTAAAAGAACGAAGGCCAAATCGAAAAGTCATCAGACCGAACGTCATAGGGAGAATCATCTCTGGAATCCAGGCAGGAATATTTAGAAAAGTCCTATTCCCCATCTGGACTTCATTTTTAATAAATTTCAATGCGGCATAGGTCAAAAGACAACAAATAAAAAAGGAAAACAAATGGATGATGAGTGTGACCACATTCTTTCCTAAAGAGGGCAACCATCTCGAGACCACATCGATGTTGATGTGTCTTCCCTCCCTCGTGGCAAGGGTAGCCCCGATGAAACCGATCCAGAGGACCAGGTTCCTTAAGAGTTGGTCTCCCCAATCCAGACCCGTGGAAAAAAAATTCCGGAGGACAATCTGTAGGAAGGCGAGGAGAATCATGAAGCTTAAGAAAGTGACGATGAGGGTTTGTTCCACCCGGTCAATGACCTCATCGACCCGTTCCCATTGATTCATTATTTCCCTCCTCTTCGATAACTTTCCAGAATAGAGGTTACTTCATCTAAGACTTTTTTAGAGAAGGTTTGTCCACTGATATGACCCATTGCTTTATTCGATAGCCTCTTGTATTCATCGATTTGGTGCTTGGACGGGGAGATGATCTTGACCCCGTTTTTAACCATCACCTTCATGGCATCTCGATTTTCGTTTCGAGTGATGGCCTTCAATTGATCCAGCTGTTGTTGAAAATTTTCCAAAATGAAATTCTGGGAGGCTTGAGGGATTTGTTTAAAAATGTCTTTTTTTACTACCACTCCACCTGCCAAATAAACCAAAGGGACGTCGGTGAGATATTTAACCTTCGTGAACCACTGGAGGGAGATGGCTCCTGTGGGAGGGGCATAGACCACTTCCACCAATCCGGTTTGGAGCCCAACTAGAACATCGGGGATAGAGAGTGGGATCGACTTCACCCCAGCCTCGTCGAAAATGGCTTTGGACATGGGAGAATCCTCCCAGATCCATACCTTTGCTTTTTTAAGGTCGGCCACACTTGCAATGGGAACCGTAGACATCAGGTAGATAAATCCTGCGTCAGACCACCCCAGGAGCACATATTCGTTGTCATCAAAACCCTTTCGGAAAAAAGAATCCATTTTCTTCAAAACGGCATCGACCTCTTCATAAGTTTGAAAAAGGAAAGGGATTTGAAAGACATCAATTTCTTTGAAGAGCACAGAAAGTCCACCGGCGGTGAGAGCTGCGCCTTGGATTTGGCCAATCTTCATTTTTCGGAGCATATCCGTCTCATCGCCCAATACCCCACCGGGATAAATTTTAAACTGGACCTTATTTTCCGTCTTTTTCATCACTTCGGTGTTCAAGGTGTTGAAGGTCTTCACCCAGGAGCTTCCCTCTGGGGCGAGGGTGCCCAATTTGATCACGAACCCTTTTTCTGCCCCCGCGGCGGATTGGGTGAAAAAAAGAAAGACCCCTAAACTGAATCCTAGAATTTTGATGGTAAACCCTCTACGCATATTTTCCCTCCTATTCAAAATACTCTTCCACATGGTTGAGCAATTCTTTTGCTTGTCTTTTGGCAACGGTATTGAGGAGAACTAAGTCCGAAGAAGTTTCAGCAGGGGCCTCCAAGACTTTTTGGAGGAGGGATGTGAAAAGTTCTTTGTCCATCCTATTTTGAGCGTAAAATGTTGCATAATAGACGTAAGCCATCAAAAATTTCCCCTGTCCAAGATCGAGAGCCTTCAGAAAATGTTCTTGAGCTTTTTTGAGATCTCCGCCAGCGATTTTCGGCCTGGAGGCAAACCATATTCCCATGAAGAGATGGGGGCCGCCGTAGTAGAATCCCTCGTCAAGCTCCAGAGCCCTTTTCATCATCCATTCAACCCTCGGAAGTTCAGATATTGCCTCCATCGAATCCAAGTTCAGGCGGATCCAATTCGCCCAACAGGTGGCCGTCCAAAAAAGAGTGGACACATCTCTTTTCCCGAGACGGTTCAACCCCTCCTTAAATTCATCGAAAGGTCTCTGGAGAGGTTCCTTCAATCCTCTCAATTCAAGAGATTTCAAGGCATATTGCTTTGCCCTTCCATAGAGCAGATTTGCATATTCCTTATCTTGATCCTCCACAAAGAGGGAAGCAAAGGAAGAATAGCTCTGAGCCGCAGCAAGGAGTAACTGTTCATTGTCTGGGACTGCCTGAATCATGCCATCGATCAACATGAGATAAGCAGGCATTCCTTCCCGAAGGATTCTCAGGTCCGATTGTCTAGAGGAAGCCCTTGCGACCTCCTCCAATAATGTCGCGGTAGCGGCAACGGTCAATTTCTTGTTAGGAAGACAAGCAGAAAGAAGAAAGAGAAGACATAGACAAAGGAAGATCCAGGTTCGATGATGAAAACCCTTCATTTTTGCTCCTCGACACCTCAAGAAAGTTGATTCGACTCCAGAGAAATTTATATTTCTAAACCAGGAGCATGTCAACCCTGTTGTTGAAAAAAATTGAGGCACAGGTTCCATGCACTTTTTTCAGGATCTTTATCCCGTTCAAGACGCTTTTGGGTACAACAACAGGGTCACCCTTTTTCATCAAAATTGTTTTCGCCTTGACAAACAGAAGGGTAATCGATGAAAATAACAGAACAATCCATAAAGGAGATGAGTGTGAGAAATTATCATAAACATGTGGTGATCACAGGAGTGGGTCCGGTCACTCCTGTAGGGATCGGAAAAGACGCTTACTGGGAGAGTTTGATCAATGGGAGATCTTCCATTCGGCGGATTTCATTTCCAGGTAAAGATATGAGTCAATACCGATGTCAAATTGGAGCCCCGATCGATGGATTTGACATCTCACATTTTGTAGAGAAGTCAAAACTTTCGAAGCATCTTGGCAGAACGTCCCAATTCGCTGTTGCGGCCACATGGCTTGCTCTAAAGGATGCTGGGATTGAGTTCAATATGAATGATTTTGAAAAAGAAGGGCTTCACCACAAACATACAGGAGTCTATCACCCCAAGGACTTGGATCCCTATCAGATAGGCGTGATCTTGGGAGTAGGCGTGGAGGCGATGGATTTGATGGAACATTTCCATGAGCGTTTTTTATCCAGAGGGCTCAGGGGGATCTCTCCCTTCGCACTTCCGAATATCTATCTGAGTTCCATCACCTCCCATGTGGCCCAATATTTCTCAATCCGGGGAACTTCTTATGCCGTCTCGACTGCTTGCGCCTCAGGTACCCATGCCATGATTAACAGTTTCCTTCAAATTCAGGGTGGCGGGGAAGACCTCATGGTCACAGGAGGAGCGGATGCCTGTATCACCCCTTATGTGTTTGGAGGGTTTGATGTGTTAAGGGCGATGTCTATACGAAATGACGACCCGAACAAAGCTTCCCGACCTTTCGACCGAGAGAGAGATGGATTTGTGATGGGGGAGGGATCGGGCGTGTTGGTATTTGAAGAATTAGATCATGCAAGGAAAAGAGGGGCTCACATCTATGGGGAGGTGATCGGGTGGGGGATGACAGCCGATGCCTACCATCTCACGGATCCCGATCCGGATGGGAAATCCTTGGGCAAGGCCGTCAAGGATTCTCTTGAAATGGCAGGAATCCATTTGGAAGAGATTGATTATATCAATCCACATGGCACTTCCACTCTGTTGAATGATAGAGTGGAGACGAGAATGCTCAAGGACGTCTTTGGAAAACAGGCCTACCACATCCCCATCAGTTCAACCAAATCAATCACCGGTCATCTGATGGGAGCGGCAGGGGGAGTTGAAGCCATCTCGGTGCTGCTGGCCATCGAAAAAGGGATCATCCATCCTACCATCAACTACGAATTTCTAGACCCAGAATGTGACCTCGACTATGTCCCCAACCAAGCGAGAAGGAAAGAAGTCAGACTTGGTCTTTCGATTTCAGCAGGGTTCGGGGGAGTCAACAGCGCCATCCTGATCAAGAAGTTTGAGGGATAATCTTTCTTTTCATTCATGTCCATTCCGTGCTCCTTTCTTGACACCTTTGGAAAAAAGTTTATAATATCTTTATTCTTCATAGTTGTCTTTAAAATCCTGGGCAGGTATGGACCATTTTAAAATTGATCAAAGGCTTTTGGAGTCCATCATGGCCGATCTGAAGGCAAAGGGTTGTACCCTTTCCTTTGAAGAGGTGACCAGGGTGGTGGACCTGATTACCGAAGAAGTGATCTATCGTTATGTGGATCGGCTGATTAGTCAGGTTGAGACCATCATGGAGATCAACCCCCATCTCACTGAAAAGGAAATCCTTGAGACCGTCGCAAAAAATGTAGTGGAATATCTCGGGGCCGAGGCGG
>PDVH01000025.1_pt3 | contig 22601 bp, 23 predicted proteins | sample 1369781 | NCBI WGS metagenome assembly PDVH01 (sample SAMN07795378, study PRJNA414565) | Alkali sediment metagenome, whole genome shotgun sequencing project. | isolation source: glacial lake sediment | place: Bosnia and Herzegovina: Donje Bare Lake | collected 2016-06
GCTCTCACCTATGATGTTGCCCAGGCCGTGCTCCGTGCTGCCACGAAGGGTAAAGCTGGCCCCGTGATCTTTGAAATTGCCCGTTCGGAAATCGACTATACCCTTCAGCGTCCCGAGGAGTATACCTGTGCAGTGACTGCCGCGGCAATCAAAGTCGGATACGAGGGACCTCTCTTCCTCCAGGGCGATCATTTTCAGGTGAGTGCGAAAAAATTTATCTCCGAGCCTGCTAAGGAAGTTCAGAAAGTTAAAGACCTGATCTGGGAAGCCATAGAGGCGGGGTTTTACAATATCGATATCGATTCTTCGACTCTTGTGGATTTATCAAAACAGACGGTGATGGAGCAGCAGAAAACGAACTACAGCCTCGCAGCAGAATTGACCGTTATGATACGGGATCTTGAGCCGGCTGGTATGACGATTTCCGTGGGCGGTGAAATCGGGGAGGTCGGTGGGAAAAACAGCACGGTGGAAGAATTGCAAGCCTTTATGTCCGGCTATTTGAAGGAGTTGGAAAAGGGCGGCGAAGATATAAAAGGCATAAGCAAGATCAGTGTGCAGTCAGGTACGACCCACGGAGGTGTTCCCCTGCCGGATGGAACTATCGCCAAGGTTAAGCTGGACTTTGATACCCTGGAAAAACTATCCGAAGTTGCGAGGAAAGAATACGGTCTTTCCGGCGCTGTCCAGCATGGAGCTTCAACTTTGCCCAATGAGGCTTTTGACAGGTTTCCGAAAACCGGCACTGCGGAAATCCACTTGGCAACGGGATTTCAAAATATGATCTATGACAGCCAACACCTTCCGGGTGCTCTCAGGGACCAGATATATCAGTACATAAAAAAGGAGCTGATAGGCGAGAAAAAAGATACGGATACGGAAGAGCAGTTTATCTACAAGACCCGGAAAAAAGGGTTTGGTCCATTCAAGAAAGAACTTTGGCATCTCCCTAAAGAGGCATTGCGGGCTATCAGCGATGAGCTGGAAAAGCAGTTTGCCTTCCTTTTTGAGAAGCTGAACGTCAAAAATAACGCTGCCGTTGTTAAAAAATACATTGAGCCTGTTGACGTCCCGCTAAAAGTGCCTGAATCCCTGAAGGCATAAATTCCTTTGGTTCAAGTCACCTGATTTGCACCAAAGACTTATCTCGTTAGTTCAAAGCAGAGATTTGAACCAACAGATGTACCCCTCAAATTACCCTAAAAATGGTATAATCATAAATATGACAAATGGTACTATATTAACGAAGAAAAGCTTATTTTTTTTGGGGTTGTCAACATAGATAAAATATAATATTCCCGATAGTACACCGCCTAATTGATATGCAATGAAAAGCCACGAATCCGGGAAATAGTCAATTAATATGCGGATAGGATGACATGCAATTGCTCCTATCATTACTATTCCATAGAATGGACATAATACCAATTATTCCCCGTTCGTGACCGATTCGTCACGAATTTTCTGTTTCAGCTTCCTGGCCACGTTCAGAACGGTACTGGCATAGATGTCACTACGATTGTAAGCAAGGATGACCAGGTGCTGTTTCTTCGTACTAATGCCGCACCTCCAGCCGTGCGCGCTCAGGTAGTTGGCCACACTATAAAGTGCGTCCTGCTCTGAAAAGAGGTTGATGAGTCCGTCCTTATCCGCATCTACACCATACTCAGTGATCTTCGATGGCATAAACTGGCACAGTCCTATTGCCCCATATAGCGAACCGGGAATGATCAGCGGGTCGATACCCCTTTCCGCGGCATACCTGATCAGGGCTTTAAGCTCTTCATAAGCCCATTCGGCCTTTTGGCGGCAGCGTTGCTTCGCAAAATCCTCATTTTTCTTAGTAATCAGATCAGGCGCGAGATAGGGCCGGATGAATTCCAGATCGGAACTCAAAGCCATGCTTGCCAGTGTATTGAATGCGCCCCGGTCTCCCAGATTACGGCCAAGCTCGGTCTCCACCAGCAGGATTGATACGACAATTTCTTTCGGCACACAGTATTCCTCACTTATTCTCTTCAACGTCACACTGTTTTTCTCTGCATAGGAGCGTGCCCCGGCAATCACCTCCGGTCTTAAGAAGCGGGCATAGGCGATCCTTATCTTGCGGGCATAAGTGGAATCAGGTTTTTTGGAGCGATTTTTTATGAGTTCCTTCAGTTTACATGACATGACACCTGGATCGAATTGAACACCCGGCTGGGTAAAAAGTTTTCTTATCGTCTGCTCGTCGAATTTACCGGCCACAAGGCGCTCTATAAGTGGTGTCCAGTCTGCAGCAGCTGAAGAGGGAAAAATGAACAGAGCCGTAGAAAAAAGTGAAACCAGAATCCATGAGTATAAATGGCAGACCATATGAAACCTCTTTAAATCGATTTATTGAAACCCACTTTCTAATATATTCGGTAATCTGGGGAATATAGTTAATGCATTTTTCCCCAGGACATTTTCCAGATGCTTTTCGGGAACAATGCTCTCAACAAAATCAAGGTAAGCATCGACGGGGGCGAGCGGCCAGTCGCTGCCGAAGAGAATTTTATCCCAGCTCATGGCATAAATAAGGGCATGGCGAAATTCATTGAGAACGAGAGGCTCGTTCCCCATCTCCTGAAAATAAGTACGGCTTCCCACAAGGAGCCCCGAAATATCGGCCCACACATTCGGGTTCTTGCGTACGATCTCTGCGGTTTCCTTTACCCACGGGTCTCCAAGGTGCGCAATGACAAAGATATTCCGCCGGTGTGTCACAGCCAGTTCGTCGATTGCGAGCGGATGGGAATACTTGAGCAGGCCCTGAGCAGAGAAGGTATCTCCGCTGTGAATGACAACGGGAAGATTAAATTGAACTGCCAGCTCATAGATCGGAGCATAAATCGGATCATTTACCGGGAAATGATAATAGCCGGAATATATCTTAATTCCGACAGCCTTGGGATGCTGCAGCGCTTTTGCAATCCTTTCCAGGGAAGAATCTGAAAGTTCATGGGGGTTGATCCCCGGGCAGAAATAGAGCTCTTCAGGCCATGAATCGGACATATCAAGCTCCATGGGGTTTGAAGCAGCCTGATCGGGAAATCCGTAACGGGTAGTTTCCTGAAGCCCCATTGCAACAGCCGCCCGCACATTATTGCTTGTCAGCTCTGCCTGAAGACCGGCAAATGAATAATCGCAACCTGATTCTTTTTCGGCTGCTTCCTGGAAGCTTGCTATTTTTGAGAAATGGATATGCGCATCGATGATAAGCATTGTAGGAAATCGTATAGGAGAAATATGTTTGTATGTCAATCAGAAAGGATCAAAAGACTGTTGAATATAGATAAGGAATTGGCGGGGTCCTTCTATCTATGGACAGAAGATTAAATGTTACACTACAAAAGCTAAGAGCAACTGCAAGAAAGCTGTGGAAGGACCGGAAAAGACGTGTTAAGGAATAATCTCAAATATACTATCCTATTTGCTGCGGGAATAATACCTGATAACTTATGGGCTGGATAAAAAATAAAAAAAGGATATTGGCCGGCGCTTCCCGTTTCATAAGTTTTCATCCATTTTACCGATGGTTTTGATTATATCGTCAGACAATAGACCTGTCAAAATAAATGCGCGAAACGAGCGGGACAACAAATAATTAACCGCGGAATGATCATCAAGGAGGGGGAAAAATAACTACTCAGTTCAGCCATTGAATCTGGCGCATAGCGTGCCAGAATGCTTAGTAGCGCTGCACCATCTCCTCCTTGTTTTCACACCATGCTTTTAGCGTGGTTCGTGTGTGTTGTTCTGGCCGATGTGGCGTTATTTCAAGTATTGAGGCACGCTTACGTCGCCCTTTGCTCACTGCTGATCTGAGTGCCTGAGCAGTTACTTATAATTCACGCTGAATTATTAAGGAGAGGTTAGTATGACACCGTTAAAACCAACAGCTACAAACTTGTTGCCAGACCAGACTACACCCAACAGATCATCCTTTGATGGAGAAAGCTGCGTCTTCCAAGTCACCCCGTCAGGAGATGAGAGTATGGTCCCCGCATATCCCACAACCACAAATCGACTTCCGGACCAGGCAACGCCACGAAGATGCTGGGTTGTTCCTAATACTCTGGCTGTCCAGGTAATTCCATTAGGAGAGGTGAGGATCGTACCTGTATTACCAACCATCACGCATTGCGTCCCGGAGCATGCGACTCCTTGAAGAGATTTTGTTGTCCCCGAGTTCTGTTTCGTCCAGTTGATTCCGTCCGGTGATGTGAAAATATTGCCATAATTGCCTGCAATCACAAACTGGGAGCCAGACCAGGTAACATCAAAAAGGTATTCACCCATCTCGGCCAATCGGACTGTCCATACAATTCCGTCCGATGAAGAAAGAATAGCGCGCGCGTTAACGCCCCCGCCACCCACGGCAACACACTGGCTTCCGGAGCAGGCAACACTGCGGAGATCATCTATGCGGTGCGATTGCTGAGATGACCAGATAATTCCATCAGAGGAGGTGGCAATATACCCATAATTTCCAACTGCAATAAACTGGTTTCCTGACCACGTTACGCCGGAGAGTTGATAATTTGCATTCAACCGCTGGCTTTTCCAGGCGATTCCGTCAGAAGATGTTATGATGTGCCCTATCCACCCCGCGCCTCCAACTGCAACAAACTGGTTCCCGGACCAGGCAATATCATGTAGGCTGACACTTGGGTTTTTCAAAAGCACGTACCAGGTGATGCCGTCCGGAGATCTGACGACGGTGCTATTGATTCCCACTGCCATAAACTGTGAGCCTGTCCAGATAACCTTGGATATGGCAGCATTGAGTGTAAACTCCTGCGTCCAGACAACTCCATCGGTTGATGAAATAAAAGCTCCCGTGTCACTATCTGCCACCCCAACTATAAACCTGCTTCCGGAGTAGGCGACTGTTCGGAAGTTAGAATAAGACCCTGAATTACGCTTATTCCAATTGATTCCGTCCGATGAAAAAAGAATGGTGCCATTAGCTCCCACTGCCACAAACTGAGTCCCGGTCCAGGCAACATCAGAGAGAAACTCCGTAACTCCTGAATTCTGTTTTGTCCACGTAGATCCGTCCGGGGAAGTTAGAATAATGCCACCGGACCCAACAATTATGACTCTTGTCGGGCTGTAAGCTGTTCCGATGAAAGTATTGGCCGGCACATATACCTGCATATGCCAGGTGACCCCATCATTTGAAGTGAGAATGACGCCTGACGCTCCCACCGCTATAAATTTCATGATGGAATTTACCCAAACAACTTTCATAAGATGTTTGGTTGTCAATGAGTTCTGCTTTGTCCAGGTGACTCCATCAGGTGATGTGAAAATGACGCCATGATCTCCTACCACCACGAACTGAGTCCCTGACCAGGCGACACTCTCGAGAAAATATACCGTCGTTCCTGCAGGCTGAACGACTTGCTCAATCCACATGACCCCGTCAGGCGAAGTGTAAACTTGTCTTCCACATACAGCCACAAACTGGTTATCCGCCCAAATGATATCCGAAAATCCTTCCCCCGTAGACCGCAGAGTCCAATCATATAAAAGGCGTAAAGGACCGGGAGTATAGCTGCCGGTTCTCGATTCAGGCATCTGCTTGCTCTTCGCCTTCGCACAGCCTCCACAGCAGAGAAGGACGGCGACCGATATTGCCAGAATCACAATCCATGGTTTCATGATCCTGCTCATACGTTGTTACCTCCTTTTTCCCGATGAAGTCAGTAGTATTTATTGAATTGATAATTGATAAGAACTTCTTTCTTGGTGGGTAAATAATAAGAGATGTGGCGCTTGTGTGTCAAGAGAATTATGCTACAAAATATAGTGGTTACCGTAGTTCAGTTTTCTCCGGTGTGCTTTTGTTACCTCATCTCGTTCGATGATAAATGGTATTTTATCATATTCAACATTCTCTCTCTGCGTCTGCTAAAGAAGGTTAAATGTTACACCATAAAATCCAAAAGAACCGCAAGAAAGCTATGGAAGAACCTGAAAAGAAGTGTTAAGAAATAACCCGAAATACCTATTCTATTTGCAGCGAAAATTATGACTGATAACTTATGGACTGGATGAAAAATAAAAAGATCATTTTTTTTGTCTTACCATTCATAATTTATATAAGCCTTCTGACATTCATGCCCTTGATGGAGCCGGATGAGGGACGCTACAGTGCCATCCCTAGTGAAATGAATGACACCGGAGATTATATAACACCCCACTTAAAAGGAACCGTCTATCTGGAAAAGCCGCCTTTATGCTACTGGGCGACGGCTCTGGCATTTAAAATCTTCGCAGAGAATGAATTCTCTTCCAGGTTGTTTACCGCACTATGTGCCTGGGGATGTATCCTCCTCGTTTATTCCATAGGAACTTTTTTTCATGACTCAAAAACAGGGTTTTACGCGGCCGCTGTTCTGACGACATCCCTGTACCATTTCGCTATCGGAAGAATTAACATCCTGGATATGCCTTTGGCGTTCTTTGTCTGCCTTGCTATATGGTTTGGATATAGATATTTTTCGGGAGGCGAGTATGCAAAGAAAATGATTTATCTCTTTTATCTTTCCTGCGCCCTCGCTTTTCTGACAAAAGGACTGATCGGTATAGTCTTTCCTTTTGCCGTTATTGGTATATGGCTTTTATTCTCCAAAAGATGGCGTGATATATTCAGGCTTTTCTCACCTGTAGGATTTTTAATTTTTTTGGCCGTTATTGGGCCCTGGCTGGTTCTTGTTCAACGGGCAAACAAAGACTTCTTCTGGTTTTTCTTTGTCCAGGAGCATTTCCTCAGATATACAACAACCATGCACTCCAGGAATGAGCCATTTTATTTTTACATCCCGATAATAATTGCCGGGACAATGCCCTGGTGCGCATTTCTGTTGAGAGCCGTAAAAGAAAGCGGAATAAAAATAGTTTCTCTGTTTGATTTCACGGAAAAGGTTTTTTTACTCACGTGGGCAGGCTTTATTTTTCTCTTCTTTTCCATTTCATCCTCCAAGCTTATTCCCTACATCGCCCCCGTTTTCCTGCCGCTGGCGGTTTTCATGGGTCATATTTTCAGGGTCCATGACGACAACTGGGAGAGGAACCTTAAAAAGAGTCGGCCGTCAGGAATTCTCTATCATCTGCCTGTGATCTTCCAATCACTGTTATTCATTACAGCACTTCTTGTCCCGTCCTTTCTTAAGGAACACAATATTCCTTTTCAGGCATGGTGGCCATGGGTGATCGTTCCTGTATTATTGTCGATCGCAATAATGATTTTACCCGATCTCGTCAGGAAAAAATGGAGCAGAGGCTGGTTTATAACAATTTATGCAATCTCATTCCTTTTTTTGAGTTTACTGGTATTTCCCATGTCCCAATTCCTGACACCCTATAAGTCCGCCTATCCGATTGCCAAAGTCGTAAAGGATTACGTTCCCGCCGGGAAGGAGCTTTATCAGTATGGGATGTCGCTTTACGGTATTGATTTTTATACAGGGATGAGAACACCCGTTGTAGATGACATCGGTGAATTGCGGCCCGGTGTAGAAAAATTGCTTCCGGAAGAAAGAGTTCATTATTTCCTTACTTCTAACGAGTTTTTCGGGCTTTATCAGGTAGAGAAAGATATCTTATGTGTGACGGAACGTGAAAATGTTGAAAGGCTAAGAAAAAAGGTAAACTTTTTGAATGTTCTGTGGAATAATGATAGTTATTACATACTACACCTCAAATAGATAAAAACATACTATGAAAATCAGAGAAGAATTTTTACCCTTATCGAGGCCGTCTATTAGTGATAGAGAGATTGAGGGCGTTGTTGAATGTCTGAAATCCGGCTGGATTACCACCGGCCCCGTCTGCAAGTCATTTGAAGACAAATTCTGTGAATTGACAAAGGCATCCCATGCGATATCCCTGACTTCCGCTACGGCCGGGATGCACCTTGTGCTTCTTGCCCTGGGTGTAGGCGAAGGTGATGAGATTATAACACCCTCCATGACATTCGCCTCCACGATTAATATGATTGCCATGCTTAAAGCCAAACCGGTTTTTATTGATATACACTATGATACCTTAAACATAAATGCTGATAAGGTAGAGGAAAAAATCAGCCGCAAAACCAAGGCCATTATCCCTGTTCATTTTGCCGGTGCACCTGTCGATATGGACGGGATTCTGGAAATTGCGAAGCGACACCATCTTGCAATTATTGAGGATGCAGCCCATGCCGTCGGTACGTATTATAAAGGCATTCATGCGGGGGGATTCGGACATATCGCCATTTTTTCTTTTCACCCGATAAAGAATATTACCAGCGGCGAGGGTGGTATGATAACGCACAGTGATGAAAAACTGGAAAATCAGTTAAGACTCTTGAGATTTCATGGTATTGAAAGAGATGCATGGAAGCGCTACGGGAAAGGGGGGAACCCGGAATATGATATTCAACAACCGGGGTTCAAGTACAATCTGACAGACATACAGGCGGCCCTCGGGCTTGCCCAGTTATCAAGACTGGATGAGATCAATAGCAGGAGAGACGAGCTTGCGGGACTTTACATAGAAGGGCTGAAAGGTGCAGAAGGTCTTGAATTGCCCGGAGTACCGGATTATCCGCATGTTAATGCGTGGCACCTGTTTATCGTTAAGATTCTGTCCATGGATCGGGGCAACTTTATGGAAAAACTGTCTCAGTACAATATCGGCTACGGTCTTCATTTCCCGGCCTGTCACCTTTTAAGTTACGTCAAAAGACAGTTTAAAACCGGCATGGGAATGTTTCCGGAAACGGAACGCGCTGCGGATAAGATCATTTCCCTGCCGCTTTTCCCTGACATGAAGAATGATGACGTCGTCTATGTTTGTGAGGCGATAAAGGAGATATTGAAAAGTTAGTACATCGTTTCATAAGTATGCATGCATTGTTGTCATTTCGAGTGGAACGAGAAATCATAATGATTACTAATATTAAAACTTTAAGATTCCTCACATTCGTTCGGAATGACATTGAATAATGAAAAGAATGAGGACTATCTCATGGGCTTACAATCAATGATTTCCCTGGTCATCCCTGTTTATAATGAAGAAGAGAACCTTCATAAACTGATAGAACGTATCAGGCCGGTCATGCAAAACATGGACAGGCCTTATGAAATAATTTTAATAGATGACGGCAGCCGGGATAGTTCCCTCTCCATATTAAGAAGTCTCACTAAATACCCCGAGGTCAGAGTTGTCGAACTTGTCAGAAACTATGGGCAACATGCGGCGATCCTTGCCGGCTTTTCTATAGTAAGAGGAGATATTATAATCACGTTAGATGCAGATCTACAGAACCCTCCCGAAGAGATACCGAAGCTTGTCAAAGAGATGGAAGCCGGTAGCTATGACGTTGTAGGTACAATAAGAAAGGGTCGTAAGGATTCCTTATTTAGGATAATACCGTCAAAGATCATTAATATAATCACGCGAAGGATAACTAAGGTCAGGATGACCGACTGGGGATGCATGCTGCGGGCTTATCGACGCCCTGTAGTCGAGCGTATGATCGCCTGTCAAGAGCACGCAACGTTTATCCCGGCGCTGGCTGCTTATATGGGAAAACGCGTGACGGAAATTGAGGTGGCTCATGAAGAAAGATACGGGGGGAAAACAAGCTATCCCTTACGGAAGCTCATCAATCTTCAGTTCGACCTTGTTTCGTCATTTTCCGACCTGCCCATGAAGCTCCTTATGTACGGCGGAATATGGATGGCGATTGGAGGGGTTTGCTTCGGTATCTTCCTTGTAGTTGCCAGACTGGTGTATGGAGCCCTGTGGGCTGCCCAGGGTGTTTTTACACTCTTTGCGGTTTTATTTGTTTTCATAGGTCTTCAGTTTTTTGCCTTTGGTATTATTGGCGAATACATCGGCCGGATTTACAGGGAAGTGAGGAAGAGGCCGGCGTACGTTATTGAAAAGGTACATTCATCGGAGAATGCCGGAGATAAGCCGTGAGGGCTGTTGTATTTGCTTATCATAATATGGGTGTTGCCGGACTTGAGGCCTTAAGACACGCGGGCTTTAACATCGCAGCCATTTTTTCCCATAAAGATGACCCCGGAGAAAATGTCTGGTTTGATTCGGTTACAGAATGGGCGAGGAAAAATGAGATCGAGGTATTCTGTCCTGATGATGTAAATAAACCCGAATGGATTCAAAAAATTTCTCGTTTGTCTCCCGATGTTATTTTTTCCTTCTATTACCGGCATATGATAAATAAGGACATCTTAAGCATACCGCCTTCAGGGGCATACAATCTCCATGGATCGCTTCTGCCCGCCTACCGGGGAAGGGTTCCGGTAAACTGGGTTCTTGTGTATGGCGAGAAACAGACAGGGGTCACACTCCATCATATGATAGACAAACCGGACGCAGGTGATATTGTCGGTCAGAAAGCCGTTGACATAGATTTTAGCGACACAGCGCAGACACTTTATGATAAACTTTGCAGGGCTGCCAGAACATTGCTTGAGGAAATCCTTCCACTCATCAGGGAAGGCAAAGCCCCGCGGACCCCGCAGGATTTGACGAAGGGAAGCTATTTCGGCGGTCGCAGGCCGGAGGATGGACGTATTGACTGGAGATGGCCGGCAGTGCGCATTTATAATCTCATCCGGGCGGTGACTGAGCCATACCCGGGTGCTTTTGCTTATTTGCCCGGAGAAGAAAAGATTATGGTCTGGTGGGCTGTTCTTGAAGATAGGGGCAGCAGGAATCATCTTCCAGGACATATAGAGATCGAGCCCGGCAGTGTTTTGGTTGGAACGGGGCAGGGACACATAAGGCTTCTGGACATCGAAGTGGCCGGAGCAAGAATGAAAAACGATCTGATATTTAATTATTTTAAGAGCAAGAAAGGGTTAGTCTTGACATGAAGATTTTAATTCTTGGGGTAAATGGATTTATTGGTCATCATCTGACCAATCGGATACTCGATCAAACAGACTGGACCGTTTTCGGTATGGACCTTGCCGATGACCGCCTCGGTAATGCAGTGAACAACTCGCGTTTCCATTTTCTTGAGGGTGATATCGCGATCAACAAAGAATGGATCGAGTATCACGTAAAGAAATGCGACGTCATCTTGCCTCTTGTGGCCATTGCCACACCCAAACTCTATGTCGAAGACCCAATCGGCGTCTACAACCTGGATTTTGAGATGAACCTGGGCGTCATTAAACAGTGTGTGAAATACCATAAACGGGTGGTATTCCCGTCCACATCGGAAGTTTATGGGGCATGTACCGATAAGGAATTTAAAGAGGATGAGAGCTTCCTGGTTGTCGGGCCGATTCAAAAAGAGCGTTGGATATATTCTTGCTGCAAGCAGCTTCTGGATCGTGTCATTTATGCCTATGGCACGCGGGGACACCTTGAATTCACCCTGTTTAGACCCTTCAACTGGATTGGGCCCAGACTCGATTCGTTGTATGCGGCAAAAGAAGGCAGTTCCAGGGTTGTCACACAATTTATCGCCGAACTTTTAATGAAACGATCTATTTCCCTTGTTGATGGCGGTCATCAGAAACGATGTTTCACGTATGTGAATGACGGCATTTCCGCGTTGATGAAAATACTGGAAAACAAAAATGACATATGCAGGAATGAGATTATCAATATCGGCAATCCGCATAATGAGTGTTCCGTGAAGGAACTGGCGCATATTCTAAAAAAGCTCTTTATGGAACATCCGGATCACAGGCATGATCGAGAATATTCTGAAATTATTGAAACATCTTCCGAATCCTACTATGGCAAAGGCTACCAGGATATTTATTCGAGAAATCCAAGTATTGAGAAGGCGAGAACGCTGCTCAATTGGGAACCGGAGATAGGCCTGGAGGATGCCCTCAGGATTACGCTGCATTCTTTTCTGGAGGAAAACTGAGGTGTCGTCTGATGCAAAAAAGGTTCTGGGGATAAAGATTGACGTTGATACCTACATGGGTATGAAAAATGGTGTACCCCGTCTTCTTGAAATCTTTAAAAAATTTGATGTTAAAGGAACTTTCTTCCTGAGTATTGGGCCCGATGCCTCCGGCAGGGCTATCCTTCAGCTCATCAGAAATCCCCTCTTTCTGAAAAAGATGATCAGGACGAATGCCGTCGGTCTCTATGGTATGAAGACGGCCCTTTACGGGACCCTCCTTCCTTCGCCCATGATTGCCCTTTCATTTCCGGAAATCATCCGGCAGATCCAGTCCGAAGGTCATGAGATTCAATTTCATGCTTGGGATCACCGGCGCTGGCAGGATGAATTGCACATCAGATCGACGCAGTGGATAAAAGATTGGTTCGGAAAAGGTATCCAGGCATTCACAAAACTGACCGGTAACGCACCCTCGGCATTTGGAGCGCCAGCCTGGCTAATCGATGATCGGGTTTTGGATTTTCTCGAAGATTACCGGTTCGATTACCTGAGCTGCACACGGGCCCAAAAACCGTTCATACATGAGAAAACAGGTCTTGTGGAAATACCATCGGATCTCCCATGTTTTGAGGAAGTTGGCGTTCATGACGGCATATCAACCATAACCTATAATCTCAAAGATGAAGAGATCCATGTGCTGCCTGTCCATGCCGAGGTCGAAGGAGGCATCTGGAGTGCGCACTTCGTCCAGTTACTTGAACAAGTCAAATTGATCAATTACCGTATAACAACCCTTTCAGAAATAAAAGGACTCATTCCGCCAGAGAAGTTGACCGTACGAAAATATAGAATGGAATTGCTGCCCGGACGTTCTGTCCCATGCGCGGTCTGATCGAAAAAAATCCTGATTGGAGATTACGGCTCGATTCTATTTACCATAATTTGGAATCGGTGCATTGACGACAGGACGTTTGTTTTGCATTTTTGACCTGTGCTTCATAGACTCCGCTTCTTCCAGTGCTTTGGCTGCCTCGTTTTTTTCATAGACGAAACAGGGTTCGTAGGCCCAACCTTGAGCCAGCCTTTCTTCCTCTCTCTTCAAGGTAAAAAAGGCAAACCTGCCGAAAAGCGGCGCTATAAGCCTTGTTTTCCATCCAAATGTGGCATAGATATCCTTCAGTAGTTTGTCTGCCTTTTCGGCTATAAGCTTATCGTTGCGATACCACTTCCTCATGGCCCAGACGGCGCCGGCATACGTTGAGCGTAAAGGAAAGACCTCCCAGGCAAAACGCTCCCTCACGCGTGGGGTATTATTTTTATACATCTGCCATCCGTTCAACAGCACCCTTATCAAGCGAAGCAGACTGGGGCCGTTGACCTTGAAGTCACGCCAAAATGCCTCCAGAATTAATTTCTCTTCCTGCCCGTCTTTAATATGCTGATGATGGTAATTGAAGCGATATTGTCCGTGGGAATCTGCATCGGATAATTCCGATTCCGGTAACAGCGTGCCTTCCTGCTTGTGCTTCTCATACAGGGGTGTCCCTGAAATGGGCGTATAAAGCATAAACTGGTGAAAAACCGTTTCATGCCCGACGGCATATTCTATGATGGCGTTCATATTTTCAGGTCTGTGGTCTTCGAGACCGATGATTGACGATCCCAGTACACGGATGCCGTGAGACTGCAAGAGGCTTACCAGGGCTCGCGTATCAACGCCATTGAGCTTGTTGTAGCTGCTGCTTTCCCCTTCCAGACCCATCCAGATCCAGCCAATGCCGAGTCCCACCAGTTGATCAATCGTATAGGATTGCAGAACCCGTGCAGAACTGAATACGCATATTGCCCAACTCTTATTATTGGCCTCCATCAGTTCGAGGAGCCGCAAGGCTCTTTTCTTGTGGAGGAGAAAATTTTCGTCCAGAGTAAAAAAGGATCGAACTTTGAGCTTCTTTTCAATTTCGCACATGACTGCAAAAAGTTCATCCCCTGTTTCATAAAAATTAATGGAATGCCCTTTACCGCCGAATAGCGCCGATGTTGAACAAAAGTTGCAGCCGACGGGGCAGCCGACAGAAGGGATCAGGATTGCGGCGGTGCGGCCAGGCTTGCTGCCAAGACTGACGCCCATGACCCTGGTTCCAAATCCTGATATGGCCATCGGGTGTTTGATAGGCGCCTTGTCATCCTGTCCGAGATATCGCTGAAACCACCGGACACCTTCGCCACGGACAATGAGGTCAGCATCAATTATCCGATCAATCCCTTCTTTATTGGTAACATGTCCTCCGATGACAATCGTGGCTGTGGGCTGATGCTGCCGAATCAGCTCACACATCTTCTTCACCTTACCGATATTAGGAATGATTGCGCTGATGCCGACAACATCATAGGCGCAATGACGAATTTCATCCGTAAAACGTTCAAGGGTGGGGAAATCCAGTACTGTACAGGGGGCTTCGAGATTGGCGTGAATCATAAGCAGGCCGAAGGTGCGATGAAACATACGCAGAGAAAACCCTCCCTGGACACGAGTCACCTGATTCTGATATAGCTCCATTGGGTTGATCTTGCGGCTTCCGAAATCATCATCCTGGGCATAGGGTCCGAAAACACTGGTGAGCAGGATGCGGGCGCTGGTTCCGAGAGAGTGAACAGGGTGGGTTTGTTGAGAACGATTGAGCATGTTTTTTACTCCTCCATAGGTATGTAATTTAATTCGGAGGCAGCTTAGGAAATATTCTTAGAGAAAGATAGTTATAAGTAAGCGTTTTACAATACTTTTACAATGCGGGAAATTTTGGTATAAGGAAGGACAATTGACGGGAATAAATGCATCATATAAATTATAGGTAATTATGAAACAGGCGAAATGGTTTTTCCATCCGATTTTTGTTTTCATCCTCTCAACAGTCGCCCTCGCGTGTTCCCTCTTTCTGTATATCTACTGGTACGTCGGGATAACCGCAGGACTCAAATCGCTCGTCTATCGTTACCAACTTGATCCAAACCAATTTTTTGAGGCCAGCCCCTGGGTAGTCATCCTTGTCCTGTCTTTGCTGGTCGGCGTAATCCTGGCGGGCATTCTCATCATCTTCATTTATAACCTGAAAACCCTCCAGCTCTATGGCCTGCAACAAACCTTCATTAGCAACTTTACCCATGAGCTTAAGACCCCGGTAACCTCCCTGAAGCTTTATCTTGAGACCTTTACCAAGCATAAAATTCCTCGTGACGAGCAACTCAAATATATAAGTTTTATGCTCCAGGATGTAGAACGTCTTTCAAACAATATCAATAGTATCTTGAATCTCGCCCGCATTGAGAGCAAGGTTTATGAAGGAGAATTCACGAGCGTCGACCTTGTAGACTTGGTGCAGGGATTTCTTGCAAGCAACCGCCATATTTTCCGGGAGTGTGACATCCATGTGGAGAACCCCTCGGGAAAGAAATTCTATCAGCCTGTCGTCGTATCACTGGTTGAGATGCTCCTGATGAATATTCTTACCAATGCCAAGAAATACAACAATTCAAGCAGACCTATTATCCACATTACATTTGAGGAGGGTGAGAATATCCTGCTGATCCGCTTCCGAGACAACGGGATCGGTATCGAAAAGAAGGAAAGAAAGAAAATATTCAAGAAATTCTATCAGGGCCGAAACCGCGATGAGCATGCCGTCGTCGGAGGAAGCGGCATCGGACTCTATCTTGCTCAGCAGATAGCAAAACTCCATCACGGAAAGCTCAATGCGGATAGTGAAGGGGCAGGGAAGGGATCTGTCTTCACTTTGACATGGCCCCTTCAAACCTAAAAGGAACAACCATGAAAGACTCTCTGCAGAAGCGCATTCTCATCATCGAGGATGATGAGCATATAGCCCAGGGGCTGCAACTGAATCTATCCCTGCAAGGATATGAGGTATCAATCGCCGGCGACGGAACGTCGGGACTCCGGATGTGGAAAGAGTGGAATCCTCATCTCATCGTCCTTGATATTATGCTGCCCGGTTTGGACGGTCTGTCGGTTTTGCGTCATATACGCCTGGAAGATGAAAAGCTCCCCATCCTTATCCTTTCGGCCAAAGGGGGACCTGATGACAGGATCAAGGGATTCTCATACGGAGTCGATGACTACCTCGCCAAACCTTTTAACCTGGAGGAGTTTCTCATGCGTATCGAGCGTCTCATGAAAAGGTCATCCTGGAGCCGTAATGGTCATGTAAGTGAAGGATTGGAAGGAGAAGAAAAAAAGGATGCATATGTATTTGGGGAAAACACGATTGACTTTGGAACGATGACCGCCCAGGGTGTACATGGGACGATTCATCTGACAGACCAGGAAGCGAGGTTGCTCAAGATATTTATTGCCAACCGGGGGAAACCCTTGTCACGTAAGGTCCTGCTGGAAGTGGGCTGGGGGTATTCCGGTGAGACGACGACACGCACGGTCGATAACTTCATCGTGCGTCTGAGGAGATACTTTGAGGACGACCCGGAAAAGCCGATCTATTTCAAGAGTATCCGCTCCATCGGGTATGTCTTCGATCATCCATAACCAGACTAATCCGAACCGGAAAATTCAGCGACATTTTAACATCCGTTACTTTTTTCCAGCCCGAACTCCATTATCAGGGCGCCCATGGTGGCGAAGAGACCGAATAGGAATACCCTCCATAAACAAGCGATGCCGAGTTTGAAAACACTCGCGTAATCGTGAAATCCCATCGACGTCGCCAAAATCATATAGAAAAGACCTGTACAAATTCCGAAAACCACCGCTGTCACAATCCGTTTTATCATCGGAGCGCCCCCGCATCCGGAGTTAACCATAACACCTCCGAAAAATGGCAGAGCAGCCATGAGCCACCAGATATGTCTCAGATCCGGAATGATCCCCTCATATTTGAGATACAGCATATCAGTTACAATCAATATTCCGGCCGCACAGAGCGCCAGGGCTGCCGCATGCCAGTAACGCGGTTTCATCTGCGCTCTTTTCTTCGCCCGCAGTTCCATGTGCCGGCGAATGGTCAAGGGCCAGTTGTAAAAGAGACAGAAGACGCCGTGCTCAAGCAAAGCGCCGCTCTCGCCGAATACCGGCACGGCATGCACCGATTCCGTGGCCCAATGTCCGGCCATAAACCGCGCCAGCGTTGGGTATCGGTAAGTCATTTGTATGGGGAAGGCAAGGTGGCGACGCTGTAATCCTTAAAATTTCTTTCTCTTATTACCAAAAATAGTACGTAAAACCCGCGGGCGAGCGATCCGGGCGATACCGGTATGACCTGGAACAGGGCGAGAATCCCCAATCCTATGGCATAGGCTTGTGCGCGGGGCATGTCCGGATGCGTCCATATGAAATAGACTGCGAGTGCTATAGCAACCACATGCGTTGTCGGCATTAGGCAGATGTGAACAGCCAGGCTCTTGAGATATTTCTGTATAAAAGGCTCTTTGATGGTCTTGATTATTTCATCCGCATCGCTTGTACTTATGATCCGCTTCTTCTTTCCCTGCTCTACCATGCCGGCCAGCCACTCCTCCCGCATCTTAGCATTAAAATAGAGCTGGACGGGCCGCACGAAGATAAAAGCCAATGTTGCCTTTGCATATTCCCAGCTTGTCAGGAATTTATAGAGCCCTACGGGAAGGATCGACAGAGGAAGATGCAGGAGAAAACGCTCGAGAGAATGAGCTAGTACCGGCGCTTCATCATCGGTTATCCTACCGCTGCGATGCCAGGACATCACCCGCTCCAGCCATTTTCCTTTAAGCGCTTTAAGAAAATATCCCATGCTGCTGAAGCAGTTTTTATAATGCGCGCGCCATTGGGCATGCCCAAAAGCTTTTCGCAAAACAACGCCCAAAAACGGTATCAGGCCAAGGAGGAAGAAAGGCAGGGCAGAGGACTTGTTTTTCTGGAGCCGCTCCTGTGTCGGGGTGTCTATGGTATTCTTGATTTTCCACCCGGTAATCGCACTGGAAAAAATGGTAGACCAGAGCTTGGTGCTGTAAAGCAGTTTTATGTGGTTGTGGGTAATATCGGGAAGCGAATTGCGATAGATTTCCTCCGTGGCTTTCAGCTCCTCAAGCATTCCCATCATGTCTGCAAATTCATCTTTATGGGCGAGCACAAATGCTTCGAGTTTTTTAAGGGCGCCCCGGTCGAACTGCACGAGGGAACCTTGAGTATCAGCATGAAATCGCCGGGGCTCATCGGGCCAAAGGGAAGCAATGCCAGACCCGCGCGGAAATCCATGGCAACCAGACCCGTATAAGGATCATTGTCGGTTGCATCGAGCTTCAAACAGTTCGGCTGGCTTTTGCATGTGGACCATTCATACTGGCGCGCGAATTCATACGCCCCCATATCGTGGAGCAGCTTCACAAAATCCGACATGAATTGTTTCTTTGTTCTATATTCCGGAGATCCGAGCTCTTCAGGGGGGACCTTCTTCCCTTTCTTCCATCTGCCCAAGAGCTCCATGCGGTCGTCAACCTCTAGCTGCCAGGTACGGCCTTCTACCCAGGAGGTGATTTCACCGCAACTCCCTAAGGTGGTATCGACAAAAATCGCGTACATATCTTTGACACACGCTTCATCACCAAACCTGATTTTAGCACCGCGTCGGATGAATTTCTGCCATAACGCTCCCGCCTTTGCTGCAGCGGGATTTGACTGCAACTGAAAAGGCCCCTGAAAACCGATCCAGTAGAGCAGATTTCTGAAAAAGAGCGCCCCTGACGACGGTGGGATCAAGATTTTCATTGCATAAGATTCAGCCACCTGCAGGCCGGGTAGTGTATCCGGTTCGACGCTTAGAACTTTTACTTTGTAAACCTGTCCTGCAAAGCCGCCACCGATAAATTTTTCTATCTGCACTCGAATGCGAGATGTCTTGTCTGACACATCAGGGGCGACCGCGCTCGCATCATATTCCACGATATCTCCGGCACAATAGCTCTTTACGGGCAACGGCCGATGCAAGCCAAGTTGCCTGTATTCATTTTCCAGAGTTTTACACATCTCTATAGAATAATCTTTTTTCATAATGACCTATGTAATATTAAAGCCGCAACAAAACATGTTAAAACTGTCATGCCGGACTTGATAAGCCTGCCCCGTACTCGATACAGGAGCATCCAGTTCTTAATGGACCTCGGCTAAATGTCTTATTGCCGGATTAATAAAAAATGCTCATTTCTGCCGGTGCAAACGACATAGCTTTTCTCACAGATGATCCTTCAGGTCAAGCCTGCATATTTTTTTCTCCGTGCTCGCCCTTAACGAGTCGGAGGGTCTTTATATTGATTTTATTAATTATATAGTGGTATATAAATTCATCAGTTTTGTTTTATATGGTGGGGAAATAAAAAAATGCGCATATTACGAAATTAGGGCAAAGGAGGCGAGAAAACTATGGAGAAGTGGCTTGAATTCTATGAGCCATTTTTTCGAGACCAGATTCTCGGTACGTCATTTTGATTGAAAATATTCGATCCGATCCGACAGCCAATCATACCAGTCTTTAAGGCCGGCTGATGTCTTACATGACACTTCGAATATCTTAAGCTTCCGGTTAAGGGTGAGGGCATCTTTCCTTGCCTTCGCCATATCGAAGTCCACGTAGGGAAGAAGATCTATCTTGTTTATTATCATGGCCTCCGATTGCTGGAACATGAGGGGGTACTTCGCTGGCTTGTCGGAACCCTCCGGGGTGCTCAGGACCATTACCTTTACATTTTCCCCGATTTTGAATTCTGCCGGGCAGACGAGATTGCCCACATTCTCGACAACGAGAAGATCAATCGAAGTGAGATCAAGTCCTGGCAGGGCTTCACGAACCATGTTTCCGTCTATATGGCACGCGCCTCCCGTATTGATCTGAACTACCGGAGTTCCCAGCTTGGCAATCCTTTCCGCGTCGGACGAGCCCTGGATGTCTCCTTCAATAACACCAATTTTATATCGGCTCTGAAGGGCCTCGATAGTCTTCTCCACGAGTGAGGTTTTTCCGGCACCCGGAGAACTCATCAGATTAAGGACATAAATCTTCTCATTATCGAATTGCTTCCTGTTTTCTTCCGCAATCCTGTCGTTGGCATCAAGGATGTTTTTTACTATGGTTATTTTGGACAAGGTAATTTCTCCTCTTACTATTTTCAGTATATCTCATTCTCTATGATCTCTTTTAACAGATCCAGCTTTTCCAGGGCAAGGGCCTCATCGATCTTGTGGATGGCGTAGCCCGCGTGACAGATGACGTAGTCGCCGATTGTTACATCCTCATCGACTATATCAAGACAAACTTCCCGTCTGGTGCCGCTGATGTCAATAATGGCAAAATTGTCTTCGGCAATTGATATTATTTTTCCCGGAAACCCAAGACACATAAATATTATTCCTAATGGCAGTTAATAAAATTGGAAAATAGATTTGTCATGGACAGCTTCGTAAAAAGTATAGAGGCAAGGCGCGCAAATACCGAGGAATGAGGCGTACTGGGATGTACGCTGCAATGACGAGGGGTGCAGCGCAACGCAGCATATAGACTTTTTACGAAGTTGTTATCCCTAATCAACGTCTATCTCCAATAGTTGTATCACCTCTGTTCCGCCAACTAAGAGAACTTCCGAACCGTTGCATTGAGGACATACCGCAGTATATGTTTCCAGTTCGATATCCTTTTCACACACTAAGCAATGAATGATGATTGGTTTAATATCAAACTCAAGTAAAGCCCCTTCCGCTTTTGTACCACTGGACTGTATTTCAAAGGTGAATGCAAGTGCCTGGGGCTCAATGCAGGACAGCCGCCCAAAAGACAGCTTCAAGGAATTAACATTATTAAATCGATGTTCTTCTGCGTATTCTTCGATGATATCAAGTATTGAACAAATTATGGATAACTCATGCATTATTTAACTTCAGCGGGTTTATGCCATGGGATGAAAGCTCTTGCAAAAGGAGCTTTTCCACTTCGGGGAATTTTTTTCTTATATGAGGCGTCAATTCAAGCCCCATATCTTTGTATTCATAGGGAACAATGCAGAGAAAAATGACGTCAGGCAGCTCCTCGATGAGTTCCGCCTTGCAAAGTACATCCTGAAACGATACCTCGTGGGCTGATGTTGGTTGAAGTTCTTGTTCATCAATTTCTTCTTTTGTAAAACGATAAATGGCCCCCGGTTCATTTGACTTTATTACGTCTATAACTAAGAGGTTATCGCAACTGCATACCGTATCAAGAAGTCTGTAACCGAGAGTTCCCCCCTCGACAATCTTAGCGCCTTCAGGAAGCTGATAATTCTTCTCGAACCAGCGGACAAAGTGAACACCAAAACCTTCATCCCGAAGAAGGATGTTGCCCAGTCCGAGGATCGTAATGTAATTCTTTTCTGACATATTAGCTACAAGAAAAAAGAAGGGGGGAGAAAAATTCTCTCCCCCTTGATATATCATTTCCCGCTTTATTGAAAGTGACTATTTCTTTTCTTTTTCGAAAAGCCACCCGCTGATCATGGAAGAGACGGTACCTTCTTTCAGCACTGCGTCATACCAGAAGGCCATGTACACGTGCACTATGATGAAAAGGATGAAAAGCCACGTGAGGATGTGGTGCACAAAGCGAACGATGGCCAAGCCTCCCAGCATATTCTCCACCGGTTTTAAAATCTTATAGCAAAAAGCGGTAAATCCTGCATGATAACCTGCGCCCATGAGGATTAAACCGGTGATAACGATCAGGAAGATCATGAGAAAAAGACCGCTGTAGGCTATGGATTGCATAGGGCCATACAGACATTCGTCGTGCTTCGGGGGTTCTTTCTTGATAAGGAGGTAAAACTTGAGCTGGTTCCATGTACATTCGAAGTCAGTCCATGCGAAGAAATCCTTCCAGTCAGCATTGAACTTCGAGAAGAAGGCAAGATAAACCCTCCATATAAAGATAAACATGAGGAGTATCCCGAAGATGATATGCACATATCGCATGTTCCCCATAAAAAACTTGTTCACCGTCTCTCCTGCGTAGATTGTAAAAGGGGTAGCAATATAGAAACCCGTTACAAGCAGGACTAGTATAGATATTGCCATGGCCCAGTGATTGATCATGATAGCTGCAGACCATTCTTTTACAGGTTTTATTTCCATGGTTATCCTCCCCTTTCTCTAAGCTACCCTGAATTTCCTGATTTCGTTGGTCTTTGGGTCGATGATATGAACCGCACAGGCCATACAGGGATCGAAGGAATGAATGGTTCTCAATATTTCCAGAGGCTGGTCCACTTTAGCAAGCCTCGTTCCGATGAGGGATTCCTCGTACGGTCCGCGTTTTCCCACCTTGTCTCTTGGGGAGCAGTTCCAGGTGGAAGGAACTACCGCCTGATAATTCGCAATGACTTTGTTTTCAATTCTTATCCAGTGGCCTAATGCTCCTCGCGGTGGCTCCGTCATGCCGCGGCCCTGAACAGCTTTCCCAGGTACATCGCAGCGCGTCCATGTCCGCGTATCCCCTTTCTTGATATTGGCAATAAGTTCATTAACCCATCCCTCTATATGGTCGGCCACGTACTTGGTCTCTATACACCGTGATGCTGTTCTGCCCAGAGTAGAGAAAAGGGCGCTCACCGGAATACCTGTCTTCTTGAGTGTTGCATCAACTAGTCCCTTGATTTCCTT
>PDVH01000106.1_pt1 | contig 22499 bp, 20 predicted proteins | sample 1369781 | NCBI WGS metagenome assembly PDVH01 (sample SAMN07795378, study PRJNA414565) | Alkali sediment metagenome, whole genome shotgun sequencing project. | isolation source: glacial lake sediment | place: Bosnia and Herzegovina: Donje Bare Lake | collected 2016-06
GGATAATCCCTTTCCGTTCTATTAAAGATATTGTCGCCCACATCAAACCCATGAAGCGGGTCGGATTGCAGCTCGACGTCATCCCTTATAATGATGTAGTTAGATTTAAAGAGATTCTGGGAAGTGCCCAACTCATAGATGTTTCACCTCTCAGCAAAGAGGTACGAAAATTCAAATCACCCTTTGAGATCGGGCTCATGGAAAGAGCAGCAGAAATCTCAAAGAAGGTTTATGAGAAGATCCCTGGGTTCCTGAGGGAAGACATGACAGAGATTGAGCTGGGGGGAATCCTGGAGGCCTACGCAAAAACACTCGGTCACGAGGGATTACTTCGCGTCCGCTCCCTGAACTATGAAGCCTATACGTGGCATATTTTAAGCGGCCGGACCGGGAGTATCGTGAGTCAGTCTGACTCCCCCATGGGGGGCTTAGGGCTTTCGCCGGCATTCCCTGTTGGGGCGAGCATGAAGAAGATAAAACGGAACGAACCGATCCTCGTGGACTTTGGTATCAGCTACCACGGCTATCATATGGATCAGACCAGGATGTATGCCATCGGCTCCATGCCGGACATCTTTGTCGGGGCCTATGAGGCCTGCAGGGAGATTCACTACCGGGTGCTCGACAAGGTCCTTGAAGGCGTCATCAGTAAAGAGCTCTTTGAGTATTCGAAGCAGCTTGCGGATACAATGGGTTATGGTGATTACTACCTCGGTTACGGCCATCACAAGGTTCGCTTTCTCGCCCATGGTATCGGGGTCGAGCTTGCAGAGCTTCCCTACATTGCAGCTACCCATGATTACCCTATTGAAGAGGGGGCGGTATTTGCGATTGAGCCGAAGATGGTATTTCCAAAACAGGGTTCGTGTGGTATAGAAAATACTGTGATTATAGAGAAAGGGAATTATAGGATTCTTACGGATACTGACGAGCGTATTATAATTGTATGAAAATCCTTTTTTCCACGGGTTGTCTCTTCTACCTCCCCACGAGAGACATTTTTCACCTTGCCCATGAAGCAGGGGTTGACGGTTGCGAGCTCGTCATCGACAGGAGGTTCAACGACAGCCGCTTTATCGATACAGCATTAGAATGTCGTGAAATCCTTCCGATCAATTCGATCCATGCCCCTTTCATGAAGATGGATGCCTGGGGCAAACAGGTTTACTCGCTTCAGAGATCCATCGAAATTGCCAAAATCCTCGGTGCGGAGGTCGTCAACTTCCACCCGCCAAGTTGGTTTTCCATGGAAGTTGCCTTTTTTCGATGGTTCAGGAAGGTGAAGGATTTTCAGAAAAAGCTTGGCGGTGATGGTGTTAGTCTTACCATTGAGAACATGCCCCGAATGGGGAAGAGGATCATGCTCACCCCTTATGTTCTCAATGATTTTGAGGCCCTCATTGAGTTTGGCGTGAAAAGTAACCTTTATTTTACCTTCGATACAACCCACCTGGCCACCTTTGGGAATGATGTTATTGTTGCTTTTCTTGCTTTTCTTAAGACAAAGAGGCTCAAAAACATCCATATCAGTGATTTTGGAGACCACGAGAGCCACCTTTTCCTCGGTTGTGGAGAGTTGCCGGTGGTGAAGCTCCTTAATACCATAGGGAGACTCGGCTACGATGAGATGATTACCTTAGAGGTTTCTCCCCACGAACTGCCCCGGACAAGGGAGTGGCTTGTCAAGATGCTCCAACACCAGGTCTCATTCATGAAAATGCACCTAAGAAAGGAAGAAAATGGCTAAGAAGACAGTTTTTGCCTGCGAGGCGTGCGGCCATGAAACCCTCAAATGGATGGGGAAGTGCCCGAAGTGTGGGGGATGGGACACGATCAAAGAGTTCCGAATTGAGAAAGATGCGCCTTTGAGCCACGAGAGCCCGGTATTTGTTTCTGACGAGGATCTTCCAGAGGAAAGGATCATCCTCGGGATTGGCGAGATGGACCGGGTTTTAGGCGGCGGAATTACATGTGGTTCTTCTGTTCTCCTTGGGGGAGATCCAGGCATAGGGAAGACAACCCTTTGTTTTGAAATAGCCTCCCGAATGGTAGAGCTTGGTTTTGACGTGCTCTATGTGTCCGGCGAGGAGTCTCTCCGGCAGCTATCATCGCGAAAAAAACGATTACACCTTAAAGGTTCTTTTCCAATCCTTGCCACGAATCACCTGGAGGATATTCTCAAGGCGGTCTCGGACAGACACTATAAGCTAGTTGTGATTGATTCCATCCAGTCAACGTACACCTCCAGGCTTCCCATGCTCCCCGGGAGTGTCAATCAGATCAAGGACGTTTCTTCGCGGCTTATCATGGAGATGAAAAGATCCGAGACAGCCCACATATTTATTGGTCATGTAACGAAAGAGGGGGCTATTGCAGGTCCCAAGATCCTCGAGCACATGGTTGACACAGTCCTTTATTTCGAGGGCGACAAGATGCTGCCCTATCGGATGCTCAGGGCCATGAAAAACCGTTACGGACCCGTAGATGAAGTGGGAATATTTCAGATGCGCCAGGAAGGGCTTGTGAGCGTTGAAAACCCCTCGGAGTTCTTCGTCTCCGAGCGGGGAGACATCGGCTCAGGGAGCACACTCTTTCCCTATGTTACCGGTTCACGACCTATCGTGCTGGAGGTGCAGGCAATAACTCCAAAGACTGCCTTCTCTATGCCGAAGAGGTTATCTCTCGGGTATGACATGAGCAGGCTCTTTATCTTGATTGCGGTTATGGAAAAGGTTCTTGGTAAGCCGTTCTTTGACAAAGATGTATACGTCAACGTGACAGGGGGGATGAAGGTCACTGAGCCAGCCATAGATCTTGCAGTGGCCGGTTCAATTCTCTCAAGTTACAAGGATGTGAATATCGGAAAAGATACAGCCCTTTTTGGTGAGATAGGATTAACCGGGGAGATCAGAAAGATTGTCAACATGGAGGCACGACTTAAAGAGTGCGAGAGGCTTGGTATCAAAAAAGTCCTATGCCCCAGGGGAGTTGAAAAGGTAAAAGGCCTTGAAACTGTCCCCTTGAAGACCATTCGTGATCTTTACGAGCATATAATTGAAAAACATGATACGTAAATACTTGACAAAAAAACATTTCTTTAGTAAAAAAGGTAAAGAATGAAAATTAATACACAAATCAGGTATGGCGTAAGAGCCCTTTGTTTTATCTCATACAACTCTGACGGCAATCCGGTCCAGGTAAGGGATATCTCTGAACGGGAAGGAATCTCACCGCGTTACATAGAACAAATTTTTCAAAAACTCAACAAAGCAGGCATAGTAAAAAGCGTGAGAGGCCCCTACGGAGGCTATTATCTTGCGAAGGACCCTGGAGAGATAAGGGTGGGCGATGTTGTCCGGGCGACAGAAGGGGGCGACTTCAATCTTGTTTTCTGTGATGGTCTCAAGAAAAATGCCAAGAAGATTTGTGAGAGGCTCGATGAGTGTATCGTACGAGAGACATGGGAGGAAGGCTCGCGGAGACTCATGGCATATCTTGACTCCATTACCATTAAGGACCTCTGCAAGAAATCAGGATAATATCAAAAATCAGGTCAAGGTTCAGGCCGAGGTTGAGTATATGTTAAGTCTGGCCTTAACCTTAACCTCACGGTTTAGCTTGAGCCTCAACTTCAGCCTGTATTTCTTCAACTACGGCATGGAGAAGGTTTTGCCTTTGGGGCGAATAGTAAGCACAGGGCTTGGCGACTTCCGTACTACTTTTTCTGCCACACTCCCAATTAGGATATGTTCTATGCCGCTCCGACCATGGGTTCCCATAACAACAAGGTCAATCCCCTGGTCCTTGATGTAGTCAATGATTTCAAAGAAGGTTACCCCTGTTTTGATGACCCTCCTGAAAGGAAAGTCAAGTTTCTTAGTAATCTTATCGAAATCTTTTCCTACCTCTCCCTCAATGTTCCTCTCGATTGCCACAAGGTTCTCCGGCGTGAGAAAAGATTCGTAGGGGGTGAAATAGTTCAGGTTCGGTACCACATGGATCAAGTGGAGTTCTGACTCAAAGCGCTTGGAGATGACAACAGCATAGGCGAGAATTTCGTCAGTAAATTCTGAAAAATCGACTGGGCAGAGAATTTTCTTGAACATATGCGGCCTCCCTTAAAATGTTATAGGTTCTTTATATGCATTCTTCCCACCTTAGTCAATATATTTGTGACTCCTGCCGCTTGACAATAACCCCCTACCATTGCTATACTAAATAGTAGTTGAAAAACGCATTCCATTATATGTAAAAAAATGCCCTTCGAAAAAAAAGGGCATTTTTTTACACTCGGAGTCATAAATGACCATAAAAAATTTCTCTGAAATAAAACACCTCGTAGATATGGGAATGGAGAAGGGTTACCTTACCCCGGACGAAATAAACGATGTTCTTCCTCAAAATCTTTTTTCTCCTGAGGATATAGAAGACATCTTCGACTTCCTGTCAGAGTCCAACATCGACATTGTTGATACGATGAAGGAAAAGACCGAAACTCCTGCAGAAGAAAGCCAGGAATGGGGGGAGAGCGAGCGGTTCCCGTCTGAACGGGCTGACAATATTATCTGGGCGTATCTAAAGGTTTATGATAGCAAAGCGGATAGAAGAAGGCGAAAGGAAAACGAGGAACCTTCTCTTCGATCTGCCGTATGCAATCAAAGAGCTCCAGGAGCTTGGATCGCTCATTAAGAAAGAGTCAGTTAATATCATCGATGTCGTTAAAAACATTGACGAGATGAATTACACAAAAAAGGACGAAGAAAAGTACAAGAAGAGAACCCTTTCCCTGATCCACTCCATCAAGACCCAGTTTGAGAAAAAACAGGAGATTCGTAAAACACAGCCGAAAGGCGCTGGAGCAACCAAGAAGCAGATGGATAAAAAGCTCAAGTCTGTTGATCAAGAGGAATCTCTCGCAAATCTCAATCTGAACAAGAAGATACTTGAAGAGTTGATCAGGAGGATGACCAAGCAAGTCCGCTATCTCGATGATAAAGAGGCCAGAGCTATCAAGAAGAGGCTTGCCGAGATTATCGAGACTGAAAATAGCCTGAAGGTAGTCAAGAATAGGCTTATCCAGGCAAACCTTCGTCTCGTCATCAATATTGCCAAGAAGTACCTCAACCGGGGGCTTTCATTCCTTGACCTGATTCAAGAAGGCAATATGGGGCTCATGAAAGCTGCTGAAAAGTATGATTACCAGAAGGGGTATAAGTTTTCCACGTATTCCACATGGTGGATTCGTCAGGCCATAACCCGTGCCATTGCAGACTATGCAAGGACAATCAGGGTGCCTGTCCATGTCCTTGAAACAATGAACAAGATTACAAAGGTTACCATATCCCTTTTCCAGGAATTGGGCAGAGAGCCGAACTTGGAGGAAATATCCAATAAGGCAGGGCTTCCCCTTGAAAAAGTGCGCAAAATCATGAAGGTTTCTAATGAGCCGATCTCAATCGAGACGCCTATTGGTGACGATGAGTCCAAGCTGGGAGACTTTATTGCAGACCCGAAATCGCCGTCACCTTTCATGGAGCTCGTAGGCATTTCCCTTAAAGAAGAGATTGACAAGGTCCTTTCTACTCTTACGCCGAGAGAAGAGAAGGTTATCAAGATGAGACTCGGGATCGGTGAGAAGACTGATTACACCCTTGAAGAAGTAGGCGAGGTCTTCGGCCTTACAAGGGAGAGAATCCGCCAGATAGAAGCAAAGGCGCTCCGCAAGTTGAAACATCCCTCAAGGAGAAAAAGGCTCGAGAGTTTTCTCGAATAAAACGAGAAGTTTCTTATCTTCTCAACTTCTGGCCCGTAGCCACCGTTATTCCTGTAAAATTTACTGGGCTGCCACATCATGACTATGGATAGTATCGAAAATTGGATTTAAAAGCATGCCGAGGATCGACCCATTATACCATGAAACCGGATACCCGGTGAAACTATATTAAGGATAATTTGGATTTCAAGAGAAGGCTCCAGAGTAAAGAGCCAGATGGATAGACGCTTTACAACACATACTACGCTATGTACTTGTTTTGATTTTCGTCTTCTTCTCGCGAAATTTAACGACTCGTTCTTCAGGCTTGATGCCGGTGACCCTGATCTTCTGAACATTCCGGCTAATGCGCTCAAAAACATCCTTGGAGAATGGCCGAATATCAAGATATGACGGATCCAGGCATTTTCTCGGTTTGAACTCCTGGAGGAAGAACTTATCGGACGACCTCAGGAACTCAGCAACCTGGTAGATATCGTCTTCATGGTGCATGCCAGGAACGACGGTCATCCTGAACTCGTAAGCCACAGTACCTTCCATGATGAATCGGATGCTTTCCTCAATTTTTTTCCGGTCCACTTCTACACCGCACCATTTATCGTAGCGCTCGATAGGCCCCTTAACGTCCATGGCGATATAGTCGATAAGCCCCTCATTAACAAGACCCTTGAGTACGGAGGGCGAAGATCCGTTTGTATCGAGCTTCACCTGTATACCTTCCCGTTTCAGATAACCAAGGGCGTTGAAAAGGCCCATATGGATCGTCGGCTCCCCACCCGTGATAACCACCTTGTTTACCCAATGCTTGAACTTCCTCATGGTGAGGATGATATATTCGAGGTGGACGTCCTCGAGGGTATCCCAGTGGAGGACGAGGTCGCTGTTATGGCAGAAGGGACACCTGAAGTTGCACCCTGCAAAGAAGATGACCGATGAGAGCTCCCCTTTCCAGTCAAGAAAGCTTGTTTCTATGAATCCCTTGATGGGGAATTTATGCACTTCTGACTGCATTCAGGACCTCTTCGACCTTAGGGACGCTGCCCCTCCATTCTCCAAGGCCATTCTCGTCCTCATCTTCCACAAGAATGGTCGGTAGGGCCAGAACACGATAGAATGTGGCCTCAGCAAGACCATCTGCTGTTTCCACGTTGTAATGCTGGACGCCAACATTTTCTGCAACAAGATGTTCACCCAGTTTTTTAGCTACCGGACACATGGGGCAATCATCCTTGTAAAAAATTTTTACAGTATTCATTTGCTTACCCCCCTCCTATAGATTCAGTTTTAAGTTTTGAGCGCTGAGTGTTGAGTTTAAAACTCAAAATTTAAAACTGGGCACTCAAAACTGCCTTTACTCGTTTGCTGCTTTTTGCCGCTCAGCAAAGTACTCACCAACCCTGTGCCGGTCTTTTAACTCACCGAGCTTACCCTTATTCCAGCTTGAAACCTTGGTAAAATACCCTGTAATTCTTGTGATACCGTCTACATCCGGGGAACCACAGTACGAACACGTATCATCGAGGCCTCGTCCGGTCCGATGGCACTTATTGCATGTCGTGAATTCTGGCGAGAAGGCAATCTGGTCGTTTGTTGTATGTCGAAATGTCTTGATAACAAAATCAGAGAGGGCCTCTTTGTGTGGCTGTGATTCGCCCAGCCATACATGGGATATGGACCCTGCCTCGATGAGCGGATGGAAGATACCCTCGTTCGTTACCCGTTCGATTGGGTTCATCGGATATCTCACATTAATGTGCGTGGAGTTGGTGTAGTAGACTTCGCCGGACGCAATGTCACCCTTCACCACTCTACCGGAAGAGGGTGAAAAATAACGAAGATCGAGGCGCGCAAACCGGTAACTCGTGCTTTCTGCAGGCGTCTGTTCGAGAACAATCTTAAACCCTTCCTGACGCTGCATCTTGTCCGTAAGAAGCTTCATATGAGCCATCACCTTCAAACCAAACTTCAGGGCCTGTTTGGATTCGTGCATCTCTTCGCCTGTGTGGATTTGGACCAGTTCGTTCAAGCCGACCATGCCGACCAGATGGGCTGCCTTGTCGAATCTCAGGTAAGGCATACCGTCTCTCTTCATTGTGAGGAGTGCAAGGGGCCCGTCTTCTCCATGGGCGAGAAGCTTTTCCAGAAAGGCCCTCTTTTCTCTGTGAGCTTTCGTGGCAAGGAGGAATCTCTGAGTAATAAGATCCATGAGCTTCGTATCATCTTGCTTTGCCATGTAGGCTATTCGTGGCAGGTTGAGGGATACGTTCTGAAGTGCGCAGTATCTCATACGCCAGGGCTCCATAGCGTCCCTGAGGTCTGACTCTTCAAGTTTAAAGCTCAGGCGGCAACACTCTGATATTTTTGCTGTTTCACCTCGGTCGAAGACGTAATAGGTATTTCCCTTGTCTGCAGACACATCAGCGATGTGGTTGAGGAAGTCCATGTGGCCCTGGGTTCTGAAAAACTTTTCAGTAATATGTACGAGGGGTTTCGGGAAGAAGAAGGGTCTCCCGGCGCCGTCGCCTTCCTTATAAATCTCAAAGAGCTTCCAGGCGAACCTCTGGGCCTCCTTCTCATATTCGCCGTATTTCTTGCCGGTAAATTGACCTCCCGGACCGATAGCGGGAACATTCTCAAAGTGTTTTGGTACTTCCCAGTAAAGGTTAATGTCGGAGAAAATAGCCTGTCCGCCTCTGGCAACAGCCTGTTGGGAGAATTCAAAGATGAGCATCTGGGCGAACTGTTTCACATCGTCGTCACTCAAGCCCTCCAGGTAGGGAGCAAAGAAGACGTTGACCGCATCCCAGCCGATGGCGCCTGCAAAATTACTCTGCAGTGCCGCGGAAAATTTGATAAGGTGGGCAAGAAGCACTTCCGGGTGTTTTGCAGGTTTTGCCATGGAAAGGGAGTGGGGCAGATCGAGGCCAAATTTCTTGATGTACTCTAAGGACTGGCCGCTGCAATAAGGCCTGTCAATGAAACCCAGGTCATGGAGGTGGATATCGCCGTTCATGTGGGCATCCGCTACATCCTCGGAGAAGACGCAGAGGAGGGCATACTCTTTCTTGATCCGCTCAGCAAGGGTGAGGTTTGTTGCCTCCGGGCCATGGGGAACGTTTGCATTCTCTTTGTTTGGATGAAGGATAAGGTTGTCCACATCGAAGACCGGCATACCGAGCCTTGTGTGCATCTTCCGGGCGCCTTCGAGGCCCTTTTCGATAAGGTTTGCATTGACGAGCTCCCTGACAAGAGGAGCTGTCACAACCCTGACCCCTGATTTCCGTATCATCTGCTCTGTCTCCTGACTGATCTGGTCTGCTGTGTCCCGGTCAATGAGGGTCTCCCTGATCAACGCATCGGCAATCTTGGACCTGTCCCAGTCAGATATCGTTTCTTCAGAGGTTCTTACGAAAAGGTTTAAATCGGTAGTCTCCATCACCCCTCCCCCTTTTTAATTAGAGTGTAATGGGTGGTATGTTTAGGGATAGCTTGGCCTTGTCAAACAAGAAAAAAACACACCAAAAAAATAACCCTTAATGATTACGCACCCCTATATTTAGTAGCTTAACTAGTCATCAATACTATATTTAGTATGAAATGTTGTCAAGAAAATTCTAAAAATTTTTTTATAAAACAGCAAAAGGATGCTCTATGGGTTTAAAATGTATGCAATTCTGGGTAAACCGTATATCGTAGTTCGTATACCTGCCCACCGTAGCAGGTTCCCTGCCTGTGCGTCGCACGCAGACAGGTCTGCAGGCGGGTCGCATATCGAGGAGCCGTAAATCGTATATTGCTCTTGAGTTTTTTGCTCTCGACATACTATATACTATATACGACATTCGAATATGATCACAGTAAGCAATCTTAGTAAAAGCTATGGCAACCAGATCGTCTTCGACAACATAAGCTTTACCGTTGGAATGGGTGAGCGCGTTGGTCTCGTGGGACGAAACGGCTCAGGGAAGACCACCCTTTTCCGGCTAATCCTCGGAGATGAGGTGCATGACGGGGGTACGATTACCATTCCCCGGCGTTACGGGATTCGTCATCTGTCTCAGCACATTCGTTTCAGGGCCACAACGGTCCTCAAAGAAGCATGCAGAGAGCTCCCAAAACACGAAGATGGTACAGACCAGTCATACAAGGCAAAAAAAATACTTCTTGGTCTTGGCTTTTCTCCCGATGAGTTTGACCGGAGCCCCCATGAGCTGAGCGGAGGGTTCCAGGTACGGCTCAACCTCGCTCGGGTTCTTCTTTCAGAACCAAATCTCCTCCTTCTCGATGAACCGACAAACTACCTCGACATTGTTTCGGTAAGGTGGCTCACCCAGTTCCTTCGGGGTTGGAAGAATGAGCTTATCCTCATCACCCACGATAGGGACTTCATGGACAGCGTTACGACCCACACCATGGGTATCCACCGGACAAAGGTTAGAAAAATAGCAGGCCCTACCTACAAGCTCTACGATCAGATACTCCAGGATGAAGAGGTTTACGAGCAGACGAGGATTAACGAGGAGAAGAAGAGGAAAGAAGCGAAGGTGTTGGAAAAGATGGGCAAACTTGATAAAATGACCGAAATTGACACCCTCGACTTCCAGTTCAATGCAGCGCCATTTCACGGAAAATGGCTTCTTGAGGCAGATAACATATCCTTCTCCTTTAAACCGGACGGACCATTTCTTGTCGAGGGTTTAAGCTTCGCCATTAAAAAAAAGGACAGGATTGGCGTAATCGGAAAAAATGGCAAGGGTAAAACAACACTTCTCAGCCTCCTTGCAGGAGACCTCACGCCTGTTGAAGGCCGCGTGACCATCCACCAGAATGTAGGTCTTGCCTATTTCGGGCAAACGAATATTGACCGCCTTGATCCCGAGAGAACTGTGGAGGGAGAGATTCTCGGGGTCCAACAGGATTACAGTAGGAATGCAGCCCGGAACATCTGTGGGGCCATGATGTTTGAAGGCGACAATGCCCTTAAGAAGGTGGCAGTCCTCTCGGGTGGTGAAAAAAGTAGGGTTTTACTGGGGAAGCTCCTTGTGAGCCCCTCCAACCTCCTTCTCCTCGACGAGCCCACCAACCACCTTGATATGGAGTCAATAGACTCTCTTATTGAGGCTATTGACACGTTTCCCGGGGCGGTTGTTATCGTTACCCACAGCGAAATGATCCTCAATGCCATCGCAAAGAGGCTGATCGTTTTTGACGGCGGTAAAACAACAATCTTTCATGGAACATACAGGGACTTTCTCGAACGGGTTGGATGGGAGGGTGAAGAAGAAGAGCTGTTTTCCACGAGAAAAACCGACGAAGAGCGTGGAAGACCGAGTATCAAAAAGAAGGAACAAAAACGACTGCGGGCAGAGTTCATACAGGTCCGCTCAAAGATCTTAAGTCCCCTTGAACAAAAAATGTCCTCCATCGAGATGGCAATCATGGACCTCGAAAAGAGAATCGAAGGGGATAGCCAGGCGTTAATAAGGGCCACGACCATGGGCGAAGGGAAGTCCATCGCTGCCTTATCGATATCTATTCACAACACTCGCAATGAAATTGAATTACTTTTCGATGAGCTTGACAATGTCACAAAAGAATATAATGCCAGGTCAAGAGAACTTGAGGAAAGGCTGAATGAGATTATGTCAACTATTCAATGATGAAATCCCACGCCGAATCATTGATCCAGATGGACGTATACCCCCTTCCTAATAACTCTTTCGATTTTACCACGTACAGGTCGTCAGACCTTTTCTTCAGGTCAAAGGCAATTTCTTTGCCGAAGACGTAACGTTGCTTGCCAAGCGAGGAAGGCTGAAAGAAAAGCATGGGATTCAAGGTCAGGACTTTCATATCATATTTGCCGTAAATGACAAAAAATTGGACATCTTTTAAAAGAAAACGGGGAGGATTGTTCATTTCAATGTAAAGAAGACCTTTTTCATCGAAAACGATGTTTGGTATAAGTCTTGTTAGCGCCTTCTCAGTCTTCACATAGACGCCAAATTCTTTTGGCTTTGCAAAATCATCCTTGCCGTGGAGAAACGTGACGGCAAACAAGGAAACCGATACCACACAAAGAGCTGTACACAGAAACCTGGAAACATGATTCATTCTTAACCTCCGTTGATATTTGCTTTGGACTGAATTTCATTATTCAACAAGGGTAATAAAGACCTTTCTCTCTCTCGGGCCGTCGAACTCCATGAGGAAAATGCCCTGCCACGTTCCCAGTACCGGTGATCCCTTTGAGAAGGGCACCGTCACAGAGCACCCGGTGAGAATTGACTTAACGTGGGCTCCTGCATTCCCCTCTGAATGCTTATACGAATAATCCCTGGGCACCAATCGATCAAGCGCCTCCAGGACATCCTCCATCACATGAGGGTCGGCATCTTCATTTATGACAATGCCGCATGTTGTGTGGGGGGTAAAGACATGGAGGATTCTCCCCATCTTTCCTCGAACAACATTTAAAACCTCGTCGGTGATATTCCTTGATTCCACCCTCTGAGAGGTCTTGACCCGTATTTGGAACATAGCGTCAGCCCGTGATCATGTGCCTTTCTTTTTCCTGTAGTCCTCGACGGCCGCTCTGACAGCTTCCTCTACCATGACCGAGCAATGAACCTTGGTCTCCGGCAGCCCCCCCAATGCCTTTAATACTTCTCCGTTTGATAACGCGAGGGCATCGTCGATATTTTTTCCCTTCAGAAGTTCGGTCGCCATGCTGCTCGACGCGATCGCTGCGCCGCACCCGAAGGTCTTAAATTTTGCATCCGTTACCTTTTCATTATCTATCTTTAGATATAGGGTCATCATGTCGCCACACTGGGCGCTCCCAGCTTCCCCCACAGCATCAGCATTTTCAATCTCACCGACGTTTCTTGGATTCATAAAGTGATCCATCACGGTCTTATTGAACGGAGCCTGCGCCATTGTGAAACCTCCTTGTTAAGGATAAGACTAAGCCTTGAAACTATACCACGTTCAGAGTATTTTTGCATGTGTTTCTATTATGGGGGCTTACGCCTGTCACCCGTATGGGTGGTCGCCCCCTCCTTGTCTCCGTATGTCCGAAGGGCGCCCGCTCCTGCTTGCCTTAAAGCGAGTTCGGAGGGCTTTGCCCGCGGGGTTCTATTTTTATCATTTCTCTTGTTTTTTTAGCCCTTATTTGATAAAAATGTACACTTAAGATCAAGGAGGTAGACAATGCAGAAGAGATACTTGCTCGCCCCGGGCCCGACCCAAATTCCACCTGAAGTGCTTCTTAAAATGGCCGAACCAATTTTGCATCACAGGAATCCCTTATTTGAAGAAATTGTGGCCGATGTGAGGGAAGGCTTAAAGTGGCTTTTTGGCACTCAGAATGAGGTACTGATTTTTGCTTCTTCCGGCACAGGCGCCATGGAAGGAGCTGTAACGAATATGCTTTCGACGGGCGACAAGGCAATCGTCGTGAGGAGCGGCAAGTTTGGTGATCGGTGGGCCAATATCTGCAAGGCTTACGGTATCCAGGCCATTGAAATTAACGTTCCGTGGGGAGATGAGATAGACCCGGCCCTCGTTGAGAAGGCGTTGAAGGAAAATCCGGACACAAAGGCAGTTTACACCCATGCGACAGAGACTTCCACAGGCGTTAGGTATCCTGTAAAAGAAGTTGCTGCAATTGTCAAAAACTATCCGAACACGATCTGTGTTATAGACGGTATAACCGGTGTTGGTGTCTTCGAACTCCCTATGGATGAATGGGGCATCGATATCCTTGTCGCAGGTTCTCAGAAAGCATTCATGCTGCCGCCGGGTCTTGCCTTCGCAGGCGTAAGCAATAAGGCATGGGAGATGAGCAAAACTTCGAAAATCCCCAGGTTCTATTTCAACTGGACGAAGGAGCTCACCAACCTTCAGAAAAACCAGACAAATTTCACACCGGCTATCTCCCTCATCGTAGGCCTGAGAGAATCCCTGAGGATGATGAGAGAAGATGGGTTGGAGAAGATTTACAAAAGGGCAGAAATACTCGCTCGCGCAACCCGTGAAGGAGCGATCGCCCTTGGCCTCAAACCCTTTGCGAAGAATCCAAGTCCTGCAGTTACGGCTATTTATGCCCCCGAAGGGATTGATGGACAGGCCATCTATAAATCACTGTGGAAGAAGTATGGCGTTACCGGTGCAGGCGGCCAGGACCACCTGAAGGGTAAGATTTTCAGAGTAGCCACACTTGGTTATGCCGACAAGTATGATGTGGTCACCGCTCTATCGGCCCTTGAGCTTACCCTGAAAGATCTTGGACATAATTTCCAGATGGGGGCAGGCGTGGGTAGGGCCCTCGAAGTTCTGCAGGAACTGTAAAAGGAGAGGAACATGAAGGTTCTTATCGCTGATGCACTATCAGATAAAGCAGTCGAAATCCTGAAGTCAGCCCAGCTGAATGTGGACACAAAGACAGGGCTGAAGAGTGAGGAACTCCAGGCCATTATTGGTGATTATGATGCGTTGATCGTGCGGAGCGCTTCGAAGGCGACGAAAGACATCATCGACAAGGGGACAAACCTTAAGGTTATCGGGAGGGCCGGAATAGGCGTGGACAACGTGGATGTGGCCGCGGCGACAGAAAAGGGCATTGTGGTAATGAACACACCCCAGGGGAACGCCCTCGCTGCCGCAGAGCACTCAATAGCTCTCATGTTTGCAGCAGCGCGCAAGATTGCATATGCAGACAGGACGATGAAACTGGGTAAGTGGGAGAAGAAATCCCTCATGGGGATAGAACTCTACGAGAAGACCCTTGGCGTTATCGGCATCGGCAACATCGGAGCTCTTGTTGCCCAAAAGGCAGCTGCCCTCGGTATGCGGGTCATTGCCTTTGATCTTTATGTATCAAAAGAATTCGCGGAAAGCATCGGCGTTGAGCTTGTTGAATTCGATACCCTTCTCAAGAAGAGCGATTTTATAGCAATCCATGTTCCCCTGGTAAAGGAAACCAGGGGCATCATCAACAAGGACACATTGGGGAAAATGAAAAAGGGCGTAATCATTGTCAATGTGGCAAGGGGCCCCATCGTCGTGGAAAAGGATCTTTTGGAGGCCCTTGAGTCGGGCCATGTTGGGTGCGCTGCCCTTGACGTCTTTGATGAAGAGCCGCCGCCAAAAGACAGCTCTCTCGTTCTGTCGGAAAAGACTGTCTGTACACCTCACCTCGGGGCATCCACTATAGAGGCTCAGGACAAGGTGGCCATCGACATCGCAAATCAGATTGTCGACTACTTCAAAAATGGTGTTATTAAAAACAGTGTTAACGCGCCGTCCGTTTCCCTTGAAGTGGCAAAACAGATTTCACCGTATCTCAAACTTTCAGAAAAGCTGGGAACCATCGTCTCCCGTATCACCGACTTTCCCATAAAGGAAGTCACCATCCAGTACATGGGTGAAATTGCAAGGGCAGAGACAAAAATTCTTACCCAGGGTATAGTGAAGAGTATTCTCCAGGAGCAGATGGAAGGGGTTAACTATGTAAACGCGCCGGTGGTCGCAAAGAGCCGGGCCATAAAAATAAAAGAGACAAAGATGGAAGAAGGCGGTGATTTTGCCTCTCTTCTCGTTATAACAGTGAAAGGCGATGCAGGAGAAAACACTGTCCAGGGTACCCTCCTCGGCAAGAAAGAGCCGCGACTCATAAAGGTGAACAACATCTACCTCGAGGCAGACCTCAGGGGCCACATACTTTTCGTCTATAATTATGATAAACCGGGCGTCATCGCAAGCATTGCGAATGTGTTTTTCATCAGAGATATCAACATCGGTGGCATGCATTTTGGTCGGGAAAGTATAGGCGGACTTGCAATCTCCCTCCTGGATCTCGACAAAGAGGCAGAAGACAATGTGATCAGGGAAATCCAGTCCCTTCCAAACATTGTAACGGTTAAGAAGATAGAGCTTTCTTAGTAAAACTGAGAATGAGTAAATGAGGGGATGGGCTGTGAGGGGGTTTCTCATTCACCCATTCTCTCATAATCCCATCATCTGATATATCAAGCAGGGGAACATGATAAAAGGTGTAATATTCGATTTTGATGGAACGCTCACGGAGCTTACCCTCGACTTCGGGCATCTTCGGACAGAAATCGAAAAGGTGGCGAGGCGATACGTTGGCGATGACGACATCAAGTCACAGGAAGGTCAGTACATTATCGAGATGATCTACGGAGTTGAAGGCAGGCTCGGGGAGCAGGCCGATGCATTCCGGCGCGAGGCATTTGTGAGACTCCGCGAGCTTGAAATGGAGGCTTCCCGGGGAAAGGATGTGTACTCTTACACAAGGGATGTCTTGAGGAGACTCCGGGAAAAGGGTATCAAGATCGGCGTCATAACGCGGAGCCATGTTGATGTCCTTAAGCTTGTATTCCCGGACATCGCAAGCTATGTAGAGACTATCGTAACGCGGGACGAAGTGCGTGAGGTAAAGCCCCACCCGAACCATGGCTCTGAAGTTCTCCGATTGCTTGGCGTCACCCCAGAAGAGGCCATCCTTGTTGGAGATCATCCGACCGATGTCCTTGCGGGTCGGTCTGTGGGTATGAAGACTGCCGGTGTCCTTTCGGGAAGGACAACCAGGGAAGGATTCGAAGAGGTGGGCGCAACGTATGTCCTGCAGGATATCAGGGAGATTCCGGACCTTTTGTAGCATCCCGTAAACCAAGAAGATAAGAAGTTGAGAAAAACCGATGCCTTCATAACCTTAACTGCTGAGGTACTTGACTTCTCAATCTCTGCCTTTTCCCCAGTCCCCTGATCGCCTTATTTATCCACGACGATTCCACTTCCAAAACGTAGCGGAATATTGTATACAAAATGTGATCAAGGGGTTGCGTGTCGATGAAGGGCGAAACATTGGTAAATGTTGGGGATTGGATACGGAAATGGGCCACCATTCAGCCACATAAGACAGCGGTTATAGAGGAGGGCACGCGGTATTCGTACCACGATCTGAACAGACGCATTAACCGGCTGTCAAACTTTTTGCTCGGCACCGGCTTGAAGAAGGGTGACAGGGTCGCAGTCCTTCTTCGCAATTGCCATGAATACATAGAAATATTTTTTGCACTCTCAAAGATCGGTGGCGTCCTTGTTCCTCTTAACTGGCGCCTTGTCCTGCCTGAGCTTGAATTCATCATCAAGGATAGCGGCGCAAGATTTATCATCTTTGACGGGGATTTCATCGACAGCGCAGAAATGCTGCAGAAAAAAATCCCCATGGATGTTGCAATAGCCTGCGCAACTGACGTACCCAGGATTGAAAGTTTGCCGGATTGGGCGGTGGACTACGAGGTGTCACTCGATGGCTGCTCTGATTCGGAGCCGTGCATGCCGTGGTTTGCTGGAGGTGAGGACGCCCAAATCCTCATGTATACCTCTGGAACAACCGGCCTGCCGAAGGGCGCTATCCTCTCGCACAGGAAGACCTTTTTCAATGTTCTGAATGCCGACATCTACTTTAATTTAACAAGCTACGATATAGTCATTATTGCACGACCTATGTTCCATTCCGGGGGGCTCATTGTTGACATGGTTCCGGTCCTCTACAAGGGAGGGACTGTGATTGTCAAGAGTCGGTTTGCCTTCGCTGAAATCCTTGAAACTGCAGAACAATACAAGGTCACCATCCTTGAGTTGCCTGCTACGGTCTATAATTTTATGCTCGAAGAGTGCGACATTGACCGCTATGACCTAAGCGCCATTAAATGCTGCTTTACCGGCGGCGAGCGGGTCCCTGTTGCCCTCCTCCAAGCCTTCGCAGAAAAGGGGATCATCATCTCACAGATCTATGGCCTTACTGAGGCATCAACCATCTTTTGGCTTCCCATCGATAAAGCTGTTGTGAAAATGGGATCGGTGGGGCAACCGGTAGTCCACGGTGAGGTGAGGATTGTTGATGCCAAAGGAAGACATGTGAAAACCGGTGAAATTGGTGAGATTATTGTAAAGGGACCCATTCTGATGAGTGGCTATTGGACGCACAGGCGACCTCGCGCGGATGGATGAGGATGGTTTCGCCTATATCATCGACAGAAAAAAGGACATGTTCATAAGCGGCGGAGAGAATGTCTACCCGGCGGAGGTTGAGAAGGCGCTCTTCAGTCATCCAGCGGTGCTCGATGCGGCAGTTGTTGGTGTCCCGGACAGGAAGTGGGGTGAAGTGGGCAAGGCATTTATAGAACCAAAAGAAGGACATTCGATTTCGCCGGACGATGTCCGTGTCTTTTTAGCCGACAGGCTCGCCAGGTACAAAATTCCGCATTACATTGAATTTACCAAAAAGCTTCCCAAGACTGCATCAGGGAAGATCAAGAAACATCTGCTCAAGTAAAGCCGTATATCGTCGTTCGCATACCTGCCCACCGTAGCCGGTTCTTTGCAGGTGGGTCGTATATCGGGGAGCCGATATCGTCCTTAGTATATCGTTTTGGGATTTTTTGTTCGCGAAATACGAAATACTATATGCGATATACGAAGTACAACATACGATTATGGCTTTGTTGCCGTTGCTGTAACATATTTTCCAACACCCTCAAACCTCTTACCTCCAACGTACTTTGTGTACTTTGTAAACCCATTGACAATTCAGCAGGTTATTGATATAAAAATACCAGTGGGGCTGTAGCTCAGTTGGGAGAGCGCATGACTGGCAGTCATGAGGTCGACGGTTCGACCCCGTTCAGCTCCACCATTTTTTTATCCTCATTGCTTCGCTTTAAGATAACATAACGATAAAGTTAGAGAAGGTGCCTAACTGCGAAGAGGTTTTCCGAAGTCGAGCCACAGAATGTAGTTCTCAATCCCCCACCTGTTCCCTGTGAATATCCATTGGGCATGTCCTCTGGCAACTGATCGAAAAATATATTCGTTCGAAGGATAAGATTCCTTGAGACCTTGTTTCGACTCAGCCCAGCCCTCAATGGGTGTTTCATCGCTAACGTATTTTTGGACTTGATCAGAATTGATACAGAGCGAGGCATGACATGATGCATAGTAATAAATCTTCAATGCCTTCAATGTGTTTGCCTGTAATGTACACTTAGCAACTGCCCTGCCATCTTTATGAATAGCAAACAGATCCTGTATTTGATCAAGATACATGTTGAAATTGCTCATCCATACCGGGTGGCGAACAGCAAGGCAGGCTCGGGCATCTACTGAAAGGGTTTTGATGTATGAGTCTCTCCTTTGTCTGATTGTCTCTTTAAGGTTTAGCAATTCTTGATTTTCTTTGTCTACCCATGCCCGTAACTTTGTTACGTCACGCTGAGAAGTCCTGGCTTTTTTCTGTAGAGCATCGAGTCCTTTGAGAAGTTTGGGAGTCCGATCTGCCAATCTCTCTGCCATTGCTTCTGTCACTTCCTCAAACCCCGGAGATATATTTGGATTATCTGTGTCTGAACGTGGGCCGAGAGAAATGAGCGACAAGTGTTTTATACTCAATCCCATTTTGAGGCCTTCAAAGTGATCGCGAGCACTGTTGAGATAGTGCGATATTTATTCCAGACATATGAGGTTTTTGACCTGCTTATCCATGGCGCTTCTCTACATTACCTTGTTTTTAATAAAATTATCTCATTTGATTCTTTTTCGGTAAAAAGGTTCAAAAAGATAAGAGTTTCCTCTGTTTTTGTTATTTATTTTAGTGTTTATGATATTGGTAATAAATTACTTCTTAGTGTCTCCGCCCTTTTTTCCTGAACTTCTAAACTATCAGTTTTTTTCGGAAGGTTTTTCTCCACTTCAATGCGTGGATTCTTGACTTGTTTATTATAATGCCCTTCATGTGCACCACCCCTTTGTATTCTTCTAGGGCTGCCGGTGTTTTTGTCAACCTAATTAACCATTATGGTTGACATCTTTTTCCTGTGGTTTTTGTTGAAGGATAATAATGGCCATTATGACGAGGACTGCCCCCATGATTTGCCATAGTTCAAGGATTTCATTAAGAAAGATATATGAGATTATTGCTGCGGCAATAGGTTCCAGGGTCGCTGTTACGCTGGCATGGGCTGGACGAATCTTCTGTATACCAAGATTGTAGAAACCAAAGGGAAGGATGGTGCCGAACACGGTGACGAAAAAGATCAACAACCACGTTGCCAGGGTATGCGAACGGCCAAAGGCATGAAAAGGGGGATAAACAATGTTCCATATAAGGGCAGCCACGGTAATTGCATAGAACAAAACAGTCCATGAGGAATATCGACGCATCCCATATTCACTTTTTACGGTATAGAGGGCAAAGGTCACTGCTGAACAAAGTCCTGAGATGATCCCGGCTTTGCTCATGGAGAGGATGTTAAGACTGTAGGCGCCTACGGCAAGGTAGCAACCGAGCAAAGAACAAATCATAGCGACAACCGTCGCTGTGGCAAGTTTTTCTCGTAAGACGAAAAACGTGTAGAGAGCAACCACAACCGGGGCTTGGTACTGGAGCAGGATAGCCACTGCAACGAGGGTTTTGCTGATCGCAAAAAGATAGGTGAACTGGGTAACAGCGAGGAGGGCCCCGAGGAGGGCGAAGTACCCTATGTTTTTGGGAGCGATCTTAAGGAGAGAAGGATTTCGTACTCCGAGTATGAGGGCAAGTAGAATTGCAGAGCCGGCAGCCCGAAGCTGTACAAGCTCAATTGGCGTAATGCCACCGGCAAAAAGAAATTTCGACGCCGTGCCCGATATGGCCCATAAAAGCGCCGCAGCGATGACGAAGAGATAGCCTGCCTTGCTGGACATGACAAATATTGGGTCCAGATAAGGAATGCAAAGTCAAGTTAAAACAGGGATTCGAAAAACTCCGCTATATCGGCTGTAATGCGATGGATAGGGGCCACGGGTATTTTCCTTCTTGTGCGTTGTCGGACAGAATAAACCTGTAGCTCAGTTCTACGGTAAAGGTGTTCCTTTTATACGGCTGTTGGACGGAGGCGTCTTCAGATGTAATATGAACATCATTGTCAAACCCAAACGCTTGCGCCTCCTTAAAGGGCCACTTCAAGCCCTTGAAGACTACCATACATCCTTTTTTGTTGTTGCTCTTAATGGCGATCCTTGTGACAGCTTTAAGAATAATATACCCTGCCTTGATATCGGGACTGCTAAGGACTATAGAGGGTAACTGGTAGAGTATGGCAAGATGGGATCGGATCGGCACCTTTCTCTTTGCCGATAAACCTTTTCTTTCTTCGGATAATTGGACACTTCGTCCTTCAAGAACCGAACCCAAGGAAAGACCTGTAGGGATACCGGCGGTGGTGAACATGGACTGGACGTTCAGGCCGTGGGTAAGCTCCTCAGGCTTTATAAATCCTTTTTCAATGAGAATCTCACCTATTCTCTTCTTTGTGGTATCCTGTTCGCTGAGCGCTTGTTCAAGATCTTTGGCGTTAATTCGGCCCGCCCTTACTAAAACCTGGCCAAGTTTAATCGAGTTCATTGCCGGTTCTTCAGGGGTCAGCCCACTTAACCCTTTTTGTACTTCCTTTGCTTTCTTATTCATGCGCGTCATTGGTTCCTCAATATCTTTTAAAATTCTTATCGTTACAAAATTCTAAAACTTAAAAACAGGTACTAAATTTGTACACCAAAGATGCTATGAAAGGGACAGTTATCCGTAACTTAGGATTGAGAATCTTGGACCATTTTTTCTATGAGGATAAGAAAGTTCTTTGTAAGGATCGGGTTGAGGGAGGTCCCAGATATCTTTGCCATCTGGTCTGCAATGATCTTTGTCTCCAGGGCATCGCGATAAATACGCTTTGTCCGCATAGCATCAAAAAAATCAGATATTGTAGTCATCTGGCTGCATATATTCTGTCTCCAATCCTTTGGCACCTGAGGGTAGCCGGAGTTGTCGTATTGCATGTGGTGTTCATATGCCACTACCACTGCCAAAGGCGGTATTCCGGGATTGTCAAGGAGGTACTCTGCACCTCTCTGCGGGTGCTGACGGATCATCTCCCACTCGGTGTCGGTGAGCTTTCCGGGCTTGTTGAGGATTTCTTCAGGCACATAAAGCTTGCCAGTATCGTGGAGCAGGGCAGCCACGCCTATGTCCCGAAGGGCATCACCTTTGACTCCAAGCGCCATGGCTTGGGCAAGATTCAGGATGCACACATTCGTTGAATGGGTGAATGTGTATTCGTCAAGCATGCGTAGCGGAGAAAAGGTGAGAAGCACCGAAGACTCCTGCCTGATGGCTGTAATCATGTCTGATACAGAGTTTCTTATCTCTGTTAATGGGAGTTTTCCGTTATTCTTTACGGCGCGATAAATATTAGATGTAAGGTTCAACCCGTTCGCCTGAAAACTACCGAAATGAGCGTCGCCTGCACCTCCGATTGCATACCCTCCGCCACCTTCCTCGGCCTTATATCCGATCGATACTTTTCCAAGCTGAATGTTAGGCAGGTAGTCCATGTCGTCCGAAAGCGGCGATCGGGCTGTAAGCATTTCAACCAGGGTCGCCATTTCCTCCTCGGTGACACCCTGCAGGATTCGTATGTGCTGTATCCCACGGTTTTTAAAAATACGAACAAAACGACTCGAGAAGAGCGTATCTTCGAGGGGTTCATCGTACATGATGACTCTGTCGTCGATAATCATGAACGCGATTGACTGGTCCTTACTGATAGCCTCAAGGAGATGTGTGTAGGCTGTATTGATTGCAGTAGCCGTTAGTTTATGGGAT
>PDVH01000108.1_pt1 | contig 22240 bp, 23 predicted proteins | sample 1369781 | NCBI WGS metagenome assembly PDVH01 (sample SAMN07795378, study PRJNA414565) | Alkali sediment metagenome, whole genome shotgun sequencing project. | isolation source: glacial lake sediment | place: Bosnia and Herzegovina: Donje Bare Lake | collected 2016-06
CGCCCGCGAATTGATGTATTATAAATTATAGTTTGAATTCTTCCTTGACCTTTATCCCTTAAATAGACTCCCGTCCATTTGAAATTTCATAGATCATTGGGTTATAATTATAAATAAAGTCTGGGAGAATAATTATGAAACCCATTCAATTGGAAATTGTCACAAAAGTCGTCACCTTTTTCGATCAATGCCGCCGTTGCCAAATCCTGTTCGATCAGTCAGGGCTTAACGAGAAGATCCATCAAAAAGAGATGGAGGAGTACCCTCCGGATCTAAAAGAAGAGTATTTGAAACTTTCAGACTGGATTCGAGAATTAACTCGACTCTATAAACATCGTCTCCTTATCAGGGTGATTGATGCCCAATCTCCTCTCGGATTTTACAAATCCCTGCGTCATCGTTTCATTGTGGAGGGGAAAGAGACTTATACGGGATGGGATAAAAGCCAGCTCGAAAGCCTTCTGGATAAGAATATTAAGAACTCCCTTCCATCAAAACATCGAGGCTTTCAGCCTTCTCTTTCTTAAAGGGAAGGTTTCATGACAAAGAGTGCGGTTTGTCCAAAATGGGAAGAGGCGGCCGATTCGGTAAACCCCGTTAGAAAATACATGGCTTTCTGACAAGGTAAGGAATTGAATCTTCATTAACATCATCCCACCATCAACGGAGGGGCTTTCTAACGGGGTAAATGGCAGGGTTTTCTTACGGGGTAAATATGGGGAGCACAAAAGGTTTGAACGACTGCATCAAAAACGCCGTGACACACTCCCTCTAAAGCCTCTCAAAAAACTTCCTAAAAAATATTCCAAGACCTGAGGGAACCCAAAAGTCATTGTGTCAACGGGCTATTCAATCTTCGGTATAGATGATATGGATAAACCTATAAGGTTTTGAGCATCTCTTCCGCAAAATCTCTTAGATCGCTGTCACTGGCGGTCATGGCTAAAATGTCCACCTTGGCTTTGAAACCCTGCTTCTCAATTGGATTCCTCGTCTCATAGAGGCCCTTCATTGCAGCGAGTGCCTGTAAAACCTTCTCGGGATCTGAATAATCCAATAAAAGCAAAAGTGTGCTCCAGTCGTCGGGTAGACCGTATTGATCTAAATAGGTCTTGACTACTGTCTCGAACTGATCGGTGCCGTGATAACGATCGATGTCATGATGCGCCTTATGATGTTTTTTCGTTCCTTTCTTCCCCATGAAAAGTTTGTCGGCCTCCTTTCGATACTTTTTCATCACCCATTCAGAACGACGAGATCTCACTTGTTCCTTAGGGGTCTCTTTGGGAGCATATGGACTGCGATCTTTCCTTCGATCAATTTCTCTCCAAGAAAGTTTCCCCTCTTCATCTCCGTGGCGTTCGCGTACCATCTCTTTTCCTGTGTTATTGAAACATTCACCTCTTTATATCACCCTTTTAAAAAAAGTCAAACGTTTTGAATGATGAGTTAAGAGTTATGAGTTATGAATTTATGAGATATGAATGATGAATTGTGAATCTGGGACCTTATTCTAAACTTTTAACTTCAAATTCTTCATTCTCAATTCTTCATTCTTAACTCCCAATGCTCACTTTAAATCAGATTGCTATTTTTAAAATGAAGGGGTATGATTTCATCGATTTTTGTCGGCTATTAAATCATGGATTGGAGGTTTCCTCAATGGATGAAGAGAAATATTTGAAAAAGGTGAGGGAGTTATCCAATCGTTCTCCCTACTATCGACTTCTGAAAATGGAAGTCTTAGAGATTCAAAAGGGAAAATCCATAATCCAAATGCCCTTTAGAAAAAAACTAACTCATCCCTATGGGATTGTCCACGGAGGAGCGATCGCCTCTCTTGCCGATTCTGCGGTGGCCATGGCTTTGATCGGCTTGGTTAAACCAAGTGATAGAATCACAACGATTGAATTCAAGATCAATTTTTTTACTTCCATCAGCCAAGGGAAACTGACGGCGCAAGCGAAGATCATTTACAAGGGTTCTAAAACAGCCGTTGGGGATGTGGAGGTGAGTAACGAGGCGGGCAAATTGGTAGCCAAAGTGATTGCCACTTACATGATTCAGAGTACCGAAGACAAAAAATCCATCCTTTGAAATTTTTTTATGGGGAATTTAGTTTTTCTGAGCGCTTCACCTCCACCCCTTGGGAGGTAAAGAGGAGAGTGAGGACTTCTCCTGGCTTTCCAAATTTATCCAATGGCTTCCCATTCAAGATCAGGTCGAGACCACCCGCATTTCCAATAATGATACGAATCCGATTCGATGCCTGAACAGAAATACCTTCTCCCGCTTTAAAGGTCATCTCCTTCTCAGACTGATCGTCCACTTGGAGGCTCACCCATGTCTCCTCGACGGCTTTAAGCTGGAGGGAGAAAGTCTTTTTTTCTGGAACAGAAGTGGTTGCTGGGACCGGAAGAGAAGGAGCGAGGGGTTGCTTCTCTTCGACAACAGGCTTTTCCCCCGGAACAGGGGTGGTCGCAACGACAGGAGGAGAAGGGGTGATGGGAAGTTTTTCTTCGATGATAGGTTTCTCGGGGAAAGGTTTTTCAGGGATGGGTTTAATAGGAAGTTTAGAAGGGTAAGGGAAGAATAAATAAAAAACGATGAGGCTCGCCACGACCACTCCTCCAACCACCCAAGTCTGTTTTGTATTCCATAAAACCTTCTGCTTTGGCTTTGAGGGTTGAGTGGGCGGAATTTCCTGCTTGGGTTTTGGAGGTTCAGTAGGTGGAATCTTCTGCTTAGTTTTTGGGGGTTCGGTAGGTAGAATCTTAGGTAGAATCTTCTGCTTGGTTTTTGGGGGTTCAGTGGATGGCGGAGTGACAGGCTCTCCTTTTAAGACCCTTTCATAACGGAGAAGGACCTCATTGGGATCGAGCCTGAGATATTTGGCATAAGCTAAAAGAAACCCTTTCACATAGGTGGCGGGAGGAAGAAGGTGATATTGATCCTCTTCGATGGCTTTGAGGAGGTGTTCTCTCACCCTTGTATTGTTGGCCACCTCTCTCAAGGAAATCTTTTTGGATTCCCGCTGATTTCTAAGATATTTTCCTAACGTCTCCCTCTCATCCACAGGTGAATCTCCTCAGGGTGAATGGGTTAAATTAGGTAGATAACCCAACCGATTCAAGGCTTGGGGGTTCTGGGTCCAATTTTTCTCCACGCTCACCCACAATTCTAAAAAGACCTTCGTCCCCAAGAGAGCTTCCGCTTCTTTTCGGGCAGTCTCTCCAATATTTTTCAATTTCTGCCCACCTTTTCCGATGAGAATCTTTTTTTGAGAATCTCTCTCAACATGTATCGTTCCCTTAATCACCACAAGGTTTTTTTCGGGGCGCTCTTTAAATTCTTCAATGGTGACAGCCGTCGAATAGGGAATTTCTTGGTAAGATTGGTGGATCACCTTTTCTCGAATGATTTCAGAGACCCAAAAGCGTTCGGTCTGATCGGTGACCATGTCTTCCGGATAATAAGGTGGGGACTCCGGAAGAACTTTCAAAATTTCATCTAATAGAATATCTATCCCATCTCCGGTCATGGCCGAGAGGGGAATGATTTCTTTAAAGGGATGAAGTTTTTGATATTGATCCATGATGGGGAGGAGGTTCTTTTTTTTCACCAAATCAATTTTATTGATGACCAGAAAAGGAATCCCACTGCTTCCTCTCAGGGATTCAATCATCTGCTGGTCTTTTTCCAGGAGTGGGGAGGTTGCCTCGATGAGAAAGAGAAGGATATCTGCATCTCGACCTGAAGCAATGGCTGTTCGGACCATTCGTTGGTTCAGTTCAGACCGTCCCTGGTGAATCCCTGGGGTATCGAGGAAGATGAGTTGACCTCCTTCCACATTTTTGATGCCGAGAATTCGGTTCCGCGTGGTTTGAGGTTTTTCAGCGACAATGGCGATTTTATCACCGAGGAGACGATTGAAAAGGGTCGACTTCCCAACATTCGGCCTTCCCACGATGGAGATAAAACCAGATTTGAAAGGTGCCATCTTCCCGTTAAAAAAGTTATGAGTTCGGAGTTCAAGAGTTATGAAATGCTCCAAACTTCTAACTCATCACCCCGAACTTTTTTCTTATGAGGGCAGGGTTAGGTCTAACACCTCTTGGATGTGTTCAACTAAGATGAAGTTCATCTCTTTCTTGATATAGTCTGGAATATCATCGAGATTTTTCTCATTCATTTTAGGCAGGATGACGGTCTTCACTCCGGCCCGACGGGCAGCCAAGATCTTCTCCTTAATCCCTCCCACTGGAAGCACTCTTCCGCTCAAGGTCAACTCGCCGGTCATCGCCATCTCATGAGGGACAGGCTTTTCTTTTAAAAGAGAGAGAACCGCTGTGGCAATGGTAATCCCAGCAGAAGGTCCATCTTTGGGGGTTGCTCCCGCCGGGATGTGGATATGAATATCACACTCTTGGTAAAAATTCTCAGGGATTTGGAGGGAAGCGGCATTGGTTCGAATATAAGAGAGGGCAGCCTGAGCAGATTCCTTCATCACCTCTCCGAGGGACCCTGTGAGGATGAGTCCTTTATCACCCCTCATTTTAGAAGTTTCGATAAAGATGATGTCTCCTCCATTTTCCGTCCAGGCCAGTCCTGTCGCCACGCCAATGCGGTCTCTCTCCTGGGCAACTTCGCGGAAGAATTTTCGCGGACCCAAAAGCTCTTCGACAGCCGCTTCATCGATGGCCTCCTTCGCCGTATTGCCCATGGCCACCTCTTTGGCAATCTTTCGAAAGATCGTTGCAATCTCCCTTTCTAAATTTCGAACCCCCGCTTCCCGAGTATATTCCCGAATGATCTTGCAGACCGCTTCCGGAGTGAAAGAGAGGGAATAGTCTCTCAAACCATTTTCTTCTTTCTGATGGGGGATCAGAAATTGAAAGGCGATCTTCTCCTTCTCCTCCTCCGTATATCCTGCCAGATGGATCACTTCCATCCGATCCAATAAGGCGGGAGGAATCGGCGATAGAGTATTGGCCGTCGTGATGAACAGGACATGGGAGAGGTCAAAAGGAACATCTAAGTAATGATCGGTGAATGAAAAATTCTGCTCCGGATCGAGGGTTTCAAGAAGGGCTGCCGCTGGATCTCCTCGGACGTCCTGACCGATCTTATCCACCTCATCGAGTATAAAAACTGGATTGGAGGTCTCTGCTCTTCGGATCTCTTGAATGACTCGACCTGGAAGGGCTCCGACATAGGTTCGACGATGTCCCCGGATCTCCGCTTCATCCCTTACCCCTCCTAAGGAAATACGGATAAATTTCCTTTCCAGATCATGGAATCTTTCAATTTCTTAACGGCTAAAAACTCTACGATTCGTTCCTTCACTTTTTCGAGGTCATAATGGTCCTCATTCAGAATGACCTGGGCCCGGCTGAGGTCCAGGTTGTCCACCGTCTTCTTATTCCATGGCATGGTGATGAGATAGTCGAGATAAGTTCTGGAGACGGTGTATTCTGCAGAAATGGGATTCATCCTTTCCAATCGGTTGATCTCTTTGTAAGCGATCTCCTCTACTTTTTGAGGCATCCCGGCATTTTGGACCTTCTCCCTGAGCTCGTGGATTTCAGCCAAATAGGGATCTTCTTCAGGTGCTTCCCTCTGTCCTCTGATGGGAGGACGAAGGGAATGATCCTTTTGATATTTCCCTGCCTCTTTCCCAGGATGGAGCAAGGGATGGGGTCGGGTGGGGGAGGATTGGATCTCTCGATTGAAGTGATGGAAGACTTTTTTCAATCGTTCCAGGGGATCGACGGTTTCAAAAATCTCTTGCTGATCCTTCAATCCCAAATGGAGGGTCATAGCGATCAAGTCAGCGAGTCGCCCTGGATGGTCAATCTTATCCAGAGTCCTCAACATCTCCTCAGGAAGGGGTTTCCCCGTGGAGAGGGAAATTTTAAAAAGGGTTCCAATGCTCTGGACAAGGGTTTCAGAAAGGACAGTCCTTTCTTGATGTTCGTTGATCTCATTGACATCTGCCTTGAAATAAGGGGCTTCACGAGTAATGTTTTGGAGGTAAACTCTTGAAAGGCCTTCCACAAGAATCTTCATCCCTTTATTTGGCAACTTCACCAATTGGAGGATTCTGCAGACCGTTCCAATGGAAAGGAGATCCTTAGGTTGGGGATCTTTGAGAGTGGGGTCACGCAGACCCACACACCCGATGAGACTATTTTCCAATAATACTTTATTCAAGATGGCTAAAGCTTCATCGGACTGGAAAAAAAGAGGGGCTACGACGTAAGGGAAGATGACCGTCTCTTTCAGGGGGATGAAGAGAAGTCTTTGTGGAATGGAAATGCTCTCCGATTTATAAAGATATCTCACAAAAAACTCCAGCTCCAAATTGAAAAACAGTGATTATTATACGAAAATAATGGCATTTGTCAACGAAGACTGAATAGTTCTTTCATGCAGGACCAAGCTTCTGGTGAGAGCCAATCCCTTTGCCCTACCATCTTCCCGACCAGCATCCCTTCTCGATCGATGAGGAATGTTTGAGGGACCCAACCCCTGACCATATAATGGTCCATGACCTTTTCCTTCAACAGCAAGAGGACAGGAAGGGTGATCTTGTTTTCATTGACAATCTTTTGAGCGGCTTTCTTTCTTTCTCCATCAATGACAATCAAAAGGATGACCAATTGATCCCTTTTCCCGATTGAAAATTTTTCTAATACAGGCAGTTCTTCTTTACAGGAAATACACCAGGTGGCCCAAAAAATGAGGAGGACAGGTTTCCCTCTGAAGTCGCTAAGAGCGATTGGTTTTCCATCCAAACTGTTGAGGGAAAAAGCAGGGGCTTCTTTCTTTTCCTGAAATCTTTGAACTCCAAAAGAATTACAAGAAGGAGTTTCCGGTGGAGAGGGTGAAGTGGCCCTTCCATCCTGGAGAAAAGGAATGAGCAAGGTGGACATTCCCATCATGATCGACAACAAAAGAATGATCCTTCTTTTCATCTCCATCTCCAAATGAAATAGTTAAGAAAACACTAAAATATATTTTAAATCCCGTCAATATCTTCTTGAAAAGAAGTTTTAGAAATGATAAGGTGTGAACCATGTAAGGTTCACCCCGTTAGAAAGCCCCAGCATTTATGCTGGGGAGCGGGGTCAAAGCCCTGCCCTTTCTAACAGGGTGAACACTGAAGTAAATCATATTGGGTCCTTACCAAAGAAGGAGGATTTTATGGCGGGAGTGAACAAAGTCATCCTCATCGGTAATCTGGGTGCAAACCCCGAGGTCAAGTACCTAAGTAACGGCACCACGGTAGCCAATTTTCGAATGGCGACGACCGAAAATCGGGTGAACCGGTCTGGAGAGAAGACCGCTATCACGGAATGGCATCGGATCGTGGCTTTCGGCCGATTAGCTGAGATATGTGGAGAATATTTGAATAAGGGAAAACAGGTTTATATTGAAGGCCGGCTCCGAACCCGAGCATGGGAAGACAAGGAAGGAAACAAGAGGTCGACGACTGAAATTGTGGCCAGCCGAATGCAGATGTTAGGAGCACCCGGAGCCCCTGCTGAGGTTGCCGATACGGGAAAAGATATTGATATCGACCATGAAGCTCCTCCGGGCTCCGACGATGATGTACCATTTTAAAAGAGTGTTCTAGGATTCGAGGGTTTAAGGGTTCAAGTGGAATTTCACTCGATCCCTAGAATCCTAGACCCCTTGAACCCTTCTAAAAAAGATACCGCCTCATACTGACATTCAGGAGAAGACCAACTCCAATCAGAGTGGAGATGATAAAAGACCCACCATAACTGAGCAGGGGAAGAGGAATTCCTACCACCGGCATCATGCCCAACACCATTCCAATGTTGATGAAGACATGCCAGAAGAGCATGGCCACCACACCAAAAGCAAGGATGGCACCAAAGCGGTCTTTTGCTTGGACAGCAATGCGAAGCCCCCACAGGATCAATACACAATAGAGTCCTACGATGAAGAGAGAACCGAACAACCCCCACTCCTCCCCGAGGGCGGAGAAAATGAAGTCCGTCTGCTGTTCGGGGAGAAAGCCCAATTTGGATTGGGTCCCTTTCATAAAACCTTTCCCAATGATCCCGCCCGAACCCACAGCAATCTTCGATTGAATAAGGTGATACCCGGCGCCCAATGGATCCAAATCTGGGTTAAAGAAGGTAATAATTCGCTTCTTCTGGTATTCTTTAAGAAAACTCCAAAGGAGCGGCACCGCAGCTCCTCCGGCTAAACCAATGGCCAGCAACGAAGACCACCGAATCTTAACAAAGATCAAGATCGAGAAAAAAACTAAGAGAAGGACGATCGCTGTTCCTAAGTCGGGTTGTTTAAGGATTAAACCCATCGGCAGAAGAAGGAGGAGGAAAGGCAAGGAAAGTTGTTTCAACGAATAGCCTTTTTGATGTGGAGGTCGATGGAAAAACTTTGCCAGCGCTAAGATGAGAGAGATCTTGACAAACTCCGAAGGTTGAAAGGAGAGGGATCCAATCTTGACCCATCGCTGGGCACCTGAGGTGATGATGCCATAACCGAATACGACAATTAAAAGAAACAAGGCAATGGAATAAGCGATATAAGCAAAATCCGAATAAAAACGGTACTCGATGAAGGCGATGGTCACCATCACCGCCAGTCCGATCAGTAGCCAAAATATTTGTTTGAGGTAGAGGGGGGTCCCGGGCATCTCAATCTTTGCCGTGGCACTATAGAGATTAAGAATGCCGATCATGGCAATAAGGAGGACAATTCCTAACAAAGTCCAATCGAAATGGATGAAGAGGCGTCGGTCAATCTGCATAATCTAAATCGCTCTCCCTTTCTGCCCCCTTTGGGGGAAGGGAAGGTTCGAGTTTTAAATATTTTTCGATCACCTTCTTGGCAATAGGAGCAGCTGCGGAAGCCCCAAACCCACCGTGTTCAACGAGGACAGCAATCGCAATCTTGGGATCTTCAAAAGGGGCATAAGCAACAAACCAGGCATGATCCCGAAATTTTAGAGGCACCCGGTTCATATCTCCCTTCTTAAAGTTCTCGGGCAATCTGATAACTTGTGCTGTACCCGTTTTCCCTGCCACTTTGGCATCTTTCAACGCAGACGTCCAACCTGTTCCATGGGGATCGTTGACCGCTCCCCTAAGAGCTTCTTGGATAATTTGAAAGGTTTTCTCTGAAACGTTTGCTCTTCCCAATTCCACAGGTGGATACTCTTTTAATTTGTTCCCATAGATATTTTCTACCTTTTCCACCACCTGAGGTAGGTAGAGTTTCCCTCCATTGGCAACGCCAGATATGAGCATCAAGAGTTGAAGAGGGGTTACATTCAGATATCCCTGACCTACAGAAAAGGAAAGAGTCTCACCGCTATACCATGGAGCTCCAAACCGTTTCTTTTTCCAAGAACTGGAGGGAACAGTCCCCTGTTTTTCATGAGGCAGAGAAATTCCTGTCCCCTTTCCTAATCCAAACTCATTCGCATAATGAGCAATGAGATCCACCCCTACCTTCAATCCGACTTGATAGAAGTAGATATCACAGGATTCAACGATGGCCCGATGGAGGCTGATCGCTCCATGGCCGCCTTCCTTCCAGCATCGAAAATCTCTATTTCCATAAGGGAAGGTTCCGGTGCAGGTGAATTGTGTGTTCGGAGTAATCATTCCCGATTCCAGACCCGCGATGGCGGTGATGATTTTAAAGACCGACCCAGCAGGGTATTGCCCCTGAATGCCTTTGTTTTGAAGAGGGTGATGGGGATTCTCCACCAGAGATTTCCATTCTTCTGGCAAAATGTTTCTTGCAAAGATGTCCGGTTCGAAAGAAGGCTTGCTCACCATGGCTAGGATGCGTCCCGTTTTCGGATCCATGGCAATGAGAGCCCCGTTCTTATCTTGATAGGCTTCCTCAGCGGTTTTCTGGAGGTCCAAATCGACGGTGAGAAAGAGGTTGTTCCCTGGAAAGGGTTCGACGATCCCCAGGGGTCTGATCTCCCTTCCCAGGGCATCGACTTCAATCTGCCGACCTCCATCTACTCCTCTGAGATCATTTTCCCATCGGTACTCGACTCCAAATTTTCCAATCAGAGCCCCCATTCGATAGGAAGCCCCTTTGTACTGTTTCAATTCATTCTCATCAACCTCTCCCAGATAACCGATGAGATGCGAAGCCAGATCCCCATAATCATAGGCTCTCCGGGGTCTGACATCCACGATGAGTCCTGGGAGATGAACCCGATTGGATTCGAGGAGAGCCAGTTCATTCCAATCGATATCCGATTTAATCTTCACGGGTTTAAAAGGAGCCCGTCGTTTTTGAACCTTGACTTTTTCTTCAATCTCATCCTGAGTCATGTTCAACAATCCCCCGACTTTGATCAGGACTTCTGGATTGGTTTTTAAGTCTTCGGGGACAAGATAGACTTCGAAAGACGGGCGATTATGAGCCAAAATGTTCCCCTTTCGATCTAATAGCATTCCTCGATCAGCAGGATTCTCACGGAGTCGAATACAGTTATTTTCAGACAAACGTCGGAGTTCACTTCCTTTGATCACTTGAAGGGACCACAGGCGGATGAAGATTAAGAGAAAAGCCAGACCGACAAAGACTACAAGGTATTTATAAATTCCTTTGAAGTCTTCCATCCTCTGGGTGTTTAATTCCATCATGATCTACACCCTCTCCTTCATTCCCTTTTCGGGTTGAGGGAATAATAACGACGACCCCTTTTGAAAAATGAAAAAGAGGGGTGGGGTGGCAAGACCAGTAAAAAATGATTGGGGAAGGAGGAAAGTGAATAACAAAGGATAAAGGTTTCCAAGAGAGAGTGATTGGAGAGTGTTCATAAGAATTAAGATGAGAATTCCTTCTAATATAGCAGAGACGAAGGCGAAAAGGAATTGGGGATAAAATCCCTCCAGGTAGAATCTTTCTTTGAAGAATTGGGCAGCAAAAAAAACAAGGGGTCTGGAGAAGGTGTAAAAGCCTAAGGCGTTTCCAGAAAATAAATCCATGAGAGTCCCCATCAAGAATGCCAAAATTCCACCGAAGATTGGCGGAAATAAAAAGGCCAGGTAGAGGGTAAAGATGAGGAGGATGTCGGGCCTGATCCGATGAATAGGAAAGGAGGGTAACAATGTCGTCTGAAGGATAAGGAAAAGAATTCCTACTAAAAGAGAGAAAATGATTCGTTTCATTTTTGGGTCTTCTTCCCCTTTTTTACCTTTTCTTCTTGAGGTTGGGAAGATGGGAGAGGTTCTATGATGACGAAGACCTCCTCCAATTGTGTCAAATCCACACTGGGCACTAATTCAGCATATTGAAAAACACCGTGCCCCTTCTTGTCCACCTTCTTGATTTCACCCACCATCAATCCCTTTGGAAAATTTCCACCCAATCCCGAAGTGACGACGACATCCCCGACAGCCACCTCTTCGGCTCGGCGAAGATATTTCAGTTGGCACCGGTTCTCTCCTTTTCCTTCAACGATGGTCTTGGCACGGGTTCTCTGGACAATGGAATCGACGGCGCTGTTGTAATCGGTGAGGAGAAGAACGGTGGCATAATGGGGAGCGGTCTTCAAAATCTGGCCGATCACTCCTGCTGGCGAGATCACCGCCATTCCCTTTTTCACCCCGTCCCTTTCCCCTTTATTAATGGTCACACTCTTGAACCAAGAAGAGGGGTCCTGACCAATGACCTCAGCCCCGATCATAGAAGGAGGGTTTTTCTCCCGAAATTGAAGAAGTTGCCTCAGGCGTTCATTGGCCAACTTCATTTCTTTCATTCGATGGTTTTCTTCCTGAAGCTCAGCGATTTTTTGCTTGAGCATCCTGTTCTCTCTCCCAAGATTGACCACATAAACATATTGTGTGAAGGTTCCCTGTACGGTCTTGATAACAAAGGTAGCCGCTTTCTGAAAAGGAGAACAGATCTCCATTAAAAGGGCATCGAAAAATTCCACCCCTTCTCTCTGTTTAGCTCTCAAAGACATCAGAACGAGGGCGAACAACAAAAGGAGGACGATAAAAATAAGGAGGCTATATCTTCGGAAGAGGAAAAAATCACGGATCCTCATTAATCTCAATATTGAACCGTTACCGTACGGAGTAACTGTTCGTTGTCTAATACTATCCCTGCACCCAAAACAATGGACGAGAGGGGATCATCGACGATCGTAATCGGAAGGCTGGTCACCTCCCGGAGCAAAACATCGAGGTTCTTGAGAAGAGCACCCCCGCCCACCAGGACAATCCCTTTGTCCACAATATCTGCGGCCAATTCTGGTGGTGTGCCTTCCAGAGTGATCCGGACGGTATCGATGATGGTATTGATCGATTCAGCCAAGGCCTCTCGAACTTCCTCACTATTAATCTCAAGGGTTTTGGGAATGCCTGTCACCAAGTCTCTCCCCTTAACCTCTATGGTTTGAGGATTCTCTTCAGGATAGGCGGTCCCAATATTAATCTTGATCAACTCAGCCGTGCGCTCGCCAATAAGAAGGTTATATTTTCTTTTGACATACTGGACGATGGCTTCATCCATCTTATCACCAGCGACCCGAATGGATTGACTGGTCACAATCCCTGACAGGGAAATGACAGCCACCTCTGTGGTCCCCCCCCCGATGTCAACCACCATATTCCCAGAGGCTTCGGTGATTGGAAGTCCAGCCCCAATGGCACCCGCCATCGGCTCTTCGATCAAGTAGATCTCTCTGGCGCCAGCAGATTGGGCCGATTCCCGAACGGCACGTTTTTCTACCGGGGTGATGCCAGAGGGGACAGAGATGACCACTCGGGGCCGAAGCAAAGTTTTTCGATTGTGAGCTTTGGCGATGAAATAACGAAGCATCTCACCGGTGATTTCAAAATCAGCGATCACCCCGTCCTTCATTGGTCGGATGGCAAAAATGTTGCCGGGGGTTCGACCCAACATCTCTTTGGCTTCACGACCCACAGCCAGGACGCGCTTCTCTCCTCTCGAATCCCTTTGAATGGCCACGACGGAGGGTTCAGAAGAGACGATTCCCTTCCCTTTCACATAGACAACGGTATTGGCTGTTCCCAAATCAATGGCTAAATCTGTTGAAAACAGACCCCATAATGAATTAAATACCATCCTTTCCTCCGTTCCTTTAAACCACCTCATATTAACAAATACTTCAATTTGATTCAAGAAAATTAATCAAAGCAAACAGGCTGCCCGCCATAGGCAGGGTTACCTCTCGAAAGGAGGTTTACCTTATGCAGGCTTGTCCGCTGTAGACAAATTTATTTGCTGTCAACGGGCGTTGACCCTTTCCCATGGAATGGGTTAAATAGAAAGCATGAAGATCCTTCTGATCTCACCTGAGCGGGAACGAAAAAAGGAAGAAGCCTTCCTCTTTCGGCTCAGTTTCTTAAACCTTCCCTATATTGCAGCCGTTACACCTCCTGGGGTGGAGGTGAAGATCGTGGATGAAGCCTTTGAAAAAATTAATTTCGAAGAGAAGGTGGATCTGGTGGGGTTGACTGCTCAAACCCCTGTTGCCCCCCGGGCTTACCAGATCGCAGAAGAGTTCAAAAAGAGAGGAACCCTTACGGTCATGGGAGGTGTCCATGCCAGCATGCTCCCCCAGGAGGCGCTTCAACATTCTGATGCAGTCGTCGTGGGAGAAGCCGAAGAGGTCTGGCCAGATCTGATCGAGGATCTGAAAAGAGGCCAGATGAGACGGATTTATGTGGGGAGTGAGTTTATCAATCCCTCCAAACTCCCCCTTCCCCGGAGGGATCTTCTCAATGAAAAATTTTACTTTCCGCTGAAATTAATCGAAACCACACGAGGGTGTCCTCATCACTGCGACTTCTGTGGTGTCTCAAAATTTTTTGGATTTCGATACCGCAACCGTCCCATCAGCGAAATTGAACGAGAACTCAAAACCCTTTTCCAAAAGGGGCCGGTGATGCACCCTGCATTAAAAAAAATTCTCTCTCTATTGAACAAAGATCTTCCCTACTTTCTCAAAAGAAGACTCCTTTACATCATCGATTCCAATGTCGCAGGGGATAAGCGGTTTTGCCTTGACCTCCTTTCCCTTCTTAAAGAATTCGACCTCCTCTGGTATGGCCATGCACCTGTTTCCATCGCCTTTGATCAGAAACTCATTGAAGGATTTGCACAAAGTGGTTGTATTGCGATGAATATCGGTTTTGAGTCCTTCTCCACAAAGAATCTGAAGGCGATGGGGAAGGGTTTCAATCAGCCCTCCCGTTATGCCGAAGCCGTCGAAAGAATACACGATCAAGGAATCGGTATCATGGGAACCTTCATCGTAGGGTTGGATGACGATGACCCTGGCGTCTTTCAAAGGATCTTTGACTTCTGCATTGATTCGAAGCTTGATTGGGCTCTGACCTTCATCATGGCCCCCTATCCTGGCACCGATTCATTTCTTCGATTGGAAAAAGAAGGGAGGATCTTTTGCAGGGATTGGGAGAAATACGATTCCCTCAATGCTGTCTATCAACCTTTATTGATGTCTGCGGAAGAATTAGAAAAAGGGATGAAGAGAGTCTGGAAAGAGGTTTTCTCAACCTCTTCCATCTATAGAAGGATTCTCAAAAGACCCTGGATTCATCCCCTCTTCTATTTGGCGATGAATTGGCAGTTTCACAAATTGACAAGAAAATGGTAGAATGATTGGCTATGAATATCCATTTTTTTAAATTCGCTTCTTTTCTTTATCTCTTTGGGACATTAGCCTATTTATCATATATCATTTTTCTGAAAGACACCCTCTCTAAAATAGCGGTCGCCGTCGTATCCATTGGATTCGCCTTCCATACCCTGGCCCTCCTCACGAGGTATATCGAAGCCGGCTATACGCCTGTGACCAACCTCTACGAATCCCTCTCCTTCTTTGCATGGATGATCATTGGCATCCTCCTGATCGCTAGTCTCAAATATAAAGTCAAGGTCTTGGGTTCCTTTCTCACTCCCATTGCCCTCATCCTCATGCTTTTTGCTTTGGCCCTTCCCAAAGAAATATTTCCCCTGGCCCCGGTCTTAAAGAGTTTCTGGCATCCTTTCCATGTCATCTTTGCTTTTTTGGGCAATGCCATCTTCACCCTTACCTTCTGTTGTGGAGTGATGTATCTGATTCAAGAACATCAACTCAAATCGAAAAGGATAGGGGCTATCACAAAAAGGCTCCCTCCTTTGAATCTCCTGGACGATCTGAGTTACCAGTCTCTCAAGTTCGGATTTCCCCTATTGACCCTGGGGATCATTACAGGAGCCGTCTGGGCAGAATATGCCTGGGGACGATATTGGAATTGGGATCCCAAAGAAACATGGTCCCTCATCACCTGGCTTCTGTATGCGGCACTCCTTCACCAGCGTTTAACCGTTGGGTGGAGGGGACGGAAGGCAGCCATCATGGCCGTTGTGGGGTTCCTGGCTGTCCTTTTTACATTTTTAGGCGTGAACCTTATTCTCCCTGGGCTACATGCTTATTCGAATTGGTAATAACCAAATTATGACGGAACTCCTCGTTATCGGATTAAATCATAAGACAGCATCCATTGACGTTCGGGAACGCCTCGCCTTCCCAGAGGGTGGAATAGAGCGAGCCCTGAGCCGAGTCAAATCCTTTCCTTCATTAAAAGAGAATATGATCCTTTCCACTTGTAATCGGGTGGAAATTTATGCGGCAGCCCGGGAAACGGAAAAAGCGATTCACGATCTCAAGGAATTTTTCTCCCAATATCATGAAATCTCTTTGAAGGAATTCGAAAAAAGTCTCTACACCCATGTTGGAGAAGAGGCGGTGAGGCATATCTTCCGAGTCGCCTCGAGTCTTGATTCGATGGTCGTGGGGGAACCTCAAATCCTAGGCCAGATCAAGTCAGCCTACAACATGGCCGTTGAATCAAAAACCTCTGGCCTTATCCTCCATCGACTTCTACATCGGGCCTTCCATGTGGCCAAAAGAGTGAGGACAGAGACGAAGGTTGGCAATAGCGCTGTTTCGGTCAGTTTCGTCGCAGTGGAGTTGGCTAAAAAAATCTTTGGGACTCTTGAAAAAAGGACCGTTTTGCTGATCGGTGCTGGAGAGATGAGTGAACTCGCTGCCCGACATCTCGTCTCAGGAGGGATCGAAAAGGTCCTGTTAACGAACCGAACCTATGAAAGGGCTGTTGAATTGGCTCAAGAATTTAGAGGTGAATCCATCCCTTTTGAAGAGATGAACCAAGGGTTGAAAAAGGTGGACATTGTGATCAGTGCTACCGATTCGACCCACTATCTCATCGAGCATGATCAAGTCGCAAAAGTAATGAAGGATCGAAAACAGAAGCCCATCTTCTTTATTGACATCGCCGACCCTCGAGACATCGAACCCAAAGTCGGGGATATCGAAAATGTCTACCTCTACAATATTGATGACCTACAAAAAGTAGCCAATGAGAACATCCAGGACCGAGAAAAGGAGGCTAGAAAAGCAGAGACCATCGTGCAGGGTGAGGTGGTTAAATTTGTCAATTGGTATCATTCCCTTGAGGTGATACCTACGATCATTGCCTTGAGGGAAAAATTTGAAGCAATCCGGAACAGGGAGCTGGGGAAAATCCTTTCCCTCTACCCAACCCTCACCGAAAAAGAAAAACAATCCCTTGAGGCCATGACCTCCGCCATCATCAACAAGATCCTCCATGATCCACTCACCCTTCTTAAACAGACGGATGAAGAAGCCATGTCCGACCTCTACCTCGATGCCCTCCGTACACTTTTCATCCGACACGGAAAAAGAAAAGGAGGATTAAGATGCCTGAATTTAGACAAAACATGGTTTCAAAAGAGTGGGTGATCATTGCAACAGAGAGAGCAAAAAGGCCCGATCACTTTATCCAGGAAAAAAAGAAAAAGAACCCCCTTCCCCCTCACAGGGAGGATTGCCCTTTTTGCCCGGGTAACGAATCCATGACACCTCCTTCACTCTTCTCCATTGAAAAAAATGGGGTGTGGTCTCTACGAGTCGTCCCCAACAAATTCGCAGCCCTTCAGAGCCATTTGACGACAGAGCGAAAACGTGAGGGCCGATTCTTAAAGGTGGATGGATTTGGAATAGCAGAGGTAATCATTGAAACTCCATTCCATAATCGGACGATCGCCTCCATGGATTTGGAGGAAGTAAAAAATACAGCCATTGCTTATAGAGAAAGATATGCTGCTCTTTCAAAAATGGAACAACTTGACCTCATCACCATCTTCCGAAATTGTGGTGAGAAGGCAGGGACCTCTCTCGAACATCCTCACTCCCAGATCATTGCTACACCCATTGTCCCTCCACATGTTAGGGATCCGCTCTACCAATCCCAACTTGCCTGCGATACCTATGGAGATTGCATTTATTGTGGAATGATGGAGGAAGAAAAACGTCAACAGGTGCGGGTGGTGAAAGAAACAGAATATTTTCTGGTCATCTGCCCTTTTGCCTCTCGCTCGCCTTTCGAGACCAGAATCTATCCAAAGATTCATCGATCCTCTTTTGTCACGATATCGAATCAGGAACTGGTGGATTTCGCCTCAGTGCTTCAGGATACGATAAAGAGGCTCTATGTAGGGCTAAACGATCCTGACTACAATTATATCATCCGCTCCGCTCCCATTGAGGACAGAGAGGTCAAATACCATCACTGGTATGTTGTCATCGTTCCCAAACTGACAACGCCTGCCGGTTTTGAGATTGGAACAGGCATCTACATCAACGCCACGCTTCCCGAACAGTGTGCTGAATTCTTAAGAGGGGTCAAAATCTAATGCCCTCAAAAGAACTCAGAATTGGGACCCGCGGAAGCCAGCTCGCCCTTTACCAAGCCAATTGGGTAAGGGAGAAATTGATCGAGGCCCATCTTGGTCTCACCGTCACGCTGATCAAAATCAAAACTACGGGAGATAAAATTCAGGATGTCCCGTTAGCGAAGATGGGTGGGAAGGGTCTTTTTGTCAAAGAGATCGAGGAGGCGCTCATCCAAAAAAAGATTGACCTCGCGGTTCACAGCGTCAAGGATGTCCCCACCGAATTTCCGAAAGGTCTCCATCTCTCTGTGATCACCCAGAGGGAGGATCCCCGTGATGTTTTCATCTCAAGGGATGGAAGGGTATTAAAGGATCTTCCTCGAAAGGCGAAGATTGGTACAAGCAGTTTGAGACGTCAAGCCCAACTGCTCCATTTCAGAAGTGACTTGGAGTTAGTTCCTCTCAGGGGAAATTTAGATACGCGATTGAAGAAATTAAAAACGATGAGCTTAGATGGAATTGTCCTGGCTCTTGCGGGTGTAAAAAGATTGGGTCTTCAAGAGAGGATCACAGAAATCATTCCTACGGAAATATCTCTCCCCGCCATCGGCCAGGGAGCATTAGGAATCGAAACAAGACTGGGTGACAAAGAGGTTGAAGAACAAATCCAGTTTCTCAATGATAAAGATTCATGGATCGCTGTTTCAGCAGAGAGGGCCTTCCTCAAGAAACTGGAAGGAGGCTGTCAAGTCCCCATCGCTGCTTTTGCCCGTACGGTTGGGACTACCTTTCAAATGGATGGATTGGTAGGAACGATAGACGGGAAGAGGCTTGTCAGACATCATATAGAAGGGCCCATCGAGAAGGCGGAGTCGCTCGGGATCGAGTTGGCTGAGATCCTCTTGGGCAAAGGAGCGAGGGAGATTCTCGATGAAGTCTACCAGAGGTCAGGCCCTCCCATTAAGATATAGCCCAACTTGCTACGATGGGTTTGTCTCCTATGAACAATGAAAATTAAATGTACCCCCCGACACTCGCAACCGAGGTGGGGTGAGGGGGAAGAAAATTCTGATCACCCGAGCCCGTGAGCAGTCGGGTGATTTTTCGACCTTGCTTAAAAAACTGGGTGCAGAAGTGATCGAATTCCCCACCATTGAGATCGTCCCTCCCCTTCGTTGGAAGGAACTCGATCAAGCCATTGATCAGTTGAAATCCTATGACTGGCTTATCTTCACCAGTGCCAATGGGGTCAATTTCTTCTGGCAAAGGTTGGCAGAAAGAGGTGGGGTCCATCGTCTCCCCTCTACTCTTAAAGTATGTGCCATTGGGCCTGCTACAGCTCACCAATTAAAGGAGAAGAAAATTTCTGTTTCCTATATCCCGAAAGAGTTTATCGCTGAATCCATCCTTGAGGGATTTGAAAAACTATTGATCAAAGGGGAACGAATCCTTCTGGCTCGTGCTAAAAAGGCGCGGGATATTCTACCCAATGGCCTGAAAAAATTGGGGGCAAAGGTCAATGTCGTTGAGGTCTATCGAACGGTCAAACCCAAAGCGGGATCGAAGAGATTGAAAAAACTCCTTACAGACGGAAGAATTGATGTCATCACCTTCACCTCCTCTTCCACCGTCAATCATTTTGCTGAACTTCTTAAAAAAGAAGATCTAAGAAAATTGTTAAAAGGCATCGCCATTGCTTGTATTGGACCGGTAACGGCTAGGACGGCAAAGCAATGGGGAATGAGAGTCCAGGTTCAGCCAAAACAATATACCATCCCTAGTTTGACTCGAGCAGTCTCTCAATATTTTGCCAACAAATGATTTACAACCAGCGCATTACATAAAGGGATGAAATAACCAATTTCCAAGCACCAATATCCAAATAATAATCAATATCCAAATCCCAATGGTAAAAACATTGTTTGATTATTGAGAAATTGGAATTTATTTGGAGCTTGCCTGCCTGCCGGTAGGCAGGGGATTTGGTTATTGGGATTTCATTGCAATGGTTAATTTAGAGAAAGGAGAAATTAAAACCATATCCATGAGTCGAAGTCCCATCGACGTGATCCTTTTCGATCTAGGTAATGTCATTCTCCCTTTCAACCATTACCAGATTGCAGAAAAACTCTCCCGATTCTCTCGAAGAAAAGAATTTCAAGATTCCCAAAGAATATTTTCTTACCTTTTCGATCTTCAAAAAGGGGTAATCAATAATTTTGATGTTGGAAAAGTCTCCCCTCCGGAATTTTTCCAATCCATAAAAGAAAAACTTGACCTCTCTATTTCCTTTGATGTGTTCATCCCCATATGGAACGATATTTTTGTAGAAGACCAAGAGGTTTCACAACTCATTCTCTCCTTGAAGGGGAGATGGAGGCTTGGCCTCCTCTCCAATACCGATCCCCTTCACTTTAATTATATCCTTTCAAAATTCCCTACGATGAGGACTTTCGATAAATGGATTTTATCCTATGAGGTGGGGTTCAAGAAACCAGCCATCGAGATCTATCAAAAGGCAATCGAGTGGGCTTCGGTTGAAGCCCAAAAGATTCTTTTTATTGATGATATGAAGAAACATGTAGACGTGGCCGTTTCTTTAGGGATGCAGGGCATCCATTTTATTTCTGCCTCCCAACTCAAAGAGGAATTACACAAAAGGATAAGGGAATAAATGGGGCCACATCCCATTTTAGGAAGAAGAGAAATAAGAAGGGATGCCGCCCTAAGTCCACTAATAGAAATCCACGTTTATTTGTATTATATATAAATTGAGGAGTGCAGATGGAAAAAGTCAGGCTAGGTAAGACAAATCTAATCGTGACAAAACTGGGATGGGGTGGAATTCCTATCCAACGGGCAGGTGAACGCGAAGCTGTTTCCGTCATACGGGCTGTGATCGAAATGGGAGTAGACCTCCTGGATACTGCCCGTGCTTATACGAACAGCGAGCACCGCATTGGATTGGCACTCCAAAGAATGGATAGACCCGTCATTCTTTCCTCAAAATCTCTTGTAAGAACAGTGAAGATTTATAATGAAGTGCATGAGAGCCTCAAACAGATGAAGGTGAAAAAAGTCAATATCTACCATCTGCACGGTGTCTCCGACTTCGAAGATTATGAGAAAGTCATGGCCCCTGGAGGAGCCTACGAAGGTTTAATACGTGCACGGGACGAAGGCTTGGTTGATCATATTGGCATCACAAGCCACAACCTTAATGTATTGGAGAGGGCGATCGGAGACGGGTATTTTGATGTCATCATGGCTTGCTATAGCTTTTTAGAACCCGATGCAGCCCAGAAAGTGTTTTCCTTGGCTAAGGAAAAAGACATCGGGATGTTGGCTATGAAGCCGTTTTCAGGCGGGGTGATTGAAGAGGCTGGTCCAGCCTTGAGGTTTGTCCTCGCAACGGCGAACATCGTGCCCATCCCAGGGTCAGAGACCCTGGAAAAAGCTCGTGAGAATTGGAAGATTTTTACTGAAGGCGGCTCCCTGACGGATAAAGATAAAGAGCGAATTGAAGCCATAAAAAAGGAATTCAATCGGCAATTCTGTAGGCGCTGCGACTACTGTCAACCCTGCACGGAAAAGATCAATATTCAGTTTGCAGTCGGATTAAAGACCATCATCAAGCGATTCGGTCCTCATGTTCAGGAGTTGAAGTGGATGATGGATTTAATTGAGAAGGCCCGAAATTGCTCGGAATGTGGAGAATGCCTGCCGCGCTGCCCTTACCAGTTACCCATCCCCGACATGATTAAAGAAAATCTGGCTTGGTTTGACAGTCTCAGAAATCAGTAAGAAAAGAAGGTTGAGAATCAGCTTCTACCAGAAGCAGGTGATTTCCAGTTGAAAGTGAGTACAACACGCAGTCAGGCGACTTACCATCCTGTTAACGTACCTTAGCCCCTCGTTCCATGAGAAGTTCACGTAGAACAGACCTATGGCATCGGGCCTCGTCTTCACAGTAGCATCCCAACGACATATTGGTTTGATGGGAAAGGGCTGCGAGCAGGTCAAGAATTTTACTTGCCTCAGAAGAGTTCATTTCAGTTCGAAATTTTCTCTTAAAGCTTAACCAGGCCTTATCGTCCTCAGCCGTCTTCGCCTCCTTCAGGAGCTCCATGCTAGGCGATAGGTTAGGAAGCCATACATCATAGAAGTCCCTTGAGGCGAATTCGTCCTTAGGCACACCTCTCGGGGGCCGACGTACAGTCCCCAGGCGCAACCCTTCGTCTCTTTCCCTGGGGCGACCAAGCCGCACAATCTTAATAGCCATCTCATCTCCTCCCGCAGCAGAAGTGCCTGCTGCATGTCGCCTAACATTACTAATTATTTATGCTGCTTCTACATTTCCTTAAATCTTAAACCACTAAAGGCTCTCTTCTGCCCAATAGGGATTGGATTTCATGCTATTTTCCAGAAAAGATCGTTTTACAACAATTATGATATA
>PDVH01000110.1_pt1 | contig 21857 bp, 21 predicted proteins | sample 1369781 | NCBI WGS metagenome assembly PDVH01 (sample SAMN07795378, study PRJNA414565) | Alkali sediment metagenome, whole genome shotgun sequencing project. | isolation source: glacial lake sediment | place: Bosnia and Herzegovina: Donje Bare Lake | collected 2016-06
GAAGTGCGGCCACTTTCTTTTTGACACATAACAAACTCCCACTTATACTTCCACAACAAAAAAACAAGGACTTATCAGAAAAATCAAATCAGATGCGGCTGGCTGAGAAAGAACGCTATGGGCGTAATGTGATTGATAACAGAGGAACAGCAGAGGAAGTCCGGCGACCGTTGGAGGAAAATTTACAAGAAAGACAGGAGAAGGGAGATGACTGAAAAAAAGCGTGTGATTAGGCGTCCCGCGCGTCCGGCCAGTGAACGGAAAATATCAATGAACTGCTTTGCAGCAGTACCGCGAGGAGCCGAAGAGATCGCCGCAGCCGAGTTACAGGCTCTGGATATTCAGGGAGCAAGCGCAGGACGGGGTGGTGTGTCATTTGTCACCGACCATGCCGGTCTGTATCGCGCCAATCTCTGGTTGCGTACCGCCAGTCGGATATTGGTAAATATAGCCACGTTTCCCTGTGCATCGCCTGAGGAACTATACGCCGGTGTGCACGGCATTATCTGGCATGATTTAATAACGCCTTCCATGACGCTTGCAGTGGACTGTACGTTACGGGATTCGGCTATCACCCATTCCGGATTTGTCGCTCTCAAGACCAAGGATGCTATTGTTGATCGTATTCGCAAGCATTGTGGTACTCGTCCCAGCGTGAACACATCATCACCGGATATTCGTATAAATATTCATCTGGCAAAAAATGTCTGTACGATATCTTTGGATAGTTCCGGCGATTCACTTGATCGTCGTGGCTATCGTCTTGAGCGCACGGAGGCTCCCCTGCGGGAAACCTTGGCATCTGCCGTTATTGCTCTGACCGGCTGGGACGGCGCGATGCCCCTGGCTGATCCCATGTGTGGATCGGGCACCATTCCCATCGAAGCGGGGCTTTTTGCAGGACGGGTGGCTCCGGGACGCAACCGGTCATTTGGTTTCCAGCGCTGGCTGGATTTCGACGCCGGATTATTGGATCGGATTTTGGCTGATGCTGAAAATGGTATTCAGAAGCTGCCTGTCGGGCTCATTACGGGATATGACCAGGATAGCCGTGCGCTTGCACTGGCGCGTCGCAACGCTGATGCAGCAGGTTTTGAAGGACAGATACACTTCGTTCATTCGGCCTTGGATGAGTTTAAGCCGGAAGGTGATAAAGGAGTGGTGATAATGAACCCCCCTTACGGCAAGCGGCTGGGTGATGTTGAGAAACTCAAGGATCTATACCGTCAGGTTGGTGATGTAATGAAGCAGCGTTGCCGGGGATGGACAGGTTTTGTATTGACCGGGAATATGGAACTGGCCAAATACATCGGCCTGAAGGCATCACGTCGTTTTGTGTTATTCAATGGGCCGATTGAATGCCGTCTCCTCAGGTATGAGTTGTATTAATAGGGCGAATGGCGCCTCCCGACTTTTGCCTGCAAGAGGTTTCTTTACATATTCCATAGGAATGATATAAAATGCGAAAAATTTATAGAAGGACGAATGTGCCGTGAATGATGAATTCTATATGAAACGGGCCCTCAGACTCGCACGAAAAGGGGAAGCATGGGTCAGTCCTAACCCCATGGTGGGGGCCGTCATCGTGAAGAAAAACCGGATAATCGGAGAGGGGTATCATCAAAAGTTCGGAGACAACCACGCCGAAATCAATGCAATCAATCATGCTACTGAAACAATCGAGGGCGCGACAATCTATTTGAATCTCGAACCCTGCACCCATTACGGGAAGACGCCCCCCTGCATCGAAAGGATAATCGCCTGCAAACCTGCAAGAGTGGTTATAGGAACTGCTGATCCCAATCCCCTGGTGTCCGGTGGGGGCATCAAAGCCCTTAAACGGAGCGGCATAGAGACAACTGTGGGTATCTTAGAAGAAACATGCAAGAGGATCAACGAAAGGTTTTTTAAGTTCATCCGGACAGGAACCCCATTTGTAACACTCAAGTTTGCCCAGACGCTTGATGGGAGAATTGCAACTTTAGCAGGCCATTCCCGGTGGATCAGTTCTTCAAAATCACTCAGATTTGCCCATATGTTAAGAAGCCACCATGACGCCGTACTTATTGGTGTCGGCACTTTGATTAATGATGATCCGGAACTTACCATACGTCTAACCAGGGGAAGAAATCCACTCAGAGTCGTTGTTGACTCCCGTTTGCGTATATCTCCGGATGCACGAGTCCTAAAAAATCAAAACATGGCAAAGACCATTATTGCCACCACCGGTCATGCCGGCAGTAGAAAACGTAGCCTGTTGGATAAAATGGACATAGAAACGATAGTTGTTGAACAAGATAACGATCATCGTGTTGATCTGACAAAACTGTTCGTTGAACTGGGGAAAAGAAACATCTCCTCTGTTCTGGTTGAAGGGGGAGCAGACATCATCACAGCTCTCTTAAAGGGAAAACTGACCGACAGGGTAGTGATCATCATTGCTCCGAAGATCGTGGGAAAGGGAGTTGAGGCGGTCGGTGATCTGGGAATACAAAGCATGGCTGAATCGCTCAGACTCACTTACAGAAAAATCCTCAGGAAGGGTGATGACCTGATTATTGATGGAAGAATTGAGAAAGGATCTCAGATCGCAATCTTCTCTGCAAGCCTGATCCCATCCAGGGCGGAACTAATGATCCCGCCGGCATAACCAGCCCCTTCGCCGCAGGGATAGAGCCCGTCTGTGTTTACACTCTGGCCATCCGGACCTCTCACTATTCTAACCGGCGATGACGTCCTGGTTTCGACGCCGATCAGAGTTGCTTCCTCCGTAATGAATCCACGCATCTTTTGATCAAACTGGATAATTCCCCGCTTAAGTGCGTCAATTGCAAATCCCGGCAGGGTCTCGCGCAGGGACACAGATTTTACGCCAGGCAGAAAACTGGTCGATCCCGGAAGATTGCCAACTTTATCCTGTAAGAAATCAATCAGCCGCTGTGCGGGGGCACAATAATTTTCACCACCCAGAACAAAGGCTCTCTCTTCCCAATGCCTCCGAAATACGAGGCCGCTAAGGGGGTGGGGCGCCATATCCTTAAAATCTTCGATGTGAACGGTAACCACAACAGCACTGTTGGCATACGGGCTTCCTCTCAGGTGGCGACTCATACCATTGGTAACCACTCCTCCTTCTTCCGAACTGCACCCGATGACGGAACCGCCGGGACACATGCAAAATGAATAAACTGATCGTTTCATATCAGCAAGTTTCGCTGTCAAAAAGTAGTCCGCCGGCGGCAGATCAGGGTGACCGCGCCATTTGCCGTACTGAACTGCATTGATCAATGACTGGGGGTGTTCAACGCGAAGACCAATGGCAAAAGGCTTTGGCTCAATACGCACACCGAGGTCGCAAAGCTTGACGCAGGTATCTTCCGTACTCTGCCCCGTTGCAAGAATCAGATGGTCTGTTTTTATCTCCTCCTTACCATTTACGATAACTCCTTCTACTTTTCCCCTCTGAATCAAAAAATCTGTAACCTTTGCTTCAAACCGAACTTCACAACCCAGGTCCATAAGCTTCTTCCTCAGGTTGACCACCACCTCCCGTAACCTGTCCGTCCCTATGTGGGGCTTCGCATCAGTCAAAATCTCAGAGGGAGCACCCGCATCAAAGAAGCTCTTTTTAACCCATTCCGTATAAGGATTCTTGACCCGACTTGTCAGCTTACCGTCAGAAAACGTACCGGCGCCGCCCTCCCCGAAATGCACATTACTCTCCGAATTCAAGATCCCCTTCTCCCAGAAGGCATGGACATCAGTTATGCGCTCGGAGATCTTCTTACCCCTTTCGAGGAGGAGTGGAGGAATTCCCCTTCCTACCATGGCGAGGGCCGCAAAGAGACCCGCAGGGCCACATCCGACAACAACAGGCCTTCTACCGGGCTTCATTTTTGCCGGGTGGCAAGGCGGCTTTACCTCCTCTGTTAATACCTCTATATTTACATCCCGGCCTTCCTTGACCGGCAAGTTGATACCATCCGGCACGGATACGTCTACAGAATAAACAAAACGCGGCTTTTTCCTCTTCCTCGCATCGATCGATTTTCTAATCACCCTGAGAGAAAAAATGGATCCTTCCGGAACACCGAGGACCAATGCCGTTTTTCCCTTCAGTAAACTTTCGCTTTCTCCGAGAGAAAGCACGATACCGGAGATTCTCAACTTCAGCAAGATTTCACCATTGAAAAAATATCGCAATTATTATAAATCAAACAACCTGGAACAACTCACTGCAAAAAACTAAGACCTTAAATGAGGAACATTTCATGCCATGGTACGCGGTACACACACGAAGCAGACATGAAGACATGGTTGATACCGGTCTTATACAGAAATCGATTCATACCTTCCTGCCCAAAATAGAGGTATGGAGTAAACGAAAAGACAGAAGGAAGAAGATCATGATCCCCATGTTCCCGGGGTATCTCTTTGTGGAACTTTTTTCCCTGGACAGCCAGACTAAGCTGAATGTACTTAAAACGTTCGGCGTAGTCAGAATCCTCGGAAAGCCGACAGGCTCTGAACCGATACCTGTTCCCGATGCCAAGATAGAGGCTATCCAGCGAATAATCCAGTCCAAAGTAGAAGTTCAGCAAATTCAGTATCCTAAGGTTGGGGAACCGGCCCTGATCGTTGACGGACCTTTCACCGGTATTGAAGGAGTAGTCGTCAATACAGATTACAGTAAAGAACTCTTCGTCATATCCATAGAACTCCTTCAGCGTTCAGTCGCCATTAAGCTTGAGGGGTTTCAGATCAAAAAGATCTAATTTCAGAACTCGCGAAGCTGAAAATTGTCTTCAGACAGTACTCAGTCATTAAACGCCTTCATGGCTTCTGCGAACAGGATATCCCCAGACCCTTTGTACTTCGGTGAAATATGAAACAGTGAAATCCTCTTTGCTCCCGCCATTCGTGCCAACGTTCCAGCCTGTAAAGCTGTGAGATGATATTTCTGTGCAGCCTTATCAGAATCTTCATGGAGGAACGTCGCTTCTATAAACATCAAATCTGAACCTTGAGCCAGAGCTATAATCCTTCGGGCATTATCTTCATTATAGACAGCGTCCGTGACATACGTGACCTTCTGGCCCGGTGTCACCTTTACAATTGTCTCCTTCGGATCACCGCGAAGAATTCGATCCTTTAAGTCCATCAGCCATGCCCCAACCGGAAGCCCCATTTCCTGTAAAACATTTTTTTTGATGTTGATGCGGTTTTTTTCTTCAAAACTGTATGCCAGACAGGGAATCTTGTGATCAAGAAACGCCCCTTTGACTGAAAAGAAACCATCATCTACAAGGGTGCCGTCAAAGCTCTCATTTACAACATCGATTTCAGGTTTAAACGCTTTCTGGCAGTGATAGCTTCTGAGTAATTTATAGTCCGGATGGACCTCCATAACGTGAATGGCAAAATCGTTCATGTAATTTTCTACCAGATTCCATGTATAGGCGTTGATCTTATTTTCCACCTGTTGATGGAAACCTGGAGGACCAAAGATGGAGATGTGACAGTCACGGCCTAAACATACCCGGAGCAGATAATCAAACCCTATAAAATGATCCATATGGGTATGAGAAACAAAGATGTGTTTGATCTTGAGAAGCTTTCTCGGACTCAGATTATGAACATCACCTAAATCAAAAAGGAGCGCTTGGCGCCGGTACTTAAATTCGACATATACCCCCGGGTCGCCGAAAGGATCATTTATCAGATGGGCGCTGAACATATATCATTTTTGCCTCGTCGTAATTATTATGACAATGTTTCTGTATATCAACAACCACATAAGCTATACTGCCTTATCAAATCCGACACGTTTAGGATATCATGATTTTTAATAAATTCAACTTGACTTTCATTATTGAGTTCGAAAATACTTGTTCACAGTTCAACCGGCGATTGAGGAGATAAAAGGCTATGCCAGCCAATCTACCACCGCAATATTTCGAAGCGGAAGAGAGATTTCGAAAAGCAAAGACACCGGAAGATAAAGTTGATGCCCTGGAAGAGATGCTTGCCATTATGCCGAAACATAAGGGCACGGACAAGCTCAAAGCTATGCTGCGCGAACGTATCTCAAAACTGAAAGACCAGACCCAGAAGAAAAAAGGGGCTGTCAGACAGAAAACCGCTTATGACATTGAAAAAGAAGGGGCTGCCCAAATTGTAGTCATCGGTCCTCCTAATACGGGCAAATCATCCCTAGTTAAGTTAATAACAAACGCCTCCCCGGAAGTGGCAAATTTTCCTCATACTACTCACAAGCCTATGCCGGGAATGGCTCAATATGAAAACATCCAGTTCCAACTCATAGATACACCCCCCCTTACAAAGGATTACACAGAACCCGGTTTAACTGATCTGATCCGTCGAGCCGATATTGTCGTCATACTATTGGATCTCTCTGCCGACCCTATACAGCAGTTCGAGGATACCCTTACAATTCTCCATTCATATCGCATGTATACTGAAACCTGCAAAATACCCGAAGATTTGAGAAAACCCCCTAAGATCAAGAAAATGTTTGTTGTCGTCAACAAAATGGATAAACCTGAAGATAAAGAAGATCTGGATATTTTTTTAGAACTATCGGGTATCAAATTGCCTTGCATGGGCATTTCAACCCGTACTTGCCGGAATATCATGACCTTCTTGGAAAAGCTTTATGAACTCTCCGGCATCATAAGGGTTTATACTAAACCGCCCGGCAGAGAGGCGGATAAAAAAGCCCCATTTGCCATTCCTGCGGGAAGTACCCTGGATAATTTGGCCGGCAAGATCCACAACGACTTTGTAAGCAAATTGAAATACGCTAAAGCGTGGGGCAAATCGGTTCGTGATGGTCAGATGATTCAGAGAGACTACGTTCTTCAGGAAGGTGATATAATCGAGTTTATTATATAAAAATTATGAGTCTGTTTAATGTCTCCTCAGAAAAAGAAAAATCCCTGAATGAGCGAATGGAACGTCTTGGAGTTGCGGAAAGTGATCTTCGGGAGACATTCGTTAGATCATCAGGTCCGGGTGGGCAGAAGGTCAATAAAACGGCTTCATGTGTTCATATCGTCCACATACCGTCCGGCTTGTCTGTTAAATGCCAGCAGTCACGATCTCAGGCATTGAACCGCTTTCTGGCAAGGCGCTTGCTTCTGGATAGGCTTGAAAGGATTCAACAGGGATTGGCACGAGCGGACAGGGCTCGTGTAGAAAAGATAAAACGACAGAAACGCCGCCGCTCCAGACGTGCCAAGGAAAAGATTTTGAAACTGAAGCACATGCAATCGGAAAAGAAGTCTCTGCGTTCGAAGACTTCATTGCCACTGGAATAAGGAAGATAAAACTGATATAAGGTTATCACTGATGTTAACTGAAATGGAAATAAGAGTTTCTAAACTCATTCAGCGAGACACCCCTCTCGAAAAGAGACCCTTCAAGAGTATTGCAAAACAAGCTTTCTCTTCCGAGGAGGAAGTTCTTGCGACTATCCAGGGATTGATGGCGAAAGGCAGCATCCGAAAATTTGGAGCCATCTTAAGACATCAGAAAGCAGGCTTTACACAAAATGCCATGGTTATCTGGGCTGTGCTACCGGACAAATGTGAATCTGTCGGGAATACTCTGGCCTCCTTTGCCGAAATAACCCACTGTTACGAAAGGGTCCCGCCCTTTGAAGGGAAATACAATATTTTCACGATGATTCATTTTCAAAAAGAGAATCAGGAGAGCATCATTCAAAAACTCTCGCGAGCAGCGGGAATCAAAGATTTCAGGGTCCTCGCAAGCGAGGAAGAGTATAAAAAAAACAGCATGGAGTATTTCACAGATGTCGAATAAATCTTCCGAAGCCCTCTTCGAAGAGGCCTGTAAATACATTCCCGGAGGCGTGAACAGCCCTGTCAGGGCCTTCAAATCTGTCGGGTCTAAACCAGTATTTATCAGCAGGGCTTGCGGTTCTAAGATCTATGATGTTGAGGAAAAGGAGTATATCGATTACGTATCCTCCTGGGGACCCATGATCTTGGGTCACAGCCATCCCCAAGTCGTTCATGCTATTCAGACAGCAGCAGAAAAAGGAACCAGTTATGGTGCCCCAACTGAATTGGAAATTGAAATGGCAAAACTGATCATAGATGCCTTCCCTTCCATTGACATGGTACGGATGGTCAGTTCCGGCACAGAAGCGGCGATGAGTGCCATCCGGCTCGCGCGCGGGTACACAGGCAGGGAGAAAATTATCAAATTTGACGGATGTTATCACGGCCATGCGGATTCCCTATTGGTAAAAGCCGGCTCCGGTGTGGCTACACTGGGCATCCCGGGAAGCCCCGGTGTTCCTCGAGGATTGGCGGAAAAGACAATTACGTTCCCCTTCAATAATATCGAGGCCGTTATAGCCGCCATGGATACACATGGAGATGACCTGGCCTGCATCATTGTGGAACCTGTGGCGGGGAATATGGGCGTTGTTTTACCTCGAGCAGGATTTTTGGAGACACTCAGAGATATCACCCACCAGCGTGGAATACTTCTCATCTTTGATGAGGTAATCACAGGCTTCCGGTTAACATACGGCGGTTTTCAAAACCCAGACGGGATTGATCCGGATATAACCTGCCTGGGAAAAATCATAGGAGGCGGTCTTCCTGTCGGCGCTTTCGGGGGCAAGAGGGATATCATGGAGAAGCTGGCCCCGTCAGGTCCGGTCTACCAGGCGGGCACCCTATCGGGAAATCCTGTCGCCATGTCGGCAGGTATCGCCACTCTCAGCATTCTCAAGAAAAATCAGGGGAATTATGCCGGGCTGAACCATCTGACATCTTCCCTGTGCGAAGAATTGCAGAAGCTGTTCGATTATAAGGGTATCCCCGTCCGTATCAACCGGTCGGGTTCCATGTTTACAGCATTCTTTACCAAAGATGAGGTTTTCGATTACAGTTCGGCTGCAAAAAGTGATACGAAACGCTATGGCCGTTATTTTAGAGACATGTTGTCGCGGCGTATCTACCTGGCACCATCCCAGTTCGAGGCTTCTTTCCTCTCATTTGCCCATACAGATGAAGATATAGAAAAAACACTCGATGCATGTGCTGCGGCACTCAATACCTTGTAGACAAATCTTCAAAGGGATAGGAATTAATGCACTAATGCCGGAATCAAGAAGGTTGGGAAGATGAAAAAAATCCTCGTCACCGGTGCAGCCGGCTTTATCGGGTTCCACTTAGTAAAACGTCTCCTGAAGGCCGGCAATTCTGTGGTAGGTGTGGACAATTTAAATGACTATTATGATGTTAATTTGAAGAAGGCGCGACTTGCTCTCCTTACAGATAACAGCAATTTCCATTTTATGAAAACAGATATTGCACAGAAGGAACAAACTTCCCTGCTTTTCAAAAATTATGAGCCTGAGATCGTTGTTCATTTGGCAGCTCAGGCCGGAGTTAGATACTCCCTGGTAAACCCTTATGCATATCTGGACAGTAACCTGATCGGTTTTTTGAATATACTCGAAGAGTGCAGACACCGAAATTGCCTACATTTGGTTTTTGCATCGTCGAGTTCTGTCTACGGCGCCAATACGCTTATGCCATTTTCAATACACCACAATGTGGATCATCCCGTCAGCCTTTATGCAGCAACGAAAAAGTCCAATGAACTTATGGCACACGCATATGCAAGTCTCTACCATCTTCCCTGCACAGGATTGAGATTCTTCACTGTCTATGGACCCTGGGGTAGACCGGATATGGCGCTGTTTCTGTTCACAAAGGCCATTCTGGAAGACCGGCCTATAGATGTTTATAACAATGGGGAAATGCAAAGAGACTTTACCTATATCGACGATATTGTCGAAGGCGTCTTCAGAATTATAGATAAAATCCCGGTGCCTAACCCTGACTGGCATGGCGACCACCCCGACCCTGCTACAAGCTTCGCCCCGTACAAAATCTATAACATAGGCAATAATAGCCCCGTAGGGCTACTTGAATTCATACACATACTGGAGAAGCAATTAGGCAGGAAGGCAAAATTAAACTTGCTTCCAATTCAGCCCGGTGACGTACCTAGAACTTTTGCGGATATAGACGATCTTATGAGAGATGTAGGTTTTAAGCCGTTGACATCAATAGAAGATGGTATTAGACAGTTTGTGGAATGGTACAGAGAGTACTATTCAATCTGAGGATTATTGCAATGAAAAAAGCGTTCATAACAGGCATTACAGGGCAAGACGGATCTTATCTGGCAGAGTTACTGCTGGATAAAGGCTATGAAGTTCATGGACTAATTCGCAGATCTAGCACCTTCAACACAGACCGTATAGACCACCTGTATAAGGACTTCCATGACCCTAATGCACGTGTATACCTATACTATGGCGACCTTTCCGTATCGGGACAACTGACAGACCTGTTACACACGATTAAACCCGACGAGATATATCACCTCGGCGCTCAGAGCCATGTTAGGGTAAGCTTTGATATGCCCGAATACACAAGTGACGTTACCGGCCTTGGCACACTCCGGATGCTGGAAGCCATTCGTAAAACCGGTATCAAAACAAGATTCTATCAAGCCTCATCGAGTGAGATGTTTGGTTCGGCGTCGCCTCCTCAAAGTGAATCGACTCCATTTCAGCCACAGAGCCCTTACGCAGCCGCAAAGGTATACTCCTACCACATGGTACTGAATTACCGTGAGGCATATAAGATTTTTGCCTGTAACGGTATACTGTTCAACCATGAATCTCCCCGCCGTGGTGAAACATTTGTAACCAGGAAAATTACCCGTGCTGCTGCACAGATTAAATTGGGTCTCAAAGATAAACTGTACCTTGGAAATTTAGAAGCAAAAAGAGATTGGGGTTTTGCCGGTGATTATGTGGCTGCCATGTGGCTCATGCTACAGCAGGACGAACCTGATGATTATGTGATTGCAACGGGAGAAACCCATTCTGTCCGGGAATTCGTTGAAAGGGTCTTTCAAAAACTCGGACTTGATTACAAAAAACACGTTGTCATCGATCCAAAGTATTTTCGGCCGACGGAGGTAGATGTCCTACTAGGAGATGCCACCAAGGCAGCAAAGAAGCTTGGATGGAAACCAAAGGTGAGTTTTGAGTTATTAATTGACATGATGATCGAATGTGACATGGAATTAGCAAATAAAGAAAAAACGCTAAGAGATGCAGGCTATGCAAGTTGCGATATACGCTAATATGACGAATACGAACCCACACAAATAACTTTATTTCAAATGTGTTAATGGATAGATGTTATTAAAGAATAAGAGAATAACCGTAACCGGCGGCAAGGGCTTCTTGGGTCATCACTTGGTTAAGAAGCTCAGAGAGCACGGGTATGATCACATAGATGCTATAAGTTCATCTGATTATGACCTGACAGAGTTGGTTAACATAAGACAGATGTACGCTGACAAGAAACCGGATATCATCATACATTTGGCCGCCAGAGTGGGAGGCATCGGCTTTAACAGGGAAAATCCCGCCACATTGTTTTATACAAACCTGATCATGGGCGCTCAGCTCATCCATGAAGGTTACCTGAGGAAACTTGAGAAATTTGTAGCCATAGGTACCGTCTGTGCCTATCCAAAATTCACCCCGGTTCCCTTCAGGGAAGATAATCTATGGAATGGCTATCCTGAAGAAACAAACGCACCTTATGGTCTTGCAAAAAAAATGATGCTTGTGCAATCTCAGGCCTATCGCCAACAGTACGGCTTCAATTCTATCTTTCTAATTCCCGTCAATCTATACGGACCTTATGATAATTTCGATCCTCGATCCTCCCATGTTATTCCTTCGCTCATAAAGAAGTGCATTGATGCAAAATTGAATAATGAAAAAGAGATCGTGGTCTGGGGAAGCGGGCAGGCTACACGTGAATTCATCTATGTGGAGGATGCTGCTGAGGCCATCGTTTTAGCAACAGAATACTATAATAAGAATGATCCTATCAATATTGGAGCTGGATCTGAAATATCAATTAAAAACCTCATTGAATTGATCGTTGAACTAACAGGGTTTCAAGGCCGGATCATATGGGATGAAGATAAACCTGACGGCCAGCCACGCAGAATGCTGGATACCACGAGAGCCTTTCAGGAATTTGGGTTCACGGCAAAGACGAACCTTCGAGATGGATTGAAAAAAACAATAGACTGGTACCGAGAGGTAAAGGGCAGGCGTGTAAAATAGATAAACACGAGAGAGCATTCCCCGCTGCTCCAATTTCTGTACTCATAAAAAATCTTGACTTCGAACGCCGGCTTTAATAAAAAAAGCATATATTTGAAAAGTTTGCGCACATTTATTGCATATAAATACCGTGTTGCTCACCATAGAGAGCCAAGCCGCCAAGTATGACTGCAGAACACATGCCGGTCTTTCTTGGAAAGAGTATAATTGGGACCATATCACCTTTTTGATTTCATGAATTTTTAATAAAGTCACGATAAGCGGAGTAATACAATGGACGTTAATGAGTTTGATGAAATTTCGGAACTTCAAGAATTCCAGCGTGTACAAGAACTGTTGCAGGAGATTACCGAGTCAATTAATGCATCAGAGGACATTAACCAGATGTTCATGGATACGAAGGATCATATTTTAGATCTTTTTAAAGTCGAATCAGTTAACATATTTGCTGTAGATCAGTCGAAAAAAGATATCTACACTATTGGTTCTGAAGGAAACAAATTAGAAAAAATAAGATTGCCTATCGATAAGAAAAGTATACCGGGTTATGTCGCTGCAACCAGAAATTCTGTCACCATTGCCGATGTCCGCAATAAAGAAGAGCTGAAAAGCATTGACAAAGAGCTTACATTTGATGCCTCAATTGACAAAATATCGGGGATTCGAACAAAGCGACTCATGGCAGTTCCTATTATATACAACATTGAGTTAATGGGTGTTATCCAAATAATCAACAAAACAAACCCATCAGGTGAATTCGCCGAGGAAGAACCTGTTATGCTCCACGAAATCTCGGAAGCTTTAGGTGCCGCTCTTCATAAGCAACAGCAAAAGGAACCGCAAAAAAAGAAAGAGACAAAATTTGGATACCTTATCAGTCAAGATTTAATCACTGAAGAGGAATTGGAAAAAGCCAGAAGCGAAGCAATGGCCAAGAAGGAAGCCCTTGAAGTCATTTTGATGAGAAAATATAATATTTTAAGAGACGACATCCGCAAATCACTGGAAATATATTATAAATGCAGATTTATTCAGTTCAATCGCAGAACCACAATTCCTGGTTATCTATTGGAAAAACTCGAAAAAAGCCAACTTCTCCGCAACCTCTGGATCCCTTTTGAGGAGGTTGGTGGATTCATTCATGTCATTGTTGAAGATCCTCACGATTTACAGAAACGGAAACTCGTGGAAAGTAATTTAAATACAGCGGAGGTAAAGTATGATGTCGCCCTCCCTGAAGATATTATAAGATTCATTAATCATGCTTATGAGCCCGAACCGGACGATATTGATATTTCGGTGGAAGGTGACACTGATAAAACCATAGTTGATGGCGAAGCAGCATTCATAGATTCAGAAGAAGAGATGATGCAGCTTATGACTGAGGCAGATGCGATCGGTGAGACAGATCAGCTTGCTCAAGAGCTTGAAAGTAAGGTCATCTCGGAATCTCTCGGTGTGGCCAAGCAGGCTGCTATTAAGGAAGCATTCATCAAAGAATCAGACAACGAAGTCATTCAGCTTGTGAATAAGATTATAAATGAGGCATTTGAAAAAGGTGCTTCAGACATTCATATTGAACCTGATGCAGATGCAGGAAACGTAGGGATCCGTTATAGGATTGACGGCACCTGCATTCCCCAAATGACCGTACCTTACAGTTTCAGGGCTGCTTTGGTCTCCAGAATCAAAATCATGTCGGCCCTCGATATAACGGTCCGGAGGTTACCACAGGATGGCAAGATTAGAATGAAGCGCCCGGATGGGAAGGCAATTGAACTTCGCGTAGCCACTATGCCAACCCAGGAAAGTCTCGAAGATGTAGTGATGCGTATACTGACAGCAGGGAAGTTAATACCCCTGGAAGCCCAGGGATTGACTAAAAGGAATTACAAGGAACTGCTAAAGCTCTGTGAAAAACCATACGGAATTATCCTTGTGGTCGGACCAACAGGATCCGGCAAAACAACTATGCTTCATGCGGCCTTGCGCTATATCAATACACCGGACAGGAAAATATGGACAGCAGAGGACCCTATTGAGATTACCCAGCGCGGACTTCGACAGGTTCAGGTACACTCTAAAATTGGATTTGACTTTGCTGCTGCAATGCGATCCTTCCTTAGGTCGGACCCGGATGTTATCATGGTCGGCGAAATGAGGGATTACGAAACAGCTAAAATTGCGGTTGAGGCATCATTGACCGGCCATCTTGTCTACAGTACCTTACACACGAATAGCGCACCTGAAACGATTACCAGGCTTCTTGATATGGGAATTGATCCATTTAATTTTTCTGATTCTCTACTGGGTATTCTTGCGCAGAGGTTGGTAAAGACTCTCTGCAAGAAATGCAGGGAGGCTTATCACCCCACGGATGAAGAATATAAAGAAATAGTTCGCGCTTATGGCAAAAAATTATTTGATAAACTGAATGTACCTAGCGCAAAGAGCCTTAACCTTTACCGCCCCAAGGGCTGTGATAGCTGTGAAAACTCAGGGTATAAAGGCAGGATGGGTATTCATGAACTCCTCATCAATACAGATGCAAGCAAAAGACTAATTCTCAAACGTGCAACTATTGAAACAATAAGGGAGAGCGCCATTTCCGAAGGTATGAGAACACTGCTGCAGGATGGCATATCAAAAGCTATAATAGGTCTTACTGATTTAAAGCAGGTTTTTAGGGCATGTATAAAATAATTTCGACCCTGCTCAGGCGAATACGATTATATATTATAAACAGGTTTATGGTGAGATTCTTTCAGCCCCCACAGCTGTAACGGTAGCTTTTACGACACCTGTTGGTTCGTGCGTAAACACAATCATAAACGGTAATTGACCCTTGGGCAATATTTTGTTGTTAGATAAGTTGCCACCAGACGAAACAGATAGCGCCGAGCGAATTTCTTCATCCTTGAGCCGACCAAGTGTTTCATCCGGGAGAACATTACCACAATAAGATATACATGCAGCCAGTAATGCCTCACTAGAATCAAACAGCTCTCCCATAACCTTTATTTTCGCAACGGGAAAATCTGCTCGATTTACCACTTCCCCTTCTATTACCCTGATGTTTCCTAATGATTCATTCTTTACAAATCGCTGTTTTACATTGATGAATTCGACCTGATCAGTAATGATATCCTGCTGTGCCTTCTCAATCCCTAAAAGCTGATCCATCATGGGGATATTAGAATGCATCCACTCAATTGTTTGATACCCCACATCAGGATACAACCACAAATAACCCTCAATCATGACAATAAAGACCAGGAACAGGGCAAATAAACGTATGCTGTTGCCCCCAGATACTTGTTTGCTTTTCTTTTTTGAAGGTTCAGGGGTTAGCTTTTCCAGTTTTTCATCCTTTTTCACACTGGGTGTTTCCGGTGCAATTTCAGTCTTTTGTTGGGATTTCAGGACAACGGTTTGTTCTGCATTTCCGATCTTATCCGATGGCAGTACATCTACAGCATCTGACATCTGTATGGCAACTTCCTGTGCCTGAACCAAACTAGGCGGTTCCTTCACAACCATAGCTTCATCCTTTATACTTTGATCGCCCGTTTGAGGTTGCTCTTCGTTCGTGTCATTCATATAAGATAAACTATCCTCAACCGCTTTTTCTTCTTTCAGTAAAGCAACGGATATTTGCATATCTTCTTTAGATCTTGAAGCAATTACAATTTTACCCCGTTCAACCTTATCGGGTCGGGCCGCTTCATCAGACAGAATCTGTATTTCTGGCTCCTTATACGCGGATAAATGATCGGATACCGGCAACTTTTCGTCTGTCTCCGTAGAAACTATAGTTTTCTCCTGCATAATTTCATCAGGGGGTCGTATGGTTGTCATACTTGACAGAAAAATCTCCGTCTCTTCCCTTTCATGGATCAAATTTAATGATTTACCCTGATCGATTACCGGCAATTTTTTTTCCGCCTCCACAGAAACCACGCCTTTCTCCCGCGCAACGTCATCAGGCTGTTGGATGGCCTTTAAACTTGACAGATAAATTGCCAGCTCTTGTTTTTCATGAATCAGATCTAATGATTTATCTTTAATGGCCATGTCGTACGCCTTATATCTTCATATATTGGTATTTTCAATCTACCATTTTGATGAATTTGAATATGAGTATGGGTTATCCAGTCAGTTCCTGGTTCCCTCGCTACCTGCCTGATTCATGACTGCAGCGTCCGGTAATAAAACCTTTATGGGGTCCATGCAAACCCTGCAATTGAACGTGATCACCTTCTCTTTGATTTCATCGCATTCTATTATATATCTTTCTCCGCATTCTTCACAAAATATAATCATGTCCACCACTCCATATGCAATATAATGAGCTTAATTTCAAAAAAGTTAGATACTATTTATATCAGTAATGAGAACTCATATCCTGTGGCGACAGCAAAATTCAAATATGGTCTCAGCTATATTTATTGCCCCTGTCTCCACAATTTTAATTCTGCCTTCAGTGCACTGAATTCAGCACTAATTACTTTTTTAATTTCATCCAAGGCGTAAGCAAAAGCCTCATGTGGCGTCATTCCGGAGATGGGGTCTAAAGATGATACTTCATCTTTGGATGGACGTTTAGTTTCTTCCATGGTTCTCTCCTGCGTCTTTGATATGATGATCGGCTCAGTAATGACATCCTCCGTATGCCTATCAGGAACCGCCTGTTTCGCAATCTCTGTGGGCATTTCTTCTCCCGCCCATTTATCTTCCTCGCGTACTGTAAGGTCTACCGTTTCCACCCATTCTCTATATTTTTCAATATTCCTGAGCAGGACTTCATGCTTTTTTGTTTTCGTCATCTCCCTGGTTAATAATACCTTTTCAAGATCATCATATACGGAAAGAAGTAATTTTATAGAAACATAATGGGCTTCAATACCCTTTACCTTGATATATCTCCCCAAGAAGCGGAGGATCCTGAGAAAGCCAAGAACAATGTTATCTTCCGCAAATAAGTTAATTAATTTATTAACCTCTTCATCGAATTTCTCCATGATCTCATTAGTCAATTCCCATTCAATCGAAAGAACCGTACTTTTCAGGTCTTTTAGAGGTGAATACCATATTGAAGTGGAAGTAACTAATTCATCGAAGAGTTGTTCGAAGCGCTCCACCTTGTTATCTTTTTCATCTGACAATTCAGTTTCTGCTACAGTCTTTTTCAGCCTTTCGGTCTCTGAAATATTATGAATATCGACTTCTTCTGTATGATCAGGCATATTACTATCCTCTAAGATAAGATGGTTTTCTTTTTCATGACCAAAAGAGGGTTCTCTGGTCATGCCTATAGTCTCATCAATTTTAAAATCTCTCTTACCACCGTCTTGATGCATATCAGAAATATCGGTTTCTATAGCTACCTCTTTCAGAGAATCATCTTCTTCAAGATGATGCATCCCTGAAATTTCTGCCCCAAAAATGGCATTAAGACGGCTATCTACTCCTTGTAGCAATTGAGATGGGGTTGAGTCTATCGCTTCATCGATTTTAAAATCTTTTTTGCCATCGGCTTGATCAACTCCAGAAATATCGGTACCAAAGGTCACTTCTTTCAGAGGATCATCCTCTTTAAGATTACGCATATCAGCCGCTGATTGGTCAGGTTGCTTCTTGTCTGATTCAAAAATGGTATCAAGGCGGTTTTCTATGCCGCGTAGAAATGAGGATTGGGTTGAGTCTATCGCTTCATCGACTTTTAAATCTCTTTTACCATCGGCTTGAGACGTATCAGCGACATCTCGCTCGATGGTCACTTCTTTCAGCGGATCATCTTCTTTGAGATTACGTATATCAGCCGCTGTTTGATCAGGTTGCTTCTTGTCTGATTCGAAAATGGCATCAAGGCGGTTTTCTATGCCACGAATGAATGGGGATTCTCTATTTATTTCCATTTACACGCTCCTATTTCAGGTCCTTCTCCAAAGAAGCCATCGTTGCCGATGTTATTTTCTTAAGGGTAAGAATAACATTATCTCCTTTCAGAGCACTAGCTTCGAAGGACGGTACTTTTAAATCGCCATTAAGGTCTTTCTCCATCGTTTCTAAATCCAAAATAGGAATCCCTTCCTTTGCAATATCTCTTTTATTATATTGCATTATCAAGGGTATTTCAAATATGTTCTTTTTATAGAGGGTCAGATTTTCTTGTAAATTTTTTAGAGAGAGGATATTCGCATTTCTTCGTTCCTCTGCAGAATCCGCAACAAACACAATTCCGTCAACACCCTTCAATACCAAACGTCTCGTTGAATTATACTTTACCTGTCCTGGTACCGTATATAACTGTATTTTTACGTCATACCCTTCTATTTTACCTATATCAAAAGGAAAAAAATCAAAAAATAATGTCCGGTCACCTTCTGTCTTTATAGTAACCATTTTAGAATTTATCTGTTCTCGACACTTGTTGTAAATGTACTCCACATTTGTTGTCTTACCACCTTTGCCGGGACCGTAGTATACTATTTTGGCCTGTATCAACTTATCTTTCAGATTTATAAACGCCAAATCGCATCCCTCCTCCTAACCAGAACATTTTCATTAAATCCATTTAAAGTGTAAGAATGCTTTATACATACTTACGGAGAGGAATCCTTGATTAATACACCGAGCAACTCCCCAATAACCTTTGCAACCTTCAGCCTAAGGAGCCCCAAAGGCATTTCATTATTGAAAATTATGAATAATAAAAAATCATCGCTTACTGCGCTTAAATAGATATTTTCCTTTTGTCCTCTATGAAATAAAAGCGAGAACTCTTCTTCACCCGCAATTTTTGCCATACTGCGCATTGCACTAAAATTAGCAGCAGCGAGAGCCGCTAACGAATACACGTCATGCCTGTCAGTACCATCATCAACTGATGTAATCACGTTTCCAGCCGTATCAAGTAATAGCGCAGTCTCGACACCAATTTCAATCAGGCTCGACTTCATGGTATAATATATGTTGTCGAGTTGTTCCCCACCCAGTGCTAAATTCATATTTTATTTGCTACCCAATGGCAGTACGTTAATAGTCACCCTGCTCTCCACCTTAGTAGTGATAAACCTCAGGGGAAGGCTCATGATGCTTTGCACTTCACTATGCCCAATATCATTCCGGAGGCAGGCTATGCCGTAGATATACATGCCTTCCTCAATTCTCATTATTTGCACACCGTGTCTTTCTAACTTTTTTTCAAAACCAGCATTTAAACTCATTACACTATCAGCTATTCCCACCTGTCTGCGCCACACAAAGCAGCGTAAGACAGGGTATGGGGAAAAACTTTTCTTAATTCTAATTAATCTATCTTAGGTAGAATTCCCCTGCAGATTACTGCAGACGAGATCCGTGGTGTGCCTCAGGGCTCATACCTATGATTTATTTCATAACCTTCTTAACTATAAAGCGAATTATAAACCTTTATCGATTATTTCGCTTGCCGCAGCTTTCAATTTCTTCACAAGCTCATCCGTATCTTTCATCTCGGCGGCCTGAGCCATTGTCATGCCAGCCTTGCTTGCGAGTTCCAGCCTTCCTTTAAAGCCGGCTTGTTCTGTAACAATCTCAAAGATACGCACCAATTTCTCTCCCATTGCTACCTCCTCAGGTCATTAAGAAGTGACCGCCTCTTCAAAGTTGGTAATCATTGTAGGTAAAATAATATTCAGGAGAAGCCCTAGTTTGCATTTCTTGGTGTCAATCGATATCCCCCACTGGTAGTCACCAAGCGGAATAAAGATAAGTCCCTTATTCCCTACAAGGTCCATGTAATAAAACTTCCCAAGTTGCGGATAGGGCCCCTTCGAAAGTGAACTCTGGATAAAATTCGTGACCTCGCCAAAAATGGTGGCAGTCACAGGACTCGATTTTTCCGTTGCTGCTATCGTCTGACAATCAATCGTTGAAATGATGCTCGATGCAATAAGACCTTCTCCTAAATCCCGTTTCAATGCTTCCAGACAATCATTTAATTTCTGTATGTTCATTTTCTTCCTCCTTTTCATGTTGTTTTATCCTCCTTAAAACCTATGCTACCCGTTGTCTCTAATTAATCCTCCCCCCTTTCATTATTCTTCTCTCCTTTAAGATTACGACGGAATTATGAAATCCCCCTGCCTAATGGACACCTTGGCCTGAACTACTTCCATGACTTAGCATGGATACTGCATCTTCAAAAACTTTGGTAATTTTAGGTATAATTACATTCAAGAAAAGACCAAGCTGAACTTCAGTGCTATCAAATACTATGCCCCACTGGTATTCGTATTTGCCGTAAAGAAGAGAAAAAAGCATTTGGTTATCTTTTAGAAGATCCACAATGTAATACTTCCCCAGTGCTTCAGATGAACTTTTCTCTAATATCTTTTTCATAAAAATCGTAATCTCGTTAAAGAGAATTACTGCTTCTGGACTTGAATTATAGCCCCCCAAAGCCTTTCCATTAGTCATTGATATCACGCTCACTGAAATTAGCGCTTTCCCCATATCCCTCTTACAGATTTCCACACATTCATCCAGCTTTTTTTTGAATCTGTCCTGAGCACTACTCTTTTCCTTATCATCGGGGATGGCCATGGCATTGGGATCATCTTTGTCGTTTTCAACAATCTCCTCTGACCCTTTAATATTATGATCCCATTCCGATTCATCCTTGCGCCTCGAACTCTCCATCAAAAGAGACATAAGCCCCTTTTCTATCTTCCTTGCAACATCATTTGTGTTCAAATTATTATTAATATTAATTCTAACCTTCTCCCAGGAAATCATTTCCATGGCAGCCTCTTCACCTTCAAGGTCGCCGCAAATAGCGTTATAAAGTGAACCTTCAATAAAATAAAAAGCTCCCTTTTTGTTTATACTATGATAAACCTCCAGAATGCAGGTTTGCTGATCCATGGAAATTAATTGAATAAAACTACCTACTGACAAACCTACCATTGGCCAAACTTGTGATTCTTCCTTCAGTTCTTCAGTATTTTCTGATATAGAATCATTTCTCACAACCAATTTTATGTTCTTCATTTCAGACTCTCTGACATCTCTTCAATAAATATGATCCCAATGCCCCTGCTATATCGATTAGCAAGAGAAGCATTACGCATTTACTGCCTGAAACATTCAGTGAAAAAAAGACATAAAAATGCCTCGAATTATTTATCGGCTTATCTAATTATTATCTTTAATCCGCAAAATCGGTCAGTTGTCATCTTGTCCTGATGAGGCATCAAGTATCTTGCATACCTTGACATTAAAAAATATACATGGTTTCAACTTTACATAGGTGACCATATTCAATGCTCTGTGCCTAAACTTTCGATCCTCTGTAACTTTAGGTTTCCAAAACCTGCGCCTCATTACTCTGACCCTTACAACCGAGATGACCGATCATGGGATCGGAAGGATTCTGAAGGAAGTCAGCATGATTCCCTTGCAGAGGACTCATCAATACTGCTGAAGATTGACAAGGAGCGCGCCCGGATCCTTGCGTAGTAGAATCTGAATCCGGGAGAACTTGCGTTATTTATATTTTGAATTTAGTGAATAACTAAGTTCCCTTTAATCTTTTATGTTATTTTTTATTAATTTAAAAATATGTATCAAGAGTAAAAGATTT